>Ga0214917_10005548_pt1 | contig 13424 bp, 12 predicted proteins | sample LL_1208_BB_MetaG_FD_177983 | JGI IMG/M metagenome (GOLD analysis project Ga0214917, IMG submission 177983) | Freshwater microbial communities from Lake Lanier, Atlanta, Georgia, United States - LL_1208_BB | ecosystem: Environmental > Aquatic > Freshwater > Lake | place: USA: Georgia | collected... | reverse complement strand
TGGAAGATTGGATTTTTCTAATGCCATAGTCATTTGTTGATCATATTTTTCATATGCTTGTTCTTGTAAACGTTCAAACTCTTTTTGTTCAAAGCTTTGTTTTTCACGTTCACGTTCTTCTTTAAGAGCCTTTAGTTCTTCTTCAATACGCTCTTTTTCAAGTTGTTCAGGTGATTTTTGAGAATTTTCAATTTCTTGTTCAATGATTTGTCTTGCTAATTCACGCTCATCAATGTTAAGTTCTTTAAGTAGCTTGCGAGGATTTTTAGATCCTTCGGTAATTAGCTGGCGGATTTCCTTTTCAAGCTGGGCATACTCTTGAGCACGTTTTGTACCCATTCGAGCCATTTGGAGTTGGCGCTTCATGTACTCTACAGCTTCAGGATCATCGGGAATTTCAAAGGGAAGATCTTCTTCGATTTCTCGTCCATCTACTTTTAGACGGAGAGAGCGAAGTCGGGCTGCTTCTTTAGCAGCGGCTTTGACTTCAGCGGGAGATCCTTCTTGTGATTGTTGTACTTCTTGTCCTTCAATAGCAGATGATTCAGCTGATTCAAAAGACGATTCGGGGACAGCAGACTGTGCAGCATTATTTTCCATATTATAATATCCTTTTTACGCCCTTACGGGTAGTTTAAAGTGAACCGCTCAACATGAGTAGGTTTCTATTATAGTTGTTAATATTATTCAATTGCCAATCCTCGTTTTTTAAGTGCTTGTTTTAATTTGTTAAATTTAGCTTGTTCTAGCTCAGATTGTTCTTGTTCTTCGGTTTGGGTCGTTTCTGGACGTAGTAAATCGAGGAATGGTGCAACACGAGTAGCAGCTGCTCCTATTTTTGGTGCAGCAAACTCAGCGGCAGAAATAGCAGCCTCTGGTATATTACCTTGGGCTATATCTGCTCCAATAGCCAGTTTACCAGCGTGAGATAATCCCTTATCTAATACACCCAACCCCTTTAAAGCAGCACCAACCGCTTTTTCTCCAGTCGTTTTAGGTACGAAAGAAGAAATATCACCAGATTCAATCATTGATGGGTCAAACTTAGCAAATTTTGAGCGGATGTTTTTAGGATCAAATACCATAGCGTTTTTTCGACCCGCTTCAGTGATAAACGTTCCGTCAAATCCTGCGTCTTGTATAGCCTTGCTAATATCTTTATTTTCAAGCAAAAGCCAATTAGATTTATTTTTGTCTTGTAAATAATTAATTATATTATTAACTCTTTCATCCAAACTTTTTGGTTTATTTTTATATTCGTAAATGGTACTTTCAGCTAAACCAATCTCTGATTTATTAGATAAACTTTTTGTAAGTTGTTGTTTTAACTTATCTAGATGTTCTGGATTTTCAAAATCGAAAAAATTTTTTGTTTTTAAATATGCTGGAATTACCCTAGCATTTGTTCCTTGATTATGGGCTTGTGAATACAAGTCTGCAAAATTTGAGTCTTTTGTAAAAAATGAACCTTTTTTAAATTCAGAAAAATCAGGATTGGGTGTTCCATGATAATACATATTATCAACATCAAACCCCATCTCTTTAGCACGAGCCAACCGCGAAGCTTCGTCCATCGGAAGATCTTGGAGTGTTTTTGCTTTAGCTAATTTCTTTTGTTCTTTTATATTTAAAGCTTTTTTGTGAAGATCATCTCTGTCATATGGTAGGTAACTTGTATCCAAATGAGGTTCATAATCTGGATCAATTTCTCTTACAGTTTTAATCCATTGTTCCAACCTTGCGGCTTGGTCAGGTCGTTCTGCTTTCCATTTTTCTAAATTTTCAAATAGTTCTTCTTCGCCGGGTAGCATTATTTTTTATCCTTTTTACAACAACACTTCTTAATCTTACTAAACCGTTTTTTATCGGAGTAAGATTCTTTATATAAAGGTTTTGTTGATTCGTAAGTATTAGAAGATGGCATTATATTATTTTCTCTTTTTTAAAACAACATCTCTTGGGAGATAAGATTCTGTTTCTTCATCATATAAATGTGTTTGTCTCAATTCTTCTTGTGCTTCTTGTGGAAGATTAGTAAATTCATCAAATCCAATACCTTGTTTTTGAGGTTGGATAACTGATGCTGGTGCCCTACTTGTTTGATTTTCAGAAACAGGTTCTTGTACAATAGCTGCCCTTTTTGTTTTAACTTCTGATGGAAGTAATTTATTTTTAGCAGTTTCTAATGCTCCTCTAAGACCGCCAAACTTAGAAGAACTACTAGCAAAAGCTTCAGGATATGCTTTTGGAATTTCGTATCCATAAGTTTCTTGTGGTTTGGATGCGCCTGTTTTTTTTACATCTTCTCTAAATTTTACAGCTTGATCTCTAATTTTTTTAAGAGCTTCAAAATGGGCTAATTTTTCAGGATTGGTAGGGTCATTTACAACATCATCTAAAGCTAATTTTAATTTTTCTTGAACATTCCCAAATTCATCATAACCAGATCCATCATTCTCATCAGTTTCACGTATGGTTTTTTTAAATAGCTTTTTATTGTCCATATACTAATCCTTCAATCTTTTCTTTAATTTAGAGAATCGCACTTTACTTGTCTTATGACCAACTTTTTGTTTGTCAGCAATAGCTCTTTTTCTTTCAGAAGAAGATAATTCTGACCATGTTTTAGGTGTGTCAGATGTAACCCTTTTAGACGGTCTGCATTTAGGAGTACCTTTAGTGGTGCCTGATCCACATTCGTCACCTTTTTGGTTAGTCCATTTTTCAGCAAACCATCTTTTGAGGCTCATTTATAACCACCGCCACGAGCTTTATAAGTCTTAACAATCCAAGCAGAGGCATAAGCAGAAGGAAATCTATCAAACTTCTGTTTAGCTTCTGATTTTACACGAGCGTACAAAGTAGGGTTTGTTGGTTTAGACCCATCAGAAGTGCGACCCATTGATTTTTTAAGACGTTTAAATTTAGACATCGGTAATTTTTTTACACCAATATTGTAATTCTTCTAATGACATATCCAATTTCATTAAATTAACAATAGAAGCAACAAGTTGAATGTTGTCAGTTGTATATCCTTTATTACTATCTATCCTATCAATACTAACATTTGTTCTGGTTTTACCATAACCATATTTATGTGTTAGCTCTGTTTTAGTAATAGCACATTTTCCATTTTGGGAATGCCATAAACTTACAATATTTTCATGTTTTATATCAAAAAATATTTTTCTTTTTTTAGCGTTTGTTCGACATGCTTTAATAATATATTTTAAAAATCGTTCAGGAGAAGCATTATTTAATCTTTTTTCTTTACCTTTGCTTCTTATTTTATTACAAGGCTTACATTCGGTGCTTTTACCATATCGACTTGTTTTAGATTTACATCCATAAAAAGCATCTAATGGCTTACGTTGTTTACAACTTGTACAATTTAATAAAATATTATCCACTTGATTTTTTTCCGATGCATTTCCAACGCCTTCTGGAAAGGTTGTTTGGGGTGTTGGGGTCATTTCTTTTTTCTGGAGAAAGACGTTGTTTAATTCCGTAGGAACGGGCACAGTACGAATCCCCTTTCTTTGTGTTTGGCCTTATGCGATCGCCTCCGTCAGAAGCTTTACCCGCCTGACCATAAGACACTTTGCGAGTTCGCCCGCCTACCGTTTTAATAATTTTAGTGAATCGTTTACCTTTAGCTGGAGTAGCCATAAAATATTCCCTGTAATAGTTGTTATTTTATAATAATATACAAACTTAACATAAAATTAGCAGCCAAAGATATAAAAAATGCTATCTTCCATTTAGTGGAAGGCACCATTCCTTTTCTTCTTGGGTTATTTTTATCCACCAATCTTAAAACTGCCATATATTACTCATCAAATACATTAAACATTTTACCAATTTCATTATTACCTTTAATAAACAGATAATCAGCTGGTGTTCCATCAATCCAAAATGTTAATGTTCCTGTATGATTTAAAAGAGTTGTTTTAATACCTTCAGCAGCATGACCATCTAACCAAAATGTTTCATTACCATAATAAGAACTAAATTGAGGATAAACAACAACTGGTGGATTATAAGGGGTAACATCTGCTAATGTAAAAATAGCACTAGCTGCATGACCATCTACCCAATATGTTTCATAATTAGGTGGAGTTGGTTGCGGGGCAGCAGGTACAATGCCATCAAAAGGTTGTCCATCAAACCAATATAAATCAGCCATTAGATAATTTCCACTGTCCAAAGATCACAGTTAACCCAACCTGTTGTACCATCGCAATCTAATACAACCCGAACTACTCCGTTATCAGTTACAGCTGCTGTAGTTGCTGTAATTTTTTCAAAAGCTCCATAAGATGCTGCTGTTGTTGTTGCTAAAATAACATCTGAAGAAACACCTATAGCATTATCTGCTAATTGAATTAATCTTACTTCGGCTCCGTTATAAACAGTACCATCTCCAACAACAGATTTTCTTACCCAAACAGAAATTTTAGCTTGTTTTCCTGTTGGAACAGCAATTCTTTTTTCAGTGGTTCTTAATTTACCACCTGCGGTATTTGGAGTGAGTCTTTGACTTGGTGCTGATAGAACAAAAAAACTATTATCTAGAGTAATAACTCCATATTTGTAATAAGATTTTTGATTTCCAACAGTTTGATCATGTTTCGCACTTTGAATCCAAGATAAAACAGTATAGTTTGTTTGGTTGGCAGCTTCGGTAGTTGACGCTAATAAACAATTTCTTAAAATAAGTTGATGTTGGTTTCTTGGACAAACGTCTGTGATATCAGCGGTAGTATGTGCAATCGGGCTCCCTAAAACACAGTTTTCTAAAACATTATCCATTGCATGGTTGTTAAAAACAACACCACTTCCTTGTGGATAAGCAACTTCTCCATAAATATTTAAATTGTAAAACATCCAATCAAAACATAATGTTAATGTCATACCACGAGTTGCATTACCGAACAAATAACCACCCGTGATCATTCCATTAACTGTTCCAGTAACAGCACTACCCATAGAAAGGCCAGCTGCCGTTGATCTGTATGATGTAATGTTTGTAAATAATGAATTACTTTCTGTTAATTCACAGTTTGTTTGAATTAACACATTATCAGCAGTACAAGAGTGTGCAATTATGTTGCTAACATTATAAGGTGATACAGTAGTGGTTCCGGTAAATTGAAATGCGTTACCGACTGCTCCTGCACAATTTAAATTAGAAAAAGTTCCGGTTTGACCTGCAAAAGTGAATCCTCCGGTTGCTAACATTGAAGTTCCACCTATCGCCCAACAATCGCTAATTGTAATAGGTGTAGTATTAACAACAGTTAAAACGGCGTTTGTTATCATTCTATAAAAAACACAGTTAGAAATGGAAGTTGTTGGCGGCGTAGTTGTGTTAATATACAACCCAATTGATGACGTAACTTCAAAGTTTCTGAATGAACAACCTGTAAATGTAATTGAACCGGCTGTTTGTTGCATTTCAATGCCACGCAAGTTTGTGCTGGCTGATCCCATTAAAGCAAACTCTGTGTACCCAAAAGTGATGTTGGCTGAGTTTTGAGCCAAGATATAGGTTTGAAGTGCGATGCTTGTGCCTGTGAACTTAATATTTCGTGTTAAATTAATAACTTCAGCTTTAGCAACGTTTGAAGACGAAGATCCCTCATGTAAAAAGCTAATCGCTGCAACGGGAACTGAGGTTCCTACAGCATTACCCGACATTAATGCTGTTTCACATTCGGCAACAAGTCTTGAAGTTGACGCTAATGCTAATGAATCACCGTTTACCCAAGAAGTTGAAACATCAGTGGTTAAGGAAGTAGCGGCGACTAAAGCATTAGAAGCTAAATATGCTTTAGTTACTTTTGTTGCTCCATAAGATGAAAATACTCCGTTACCACGAATTACAACACCATGTTGAACGTTTGCAGCTTGGGTTAATGTGATGACAGCAGTTGATGTTGAAGGCATTGGAGAAGCCAGAGTTCCTACTGTGCTTGTTCCCCCATAATTTGTGTACCAACTGCCGGTTAAAGTCATTGGATAGTTAAATCCACCAGCCACAGACCAAGCTAACGTTGCGTTATTATTAACTTCAAGAGCTGCTTGTCCAGCGACAGCTGCACCAATTGAAACACCAGTAACAACGTTCATTGTAACAGTATAGGAAGTTGAAGCTGCTAATTGAGTGTATTCACTCGCCACTAAAACTTGGTCACCAGCAGCAGGTTGTTGTGTAGTTGTGGTTCTAAGTGCAAATGTCCAATCATTGGAGGTTGCTGATTTACGGAAAAACGTTGCGTTTGACGCAACAGAAGAAGATACTTGAACTGTGTAGTTAGTTGCTGCAAGTAATGTTACAGGAGCAGCAAATTTAAACATTACCCAAGTACCAGTTGTTGTATTGGGTAAATCAGATGTGTTTACATCTACAGTTGTCCCAGCCACGGCAGCTGCTCCGGTTGAGTTAAATAGACGAACTGAAACAGTTCCAGATGGAGTTGCAGATCTAGCTGTCATTTTTAATAAAATAGCATCTACTGTAATAGCGCCGGGGGTAAATGCAACACCTGATGTAAAAGTAGTTGGTGTTGTAACTGCCGCTGTTTCTTGTGTAGCTAAAGCCGCTGTCCACCCTGTAGCTGAAATTACCGACCAACCAGCTGCGTTGTTCCAATTTGTACTTGAGTTATTTACTAAGACAGCCATTATATTACTCCAGGTTCATCGCCAGTAATTGGCGGATCAGATATTATAATTTCCTCGGGTATAATTTCTTCAGCTATATAAAGTTGTTCAATTTCTTGTGATTCGGCTATAATTCGATCTATTTCTTTATAAGCATATGCTCTTAAAAATTCATCGTCAATTAAATTTTCATTGACTTTAAAACATTTTTCAATTCTATATGCATTAACTAATAGATCATTTTCTCTAGCTTCAATTATTAAAGTATAAGTGGTGGTATCAAACTGCCTAAATTTATTGATGTATCTGTAAGAATGAATCATTGTTAATAACCTCTTGTTATTGCAATAACGTCCCATTTAGAGGTTGATGGATTATAAATAGCACCAATATAATCAGTTGCGTTAGGAGTTGTTGATAAAGTTATACCAGTCAAATCTAATCCAAAATTAAACACAGAATTAAATGTTAAAGTCCTATTACCAGTAGCATCTTGTGTAATAATATAAGTAATTTTTTGTCTAGAAGTCCCCATTCCAGTAGGCGCAGCTAATGTTCTATTACCACCAAGAGTAACAGAAAATGTATTTCCTAGTGAAACATCTGTGTTAATTGTTGCACCGTCAGTTAAAGCTACAACAGCAGATCTAAAATAACCGCTCATACTGTCGCCAGCTTTTAATAAATTGGCAGAAGCAGCTCCAGTTAAACTTGCTGTAATGGTTCCTGCACTAAAATTACCAGATCCATCACGCTTAACAATAGTAGATGCTGTATTTAAATTGGTTGCAGCTTGAGTATTAACTACGGATGTTGAAATTTCGCTTGAAGATTTACCTCCAACAAAATCAACAACAGTCGAACCTTGATTACCTGAAACATTACCGGCTAATGGTCCAGTAAAAGAAGCTGCTGAACCACTCACATCACCAGTTATATTAGCTGTAATGTTTCCTGCACTAAAATTACCAGATGCGTCACGCTTAACAATTGTTGAAATATTATTTAAATTTGTTGCAGCTTGAGTATCGTCAACGGATGTTGCTACTTCAGTTGACGTTTTACCACCAACAGTATCAACCGAGGTTGAACCTTGATGACCAGAAACATCTCCTGATAAACTTCCAGTAAATGAAGCAGCTGATCCACTTACATCTCCGGTAATATTAGCAGTAATTGTACCAGCGTTAAAATTACCCGAAGCATCACGCTTAACAATAGTGGAAGGTGTATTTAAATCAGTTGCTGCTTGTGTATCATCTACCGATGTACCAACTTCGGTTCTTGTTTTACCGCCAACATAAGATACAATCGTTGCATCTTGTGTTCCTGTGACATCACCAAGCATATCAACAATGCCTAATAATGTTTTATTTATATCTCCGGTGTATCCACCAAAGTAAGAAGATGCAAAATCTACTTGCCAAGTAGGTGTATTCCCACTGACAATTGTTCCGTTGATAAAATCAGTTGGACCAAAAAGCTCACAATCGAGCATCCGAACAATAACACTACCTTCAGCTTCAATTTTAGATACAATTTTACTGTTTTCAAATATATGAAAACCATTTTGAAGAGTTGGTGCTACTATAACTAAAACTTCACTAAAATTATTTGTTCCGTTTATCGTTCCACCAAATAAATTAGATTCGGTCATTGTTAATAGAACGTTATTATTGTTATCGCTTCTATTAAGTAGACCGGCTGAACATCTAATTTTAATTGTACCGTTTAAAGCTGATGTTGCATTTAAAGTTAATGAATTATAGTTTAAATCTTCAAGTAAAAGACTGATATTTGTTGCAGTTGATGTATGAGAAAATCCATTTGTTACGTTAGTAACTCCTTCTCCCATACCTTTAATAGCAATTTGATCTGGTAAAACAATAGTTGATTCTGTATAAGTGCCTGGAAATAATTGAATTGTTGAACCAGAAGGGGCGGCAGCAACGGCAGCAGTTATTGTTTGATATGGTTTAACAAATGAGCCATCTGCTGTTGTATTATTTCCATTTGTTGCGACATAAAATAAACTAGAATGACCAAATTGACCAACAGCAACAGCATCGTCGTAATTTATTCCATATCCAATTTGATTGAGTCTTTGTGCATTAAATTTAAATTTACCGGGACCAGAAACGGAGAAGTTTAAATCTCCTCCATCTTGTCTGATAGTTCCAACAGTTGCACCAGAATCTTGTAAATCAATTCTTCCAAGTGAAATTTTAGATCTTTGAATTGAAGCAGGATCAGTTAAAATAACTTGCTGTGATTGATATTCTCCTGTATATGTACCACTTTGGACTTTTAATCCACTTGAGGCATTAATTAAATCAGCACCATTAATATCATTATTATTAACTTCAATGTCACCAGTCATCAGTCTAGTGCCATCTGTTCTAAAATATTGAGGATGATCGTCTGCGCCTAATCCTAGAAGATTTCCGTGAACAGCAGATGCTGAAATACCACTTGCTTTATATTGAACAACTGGGCGTTCATCTCGAATTTGTTGTAAAGGTAACCCTTGACCAACAACAATACTAGCAATTAATACCATGTTGGCATTAAAAAATGGTGGAGGTGTTGGTAATAATGCCGCCTCAGCTTGAACTAATGTATCATAATATGATTGAGCGTACACTAAGAAATATTGTTGATTAGTTCCATCATTCACTATGTATAATGAATGTTTAGCAAACTTAGTGGCCGGTATTAATACTAATCCACCTGAATTATTGTCATATTGCCAGTTATTAACAGAACTAGCTAAATCCTGAATTGTTGAGCCTTTAGTGTAGCCGCCTAATCCGTTACGATAAAATTCTGTGAAAAAAATTGCAAGACCAGCACTTGGATTAAACTCGTGTGTTCCGTAATAATATTGACCACTTGTTACATCAAGTCGTCTTGGAGTAGAGTTTTCGGATACAATAGAACCTGTAACATAAACTGGACCAAGTGCATTAACAATAAAATCATGTAGTTGATTACCGATATGGTAAGCTTCATTAGCAATTGGTTGAATTAAATAAACAGAAGATCCATTTGAAAGAACTTTACCAATAAAAACATTTTGATATGTATTTGGAAAGCTTAAAGAAATAGCTAATGTACCAGATGCGTCAATATATAAATATGTAGATGAGTTTGCTGAAACGGATATTGTTTGAGTTGTCCAAGTGGTATATTGTAAATAATCAGTTGGGTGAGATCCAATTGAAACATACCCGGTTCCAGCCGCAACTGTAACATTTAAACCAAGATAACTAATGCCTCCACCGGACATTAATCCCATTGTAGATTGTTGTTGTAATACTTTTGACATACTAGTTTCTTGACCAGCAGTATTACCATGAAGAAAATCACCAACAACAGTTAAGCCGTTTTCAGCCGAGATATTTCCAGCAGCAAAATCACCACTAGCGTCACGTTTGACAATAGTAGATGGTGTATTTATATTAGTGGCAGCTTGCGTATCATCTACACTCGTTGCGACTTCGGTTGAAGTTTTACCTCCAACAGCATCAACAGTTGTAGTCATTCCAACGCTACTTACATCTCCGGTTAAATTACCAGTAAATGTGTCAGAAGTTGTTGCGTTTCCTAATAAATCAGCAGTAATTGTACCAGCAGCAAAATTTCCGCTTGCATCGCGTTTAACAATAGTGGAAGCTGTATTAGAGTTTGTTGCTGCGTTTGCCGCTAGTTCAGCTGAATGCACATTAGCAGCACTAGATCCACCAACAAAACCAACTACTGTTGAGCTTTGATTACCCGAAACATCACCACTTAATGCTGTTGTGAATGTAGATGCTGATCCACTAACATTACCTGTAATATTAGCTGTAATTGTTCCTGCTGAAAAATTACCGAGAGCATCACGCTTAACAATAGTGGAAGCTGTATTTGTGTTTGTTGCGGCATTTGCAGCTAATTCAGCTGTATGAATATTAGTAGCAGAAGATCCACCTACTGTATCAACTACTGTTGCACTCTGAGTACCTGAAACATCACCAACTAACGATCCAGAAAAATCAATCGCTGTTGTTGCAGTATCAGCATTACCACTTAATGAAGCTGTGATAATATTAGCAGCAAAATTACCAGAAGCATCTCTAAAAACTAAAGTAGATGGTGTATTAGTAGAAACAGCATCTTCAACTTCTTGAACAGCAGCAGAAATAGCAGCCGCTAATTTACCACCAACTTGAACAACAGTTGAAGCAGCAGCACCCGGGCCGCTTGCTGTTACATCACCAGTTAATGATGTGATAGAAGATGATGAACCCAATGGAATAATTGTGCCAGATGAGTCCCTTAAATATAGAACATTGTCTGTTTTAGAATAAATAATACAATACCCAGCAGGTGGTGCTGGTGGATCGGTGGCTAATTGTTGGAACCCTAAACTACCCGGAGAAATTGCCATAAATCCCTCTTAAATCAGAACAAGTTCACTATCTGATCCTATTTGAATAGAACCAGTTGTTGTTATTGTAAGGCCAGTGGCGACCATATAATGTTTATTTGGAATGACGACAGCATCATCAATCTCTTTTTTACCAACAAACCCTTGAGTTTGCACAGCGCCGCCGTCTTGTAAAATTGCGCTACTATTTTGAATTATTGTACCAGTTGCTCCATCATAACGAGCAATAGCTTTATCAGTTGAAACAATAGGCCCAGTAACACCGCCACTGCTTACTAAATCTAATTGAGATGTTATGGGATTAAATCTTAATGGCATATTACGTCTTTGCTACCGATGTGATTAAATTTTTTGATGCATCTTGATAAACAACAGTAACAGTTCCCACTAAAGAACCACTAGATCCACCTAATTTATAAGAATAAACTTCGGTGGTTGAATTTGGATATGTTGCTGCAATAAAATCAAATGGTGTAGTAATGAGAGTATTCATTGTACGCACATTGCCACTTCTATCTGGATTAATTAACCATTTATTACCAGTACCATCTCCAATTGCAATTGAATCAGTTGTATCATTAATAATAACTTCAAAAGGACCGGGCACAACGGCTGTTACTTCAGCATCAACCCTAAGTCGATCTTGTGTTTCATCAAAAGATTGCTTTAAAACTTGATCAGCATCTAACTGAGTATATGGTGCGTTTGGACCGGGCATTTTAATTTACCTTTATTTAGGAAGCATTTGATCGGGAGTTACTGGCATATTTTCAAATGGAGCCGGTGGAGTAGGCATGTTTGGTAATCGGATTGCTTCTCCAGTAGTTGTTTTTACTGTTTGTCCTGATTCAACATTTCCACCTTGACTTGCTAGTAGCTGTTCCATCGGAGATCCCTGTAAAGCTTGATTAGGGGGCATCTCTTGACCGGGGAATGGACCTTGTTGCATACCTAATGGTGGTAAGGGTTGTTCTCCAACAAGTTGTAATAAAGCAGGATCAGTATCTCTTAACATATTTAAATGTTCTTCAACATGACCTAAAACATTTTTAACTAACTCCGCATCTTTACGAAGATCGGGATCGGAAAGAACTGCTTTGTGCTCATTAATATGTAAACGATGTTTATCTAAAGGAGAAGTAATAATAGTTTTTCCTTCTAACATCTGCTCGTTTTCAGATTTAATTAGAAGTAACTCGTTCATTTCTCCTTCAAACATTGTTTCAATTTTACCAGTATTAATAACCTGAAAATATTGTTCAGGTGATTTAATAAGATTCATCTGAAGCATTTGTTCTGCCATTTGAACACGACCTGCTGTTGTACGAGCAAGAGGATTACCAACATCAACAACAACACGATTGATTGCTGAAATTTGTTCTCCTGTAAATTCTTTTAGAAGAGGTCTGTTGTTCTTACCAACAAGTGTAATTACTTTAGGAGTTGTTGCAAAATCTTTTAAGATTTGTATAATAGCAGTTCCAACGTCTTCAATTAGTTTTACATAACTTTGCTGAAGACCAGAAATATATTGCAACGACATTGATTGAACAAGAGCAAGGGCAGTTCCTGATTTAAGAGAAGCTTCAGGATTACCGCGAGTTACGCTATTAACTCCTGAAATAGTTTCAGCGGATTGAATAAGCATATTTAAAAAATTAAATACTTCTGGTGGAGTTGCTGTTAGTTGTAAAGGCTCAGGTTTAGAGTTACCTTCAACAATATTCATTGCACCATCTAATGATTCAATACTCAAATCTGATCCACGAGGAACAAATAAGTTTTGAACACCAAAGGCGTTTTGGTTGGTCATGATTGTGCTGTATAAGGAGTTAATGCCTTCTTGAATAGGAAAAATATCATACATTGGGGTATAGCCGTATGGGGTTCCCATAATTTCTCGCGGGGTAATACGGAAAACTGGAAGAACGCGATATGGCATTTTTGTATCTAATAAAATAATATCTGAATCAACGAACAACATATAACGGCCATCTGGCATTGCTTCTGTTCGTTTATGATAGAACTCATACACAGGTACATCGTCTGTGTCATCGTTACTAAATACAGCAAGACGATAAACAGCACTTTGGTTTTTTGGTTTAACTCCTAAAAGTTTATCTTTTAGTTCTGGATATTTAGCGATTAGATTGTAACGGTTTTGAAATGAACGAGTTAAAATCCATTCGTTATTCCAAGTTTCTTTTGTTCCGTCTACAACAACGTCAAATGGTGATAAGTTTGTAAACTCTAATTCACCTTCGTAAACGAATTCGCCTGTTTCTGGGTCGGCGTCATATGCTTCCCCTGCGGTAGCGTTCCAGTC
>Ga0214917_10005546_pt1 | contig 13425 bp, 30 predicted proteins | sample LL_1208_BB_MetaG_FD_177983 | JGI IMG/M metagenome (GOLD analysis project Ga0214917, IMG submission 177983) | Freshwater microbial communities from Lake Lanier, Atlanta, Georgia, United States - LL_1208_BB | ecosystem: Environmental > Aquatic > Freshwater > Lake | place: USA: Georgia | collected... | reverse complement strand
CCCTGTGGTACGCCAGAAACGGTGTGGAGCTAGTGACGCCCGATTTTTGGATGCCTATTCCAGAGGACTGTGGTCAATAGAACGCCAAGGATCAGCGGCTCGCGACCGCTGACGAAACTACACCACGCGGCGGAATCGCGAGTCCGCTGCATCGCGTGGTTCTCAACGTAAAGGAGTTTGCATGACATCGTTTGGATTTGTCCTGTCGGTTGTCGCGCTGGTCGTTGGGCTGCTGCTTGGATACTTCGCATCTTGGGCGACACCGAAGCCTGCACCAGATGACTACGCTGATTGCCTGATTCACCCCGAGACAACGCCGCAGGTGAAGTGGGTAAAAATGACGCGGCCGACGAGGGACGCGATCATCGACATCTACGCGGCCAACATGGACGAGTGCAAGAGGTTCATGGAGGCAAACGACCGCGTTACGACTGGCGAGGCGGCGATACTGTGGCTGATGGAAAAGGCGAAATGATTCACAACACATGCCCATGCTGCGAAGTGTCACGCCCGCCGCACCGCGATGACTGCACGTTTGCGGTCGATTGCCCGGAGGCGTGCGCGGACTTTGACTACGTTGCTAACCTGCGGCTCACCGACGAGGAGCGTGTCGATGTCGCGATGTGGCTGTCGGAGTGCCTACGACAGTGCAGCCTGGCAGCGGACGGGGGGAGCGAGGAAGTTGCAGAACGGTGGCGGCTTCGTAGTGAGCGTGCGGCACAGATGCTGGAACGGCTACGCTGAGAACGCTGCGATCTGCGGCGCAGTCCGCAGCATCGCGTGGTTATGCCGATATCCGTGAAAGCAGCGGAGGCGATATGAGCGATCTAGCAAAGAGACGGCTGATCGACGTTGCTGTGACGGCGGCGTTCGTGCTTACGCTTACACTGCTCACGGAAAAATGGTGGATGCCGTTTGCGCTGTTTGCTCACGCGATGTGGAACTTCTACGACGGAATGACGCGCCGAGACTTGCAGGCAGAACGCCAGCGATCAGCGGCATCGAACACAGGAGCGACCATGAGTGACGAGGTAGATGAGATGTCCGCTGCATCGCGTGGTTCTGGGGCGAACCATTCGGCTTTTCCGAATAGTTGGATTCCGGTGAGCGAGCGACTGCCGGAGCACGACAGCAACGTACTGGTGGCAGCGAAGCGTGACGGCGAGTACGTCGTGAAAGAAATGCTGTTTGTTGACTGGAGCGACAATCCCGATCCGCCGCGTCCAGAGTGGAGCGACGATTGGGGCGGCGAGAAGTTTGAGAACGTCACCCACTGGATGCCGCTACCGGCCCCGCCGAGCGACGGCAAGTAGCCACAGAACCAGTGTTTCTACGGACCCGTATAACGCCACGCCCCGCCGTATAACGCCCCGCCGGCTCGCGCGGCGCGGCCGCGAAACACGGGACGCTGCCGGATAACGTGCTGGATAGTGTCGTGAAGGATGCCCGTATGCCACAGGTCACAATGACGTTCACGCTGCCCGACGAGCAGGGCGAGTTTGACGCCGCGAGGCTCGGACCGGCCGCCTTGTCTGCGCTGTGGGACATCTCGCAACGCTGCCGAGTGCTGATGGATCACTGCAACCCGACGCAGAATGATTTTGCGCTTGCTGCCGAGATATGCGAGATGATCCCATCGGAGCTGCTCGACGTATGAGTATCGTCGGAATATCGATGTGGTACGGCGACGCCGGGAAGCACCTGGCCGACCGTGCGATGCACCTGTTCGCGAAGGCGGAAGTGGACCGCTGGATATTTACCGTCCGGCCATCCAGGGACTGCACAGAGCACTTCCTCTCGTCACTGGCGTCCTACGCCGGCGTGGACTGCGAGATCATCGTCGAAGCTCACGAGCAGGTGGCCGACCGCCTGCCGCGGCTCTCGACCGCGGGGGACGCCGCGCTCGAGCACGTTCGGGATTCGGAAACGCACATCCTGTGGCACGAGAGCGACCTGTTCTCGCGGCCCGACGTCGCCGTGGCCCTCGGCAACGCATCGTGCCTCGATGCAAAGGCCATCGGTGCCGTCGGCGGCTGGCCGTGGCTGTCGCACTGCCCCGCCGAGCCTTCGCTTGGCATCCGCACTCCGAAGAGGATGACGCTCGACCCGCCGTTCTTCTATGACACTTGGGGCTACCGGAAGGACGGCGTTCGCTTTGGCAACAAGCCACCACATCACGACTGCTACCGCGCCGACAGGCCGTTCCGGCTGGACACCGTCGGAAGCGTCGTCTTGATCGACGCTCATTTCATCCGCAAAGGCGCCCGCATGAACGGCAACGGCCTCGTCGGCCTTTGCGACTCCATCCGCTCTCTCGGAGGCGAGGTGTGGTGCGACCCGTCTGTCCCGATTGTGCAACCCCTGGAACTCTGGACGATCAACAATGACTAAGCGACCTGAAGATGTGTGGTCGGTGGATCATGAATACGCCGCCGACTACGAGTCGAAGGTGACGCAGGGCCGCGCGATCGCCGCCGACATGAAGGCGACGATCGTGGCGATCGCCAGAAACGCCATGCCTGACATGCGCAACACTTTCGACCTCCTGGTGGAGTTGCAGCGCGGCTTCGCCGACTGTCGCATGTACGTCTACGAAAACGATTCGACGGATGGGACGGACATCGCGCTCGACAAGGCGGCGAAACTTCTCCCGTGGCTGATCGTCGAGCACGACTCCCTCGGAGGCATCGACTCCAGGGGGTTCGAGCCGGATCGCACGATCCGCTTGGCGGCCTGCCGTAACAAGTGCCTGGACTGGGTGCGGAGGAACACGCCGGACTCGACGTTCACGCTCGTCCTGGACATGGACCCGCAGCACGGCTTCAGCGTGGACGGCGTGTACAACTCCATAGCTTGGCTCGCACACAAGCGTTCCGGCGGTGCCTCGACGCCGGCCGGTGGTATGGCGTCCTACTCGCTGATCCGCATCACGCAGGACGACGGCAGCGCCGGCGTGGCGCATTACGATTCTTGGGCAGCTAGACCTAACTGGTGGCGGGACAGGCGGGAAGAGATTGGGTTCACTTGGTTCAGCGCTTTTCTTCCGCCAGTCGGCTCGCCTCCGCTGGCGATGAACTCGGCCTTTGGCGGTCTGGCTGTATACTGGACAGAAGCGTTTTTGGCAGGAGGCTACAGCGGCGAGGACTGCGAGCACGTTTCGCATCATCAACGGATGCAGCGTGCGGGCTGGCAAATGTGGCTCAACCCTGGCTCACGGTATATCGCGGTCTGGAAATGACGTCTCGTCGCCGGATGACACCGGCCGAACTGGCTGCCTCCGAGGAGCGGGCAAACCAAAAGCGCAAGATTCGCCGGCTTTGGGCTGGCGACTCGTCGCACGACGAGATTTGCGACGAGATGGAGATGACGAGCGCCGAGGTGCTGGCGTTCGCAGCGGAACTCGGCCTGCCTGACCGGCCGGAGCCGGAGTTCTATTTGCCGTCCCCGGAGGAGATTCGCCTTGCCTGCGCCAAGCTCCGCGCCGGCTGGACACCATCGGAGCGGGAAGCCCGACTTGAGGCTGCTCGGTCTGTTAGACTGGATAATGCTACAGGACGCGATACAGATGACATCCGAGGTTCGCCTGATCGTGGGGGCCAAGGATGCGCGGCTTGTGTTGACGACCGACGGCACGGCGGTGGAAGACGAACTCTGGTCATTCGACCGTCGCTTGAGCGCGACGGAGGCGAAGGAGTTGGCTAGGGTCGTTTTCGACGACGCCTATGACATGCTGAACAACCTCGTGCATGGCAGTGAGTGACGAGCATATCGACGAGAGGGAGCTGCAGTCTCGCTACGGCGACGACACTCCTCCGCTCATGTCGAGGGTGCCGGAGCCGCCGCCGAGCCACTGGGGGAAACTGACAGGACAGAGCAGGACAAGCTCACCGCAGTACATGGCCTTTCTCAACAAGCACAAGGAGGTGCGCAATGCCCGATAACGAAGAGGAAATCTACGGCGCCGGGATGCCGATGCTCGACAAGTTGAAGCTGCTTGCCGAGTGGGCGCCGCTGATCGGCAGGCTTCAGTCTGTGATGGATGCGCAGACGTCTTACGATCAGGCCGCCGCCATCGTGAAGACGCTCCAGTGGGCCGCCGGCAAGAGCCAGACCGAACTCGACGACGAGGCGCTGTTCCACTTGGAGGCCGTCCTCAAGACCAACGAGGGCAAGGCGTTCTTCAACTGGGTCGTCGGCAAGGTGACGAAGTGACGACGATCCAGATCATCGCCGCGGCTGCCGCCCTTGGGGTTGCGTTCGCGCCCCAGTTGAAGTTGCTCGCTCAGTGGGCGATCGGCCTCTGGCAGGACGGCAGCACCGTTCCGCCGCCCAAGCCGCTCGAGGAGGCCATCGCCCCGTCTTACCAGGATGCGATCGCGAATCTGGCGACTGTTCGCCTGCGTCTGCTGTCTACCGATGGCTTACAGGACGAGCAGAAGAAGGCGATCGACACGCTGACGCTCGCGTTGGTGTCCGGGAGTGACCGATGAATATCGAAGCGAGGTGGATCGTGGCGGCCGTGCTGCTCTTCTTTGCGTGGAAGGGGTCCGACATCTCCATGCCGTGGCCGCCGGAGTCGAAGCCGGAGGTCGCCTCGCCCCAGCCGGCGCCCGAACTCCTCGTGTGGGCCGAGCCGCTGCGGCCGATCCTTCCGAAGATGCTCCCCTCCGACAGGAAGTACCTGTCGGCGTTCTACGAGGCGATGGCGTTCGTCCTGGTGCGTGACGGCGGCCGAGAGTTGCCGATCATCGGCTCGACGGAGCAGTTCGCCAACTTTCACGGCGGCTCGCTGCGGCTGGCGATCGACAAGGCCAACGTAGGCAAGTATCCCGGCCTCGCCGAGGCCATCGACCAGACGTTCGTCGCGGCCTGCGGCAACGAAGTGCAGAAGGTCGATGCGAAGGTCAACGCTCGCCTGGTGGCTGCCTGCGGCGTGCTGGCGTGGAGCTTCGACATCGGCCATGAGTGACTTCGACCCGCTGCACGCCTACTCGCGCGGTTTCGCCGGGTGTATCCCGAACCCCCAGGCAGACGAGCGGTTTGCCGACTCAATCATCCGCGCTGGCGGCAACCCCGACGGCGCCGATGTGGCGCATGAGTGGGAGTTCGCTGGCGCCGGCAAGGGGAAGTTGGTTCTGCTCTCCCCGGTCGTGGACAAGGTGTTCCCAGGCTGCTGGCCCGGCCCGACGCAGTTGTGGGGGGACTGCGTGAGCAAAGGATGCGCGAACGCACTGCTAGAGAGCCTTGCACTTGAGATCAACGACGGGCGGGCCGACGAGGTCACCGGACTCGTCGAGATCGCGCCGGAGTTGCCACGCGACGGCGTTCTCAACGTGCCGATCGCGAGCGAGAGCCTGTTCGCTTGGCGGGGTTATGACGGCGACGGATGGTACTGCTCCGGCGCCGCCGAGACCGCGACCAAGCGCGGCTTTCTGGTGCGGAGGCCGTACCCTGAACTCGGCTTCGATCTGACCCGGTACACCGAAGAGACGATCCGCCTCGGAGGCAAGAAGCTCCCAGGCGACAAGTGGCTCGCGGAGTCGAGTCAGCACATCGCTCGCACCGCGACGTTTCTGAAGGGTCGAGAAGCCGTTCGCGACTTCCTCTTCCAGGGCTACGGCGTCTTCAACTGCTCGTCGATGGGCTTTGAGCGGACTCGAAACGAGGACGGCTTCAGCCGGCAGGTCGGAGTCTGGCAGCACAGCCAAGTATATTGCGGATTCGACGATCGCCCCGAGACGCACCAGAAGTACGGGCAGGCGCTCGTCTGTTGGCTCAACAGTTGGGCCAAGTGGAACAAAGGCCCGCGGCGGGTGCGCGGCACAGACATGGAGATTCCAGAGGGTGCCTACTGGGCGCTGGCGAGCACCATCGACCGCGCCCAGAACATCGCCCTCTCAAGCGTAGCGGGGTGGCCGCGTCGGCGGCAGACGACCTACGGTGCCGGAGGGAACGTATGAGGTGGTTCCTGATCGACATCACTGGGTTGGCTATCGTCGCGATCGTCGCATCGTCGGTTGTCGGGTGCGTCGAGCGCAGCGTGAAGCAGAACCTCCAGCCGTTCGTGGCTGTCACCGGCAACTACAGCGTGTGGGAGGCGGCCGTTGGCCCGACGCCGGCGCCGCCGGCCCCCGACAAGGCGTGCAGCAACTGCCGCGGGACTGGGAAGGTGCTCGAGCGCCCCGACCAGCCGCAGAGCAAGGTCTACATCAAATGCCCAGCGTGCGACGGCACGGGGAAGGCCAAGGAATGCATGACATGCCAGCCAGTGACGCGGTCTATCGTCCGTTGAAGGACTTCGTGTCACGCCGCGGCGGCCTCCGGCTTGCCATGCACGGGGGGCTGCGTGACCGGATCGTCGAGATGGTCGTGCGCGAGTGGCCCGATGGTTGCCCGCCCGATAGGCTTGAGGAGGTCGTGCGGTCGCGTGTTTCGGTCCGGCTCAAGCAGCAGTACGGCAGCGTGATCGCGATCTTCCTGCTGTCGGCCCTCGCCCAGGTCGTGATCAAGCTGATCATTGAGTGGTGGTTTGACCGCGAGAGTCATCGCGTTCTCATGTACGGGTGGTCGCGTGCCGCGCAGAGTTCCGACGTTTAGGCCGCGGTTCTCCGCGTTTCGCCGGACGGAGTCAGTCCGCGCCAGTTCCCACGCACGGGGGTACGGTTCGCCGGCCTGGCAGCGTGTTCGGAAGGCCGTCATCGCCCGCGACGGCGGCTGCTGCCGCGCCTGCGGCACGGTCTGCCACAAAGCAGGTGACGCCCAGATCGACCACATCGTCGCCAAGCCCGCCAGCGAGGCCGCAGAGGCCACGCCGCTGTCTGGGCTGCAACTACTCTGCCGGCGGTGCCACGGCCTCAAGACGGCACGCGAGAGCCTCTAGTCGCCCTGCTGCTTTCTCTTCCGCTTGGTGACGCCCGCCGCCGCCCCGCCTGCAGCGCCCCACTTCTTCACGTTGGCCTGATGGGCCTCGGAGTAGTAGGGGAAGTAAAAGCCCTTGAGCACGGCGACCATGTCCTTTCGCACGAGCATCTTGCCGAACGGCGTCACGGTGACGTCGCTGCCGGCGGCCTTGGCTCGAGCGATTGCCCGGTACACGGCCCGCCGGCTCGTCGCCCCGATAGCCTCGGCGGCCTGTTCCGGTGTCATCAGGTCTTCGACGTTCATCGGACTACTCCTATCACGGCTTCGGACAAGTCTACGAGTTCTCGGGCCACGCGGCGAATCGGGCCTTGGGGTTCTACGGCCGGGGCTGGCATGGGTTGCCACGCTCCGGTTGCCACGGGCGGGGGCGCCCACTGGACGGCCGCCGGTTGCCACGCAGGGGCCACGGGCGCCGGCGGCGCCGCCGGCCGCTCCGCGAAGATCGCGCGGAGCAGCACGGCGACGACCACGGCGAGCACGGCCCGCCAGGTATCGCGGACGAGGCCGATCATACGGTCACCACCCGCGGCTCGGCCAGGTCGGCCGCCTGCTGCGTGAGGCGAGCAGCGGCGGCGGCAATTTGCGTTGCTGCCCACTGGCGGGCCTCCTGCCGCGTGGCGAACAGCCGCTCGAAGAAATACAACACGCGAGGCTGCCCGCCGGGCCGCCGGACGATGCCGCCCTCTGGCATGACGACCTCGATCTCCTCCAGGTACACGCCAGCCGTCGCTTCGGCGAGCGGCATCCCTCGGTCCAGGGTCACCCACACGCTCCACGCTGTGTCACCAACGCCGAAACCCTCGATCCTCATGTCTCTGCTCCTCTGGTTTCCACGATCCACTATCACGGCCAGTAGCCTACGCTGACTATCGGCCTGTAGCCTAGTCCTCCTCGCGTTTTTTCCGCCTGCGCTCGAGCCGGCGCTGCCGCCGCCGCTCCTCCAATTCGCGGACGGCATCCTGTGCCACGCGATTCTGTGCCTCGCGGGCCTCGGAGGCCGTCGCAAGCCTGTGCTCGACCAGGAAGGTGAGCCAGCCGGCTTCGTAGGGGCTGATGCGGTTGCTCATTTCTTCGCCGCCTTTCGTTTCGCCGTCCCCAGGCACTCGATCACCTCGCAGCCCTCGGCCTCGGCCCGCTTCCGCCACGCCGCCGCCTGCCGCGCCGACCGAAACTCGACGACCTCGGCGAGGTCGCTCTCGCCGGCCGCCGCCTCCGGCAGATGCCAGTAGAAGACGATGCCTTCCTGCTTCAGCGGCTTGCAGTGGCAGTCCTTCGCCTTGAGTTTCTTAGCCTTCGCCACGGCGTCGGCGTGCCGGTGGAACCGCTCCACCTCGTCGCTCGCCGGCTCGCGCTTCGACAACGGCTCCCAGTCGCCATCGTGCCGGCGGCCGTGCTTGCCGGCGATATCGGCCAGAATCCAGTAGATCATCGTCCGTCTCCTCGTTTCGCCGGCCGGGGCCGGCTGGGGTTACCGAACACTGGTTGCCACGTTCAAGGGTTCACGAACAGGCTCGCGTCGGCGGTGCGGCCCGCCCAGAATGCATCCATAAAGGCCGCGCCGGCCTCCTCGTCGCCATCGACCTTCGCCCAGGCATCCCCCTGCCTGTAGCCGATCTGGAGCGTGGAGAACCGCGCCCCCTCGGGGAAGTGCTCGGCCGCGAACTCGCGGATCGCGTTGAGCACCTTGTCGGAGTCGTACATGTCGCCGCTGGCGAACTCCAGCGCGGTCGGGCAGATTGAAATACTGATTCGTCGCATCGTCGCTCTCCTCGTATCTATGGTTTCCACGTTCGGGCCACGACGGCCCTCCCGTCGCCCCCGTCGGCGTTTCGCCGACGGGGGTTGCGGGGGGGTCGTCAGCGGCAGAACCGCGTCGTGTCTCGGAGGTCTTGGATGCCGCGGGCTTCGGCCTGCCGGCGAGTCATGATCAGGTAGAGTCCCTGCCGCCTCGGGTCGAGCATTCTCTCGGCCGATCTTCGGTCGCTCGCCATCACTGATTTCACTGCCTCGTCGGGGTAGCGGCCGTCGCCGTCCAGCACTGCCACATATTCGCGTTGCATCGTTGTCTCCTTCTCGTTCCCCCATCAGGGGGTCTGGTGAAATCGAACACTGGTTTCCACGTTCCTGAGGCCACGACGGCCCGCCCGTCGCCCCCGTCAGCGTTTCGCCGGCCGGGGGGACCAGGGCGGGTCGTCAGGCGTCTGGTGCCAGCCGCTCCAGGGCCGCCTCGATCACCGCATCGACGCTCGCCTCCTCGTCTTCCTCGCTCGCGTCGAGCGAGGGAATCACGGGGTACTGCCGCGCGGAGATATCCTCAGTCGTCAGCCTCAGTCCACCGTCGTCGAGCACCAGATATCGGTCGGTCCTTGATCCGTCTCGCATCACGGCCAGAACATCGTCACGCAGGGTCATCGTTCCTCCCTTTCCTATCGTTCCCCAATCCGAGAACACAGGCTCGATCCCGTGCTCGTCGGGGCCGAGGTACACACCTCGCGAGTCGAAGTAGTCACCTGCCCGATATCCGTCGGCTCCGGTGCCGTCGCCGGTCGTCCAGCCGGCGAATTGGAGCGCGCTCACATCGTATACCTTGCCTTGCGTCAGTCGCATCGTATCTCTCCTCTCGTTTCGCCGCTCGGGGTTGTTACGCTCCGGGGTGGCGGCGGGCCGCCGGGGCGCGGGTCGTCTAGTTGCACTCGACGTCAATGTGGGCCGCGGCGCCGAAGAACCGCGGGTTCTCCTCGCCTTCACCGCTAATCTCCCAATCGGTCGCCGCCGTGACGCCCGTGTAGTCCGGCAATCCAGCGGCCTCGCACATCGCGTTCAGCGCGTGCAGCGTCTCAAGGCAAAAGCCGCCCTCATCGTGCATGATCGCGTCGGCGAGGTCGGCGGCGGCCTTCTTCAGCGCCGCCAGTTTCTTAGAGTCAGCCATCGTCGCTCTCCTCTTCTGTAGGGTTTGGGTTTCCACGCTCGGGGCCACGACGGCCAGCCCGTCGCCCCCGTCAGCGTTTCGCCGGGCGGGGGTTGCGGGGGGGTCGTCACGGCATATTGCCGCGGCCGGCATACACGCGCTCCCCGTCCGGGGCCATCGTGCTCTCGATCCACAGCCACGCGCCGTCGATGCCATCGATGTACGCGATCAGAGAATCCAGATCATGCACGTTCGCCGCTCCCTCGCCCTCGCCCGCCGCCCATGCCACCGCAGCGGCGTCGGCGTCGGGGGCAGTAACGGTCGTCGTGCCGGCGTCGGTGCGGATCGTCCACTCGTATGCGTTCGCCATCTCTCATCTCCTCTCGTTCCCCCATCCTGGGGTTGGTGAAATCATCCCATCATCGAACCGCCGCGGCAACGAGCCGGGGCGGGCTACCGGTCAGGCCCGGCTGTAGTCTCCGAAACACTCCACGAACATCGTGATCTCGTCGTTCGCCAGTCCCTCGGCTACAAGCCGGCGGGCCGACTCCATCGTGATGCAGTCCTCGTAGCCGATCATCCGGCCGGCGGCATCGAACAGGTCATGCTCGCAGTAGCCGATCCAATCCAGTTGGTGCTGGCATTCGACGTCATCAAGCCAGTCGAACGTCTCCCGCGTTAGCGGGCATCGGCCAGCCTCCGCACAATCCTCGTAAAACCGTTTCATTGCAGCCATGATCTCGTTCTCCTAATCGGGGTTCTCGTTTCCACGTTCGGGGCCACGCTGGCCCCTGCCAATGTCTCGGTCTGGATCATACTAAGCATCGACACGGCGAGGGTCAACCCTCGACGTTTTCCCGGCCCGCCGCACCCGGTATGGGCGAGCGACAAGCCCCGGCACCGCCGACCGCCGCCCGTCCGCGAGCCGGTAGTAGGGGCCGCCCGCCACACGAAACGTGTCGCCTGGTCGGAGCGTCACGCGCGGGGAGAGACGGTAGCCGCTGGTTTCGACGGACGGGGTCATTCGTCGTCCCCCTCGTCTTCTCCCAGACGCACCTCGGCCACGAACTCCTCGTCACCTCGCCCGCCCTCATCGACGAGGTACAGGCATCCGCCGTCGCCATCCTCGGCTCCCTCGTCGTGCAGAATCTCGCGAACGTGATCGCGGGCGGCCTCCAGGCTCGCGGCCTCGAACCGCTCGCTCGGGCCGCGGTCGAATCGGATCAGATACTGTGGCATCGCTGGTTTCCTCGTTCGGGGGTTGTGGGTTTCGATGGACGGGGCGGCTCACCGCATCCCGTCGCCGTTGAAGTTGACCGGCACCGGCAGTTCCCGGCCGCCGCATTCGATGCGGCCGATGTACGTCGGGCCGTCGCTGCCGTCTGCGATGCGCTGGTCGTCATAGTCGTCGTTCGCCCGTGCCGCCCGGCAGGCCGCCTCCACGCTGTCGGCCTGCACCTCGATCCACGACTCCATCACGACCGTCCACTCGCGGCGGATGCGGTAGGTTTTCTTCTTCGTTGCCATGATCCGGGTTCCTCGTCTCTCGGGTTTCCACGTTCGGGGCAGGCTCGTCGCCGGCATCCCCCTCGCCGCCGGCCGCGGGCGCCGGCGGTTCCAGGGGCGGCCGGGTCAGTTGTCGATGCCGTGACGGCACAAGTGCTGGTCGGGGCAGTCGATGGGTTCGCCACGCTCGCAGGCGATGCGGCGAGCTTTCTCGATTGCGAGCGGAATCCGCGATCCCTCAAGAAAGCTCCGCGAGTCGTATCTCTCATTCCATTCGTCGATGCGTTCAACGGCGGAAACAAGCGACGGAACCCACTGCGAACGCAACTGGCTGAACTCGCCAAACGGGCTGGGTGCGTCTTCGATTCGGAATCCCTGCCGCGTCCTGCACTGCCTGTAAGACGTTGTGCTGTGATAGTCCGCAGTGATCGTGAACCCGCGATAGTGCCAAGTGTTCGCGTCGATCTTCTTTGCCTTGCTCATCGTTTCCACGCTCCAGGGGTTCTCAGGTTTCCATCCACGGGGGCCACGCTGGCCGCCGACTCGACCCCGCCCGCGGGCGACGGGGCCGGCTCGGGGGTCAATAGGCTCCAACCTCCTCTGCCGCCCAGGCCCGCAGGCCGCCGATCACATCGGGCATGCGGGCGAGCAGCCGCCGGCAGGCGTCGGCTCGGGATCGCCACCGACGAGGCTCGACGAGGCGGCCAGGCCCGCGCCAGTAGCTCTCGGCATCGGTGATCAGGGCGCGCAGTTCGTGGCCGGTTTCGGCCGCGAGGCGCTCGCATTCGGTCAGCAGGTCACGCTCGGTCGGGGTCATCTGCCGTTTCCTCGTTCGGGGTTGTCGTTTCCACGGTCCGGGGGGCCGGCAACGCGCCGGCCCCCTATCGTCACGGTCAGTAGGCTATGCGAGCACCGCGGCACGGGCGGCACGGTCGCCGGCCATCGCCGCCTCGATCATCCCGGCCGGCGGCACGGGGGCGTGGCCCATGACCGCGACATACCGCTCGCGGTTGCCATGATGGATGCAGGCCGCGGTGAACAGGATGCCGCGGCGCAGGTCACGGGGGATCGTCTGCCACTGGATGCGCTGCCCGATAGCCTCGCGGACGATGCGGGCGATCCGCCGCATGCCGCAGGCAACGTGCTCGCGATCGACGATCCTCCTCACGAACGCATGGTTGGCCTGCGAGAGCCGCAGCACCTGCCCCCGGCCGCGGCTGGGCAGCAGGTCGCCAACCGGCACCAGCGGCAGCCAGGCATCTCCGGGGTGACCGTCCCAGGCGGCCGGCACGGGAGACGGCTCGACGACGGCCGCAGGGGCAGCCGCCGGCCTCGTCGCCACCAGGGGCCGCAGGCGAGCCGCGGTCGCCCGCACGAGCCGCCCGGTGTCGCTCGTGCGGCACTCGAACCGCGCCCGGCCGCGGCCGTCGAGCTTCCGCAGCACCGTCACCTCGGCCAGGCGGCTGCCGATCCGCACGCGATACCGGCCGCCGACCTGTACGTCATTCTGTTTCATCGTCGCGTTCCTCCACTCGGGGGTCACTCGTTTCCACGGCCGGGGTCGCCCGGCCGACATGACGAGGATAGCATCGTCGCCGGGCGGGTCAAGTCTAAAATAATTCCTGCGGGTTTCGCGAGGGTTTCTACGATCGGGGGTGCGAGTGGACAGTTGGCATTTGAGAATCTACGGGTTTCCACGGTCGGGGTTTCTACGTTCGGGGTTCGCGTTTCTACGATCCGGGGGTGCTGGTTTCTACGGTCGGGTGCGCAGCACCTGACCCGCCGAGGTCGTCGGCCTCTCCAGGTGCTCGGCGGCTGCGGTGGGTGCGCAGCACCTGACCCGCCGAGGTCGTCGGCCTCTCCAGGTGCTCGGCGGCTGCGGTGGGTGCGCAGCACCTGCCCCGCCGAGGTCGTCGGCCTCTCCAGGTGCTCGGCGGCTGCGGTGGGTGCGCAGCACCTGACCCGCCGAGGTCGTCGACCTCTCCAGGTGCTCGGCGGCCGCGGTGGGGCGCAGCACCTGACCCGCCGAGGTCGTCGACCTCTCCAGGTGCTCGGCGGCTGCGGTGGGGCGCAGCACCTGACCCGCCGAG
>Ga0214917_10005543_pt1 | contig 13429 bp, 13 predicted proteins | sample LL_1208_BB_MetaG_FD_177983 | JGI IMG/M metagenome (GOLD analysis project Ga0214917, IMG submission 177983) | Freshwater microbial communities from Lake Lanier, Atlanta, Georgia, United States - LL_1208_BB | ecosystem: Environmental > Aquatic > Freshwater > Lake | place: USA: Georgia | collected... | reverse complement strand
AATCTCAACTGATATGATCTGCATCACAGGAGCGAACGGTTGGTTGGGTCTGAGCGTGGCTGAAGCGGTCAGCAAGAGCGATGCATTCAAAAACGAAGAAGTGCGGGGCTTTATTCTGCTGGACAGCGACCGCACGAAGCTGTGCGACGTTTGCCCAGGCATAAAGATTCACGAAGGCGACCTGCGCACGGGAGTAGGATTGGACGAATTTTTTGAAGGTGGTGCCGGCGGCATCCTCATCCATACCGCCGGCATCATCCATCCGGCAAAAGTGGCCGATTTCTACGAGGTGAACCGCGACGGCACGCGTCGCGTGCTCGAGGCGGCGTCCGCCAAAGGATTGTGCCGCGCAGTGGTGGTTTCTTCCAACTCACCCTGCGGCTGCAATCCGCACCCGGACCATCTTTTCGACGAGGAGTCTCCCTACAACCCCTACATGAATTATGGGCGATCCAAGATGGAAATGGAACTGCTTGCCCTCGACATGCACAGTCGTGGAGCGATCGAGGTCGTGATCATCCGTGCACCGTGGTTCTACGGTCCGAACCAGCCCCCGCGGCAAAAACTGTTTTTTGAAATGACCCGTGACGGCAAAGCGCCGATCGTCGGCAAGGGCGAGAACCTGCGCTCCATGGCTCACACGGAAAACCTCGCCCAAGGAGTGCTACTCGCCGCTTCGGTTTCCGCTGCCTCCGGGCAAACTTATTGGCTCGCCGACGAGCGCCCTTACAGCATGAACGAAATCGTCGATACCATCGAGCGCTTGCTGGAGACCGAGTTCGGGCAGAAGTGCGCGCACAAGCGCATGCGCTTGCCGGGATTTGTCAGCGAGTTGGCACTCGCCGCCGATGCCGCGCTGCAGCGCTTCGGTCTTTACCAGCAGAAGATCCACGTTCTCTCCGAGATGAACAAAACCATTGCCTGTTCGGTCGAGAAGGCCAAACGCGAACTGGGCTATCGGCCAACGATCGCGCTGGAAGAAGGCATGCGGCGGAGCCTTGCCGAGATTTACAGAGAAAGGAACTGATTCATGAAGCACTTGGTAACCGGCGGTTCGGGATTTCTCGGCAATCTGATTGCGCGGCGACTGCGCGAGCGCGGGGAGGAGGTTTCTATTCTCGACATTTGGGAGGACCCGAATCTTCCGAAGGACATCCAATACATCCACTGCGACATTCGGGATCGCGCAGGGGTCAAAGCGGCGATGCAAGGTGTCGATGTCGTGCACCACAATGTGGCGTTGGTGCCGCTCACCAAATCGGGCGGGAAGTTCTGGGAAGTTAACGTGAACGGCAGCCAAATCGCCGCCGAGGCCGCGGTCCAAGCAGGGGTCAAAGCCTTCATCCATATGAGTTCGTCGGCGCTCTACGGCTTGCCCTCCAAGGTCCCAATTACCGCCAGCACGCCGACGAAGCCCGTCGAGATTTACGGACGCGGGAAATTGGCTGGTGAAGTGGCTGTGAGGAAAGTGTGCGAGAAGGCCGGAATGCCCCTGGTGGTCATTCGTCCCCGCACCATCCTCGGTGAGGGCCGGCTCGGTATTTTCCAACTCCTCTTCGAGTGGATCAAAGAGGGACGCAACGTCTACGTCATCGGCTCGGGCGATGTCGGTTTCCAGTTTGTCCATGCCCACGATCTCATGGACGCCTACATGTTGGCTTTGGATCGCGAGCAACCGGGTGTTTACAATGTCGGCACCGATCGCTTCGGCACGCTGCGCGAAGGGCTGGAAAACCTCATCGCCTATGCCGGCACGGCTTCCAAAGTCAAAAGCCTCCCAGAAAAGCTCACCATCGGTGCGTTATCCGTAGCCGATCGCTTTCGCCTCTCGCCGCTCGCCCCGTGGCATTACCTCACATATCACAAGGCGTTCTACTTCGACGTGAGCGGACTGTTAGAGCTGGGGTGGAAGCCGAAATACTCGAACGACGAAATGTTCCGCGAGAGCTACGACTGGTTCCGCAGGAATTACGACCGGCTTGAAGCAGAGAAAGCGGGATCAGCCCACAGAAAGCCGGTGAAAGAGGGAATTCTCTGGCTGCTAAAGAAAATCTCTTAGCTGCAGAAAAGGTTCAAAGCACGAAGTGCCAAGAGCCAGCCTGACCGGGAAAAACTTTACTTACCATGATTTACGAGCTTTCGCTCAATCTTCCGAGCCTAGACTATCAAATATTCGAAGCGCGTCCCTCGCGCTCATTCGGACTCAGTCTGTTTTGGGTCTCGGTAGCTGCTCTAGCATTCGCTACCATTTTGTCTTCGCTAACAGCACTGCCACGCAAGGTTGGCTTGTTGGTATCACTCCTCATTCCAAGCGGGATGTTTGTAGGACTGTTTACTGCGACATTCGGAGTTATTGACGAGGTATCAGTCAACCTAGAGCACGCCTACAATTTGTATCATCACGGCGTTTTTTCTATGGCAGCAGATAAGGTTGTCGATGGGACAGTTGAGATTTTGTTCTATTTGCTTCATGCGCCTTTCTCTGGAAGTCAGCGCATGCTGATAGCCGCTAACTATTTTATAGCACTTACTTTCGCATGGTTGCATCTGCTCGTTCTCTGGCTCTGGGTTCGCCGCAAAGGGTGGAAATTTTCACTCTTGTTTGTGTCTTGTTACGCCGTATTTGCGCCAATCGTTATCGTCAGCGCATCAGGGTTTGGCAATATCCTCCTGTCTCTCTTTTACTTGATAGCTCTTCTGCTATTGTTTGAGAAACGCTATGTTGCTTCAATTGCCGTCTGCGTTTTTCTGCCTTTAATACGCCCAGATGGTGTATTACCTGCAATTGCAAACATAGTTTCTGTAAGCTTGTTTTGGTCCCTACAGCAGCGCTGGGTGGGTGTCAAAAAGGTGTTGACCGGCGCGGTGCTTGGGATTGGTGGCGTTGTTCTTAGCCTGTATGTCTACAAAGTGAGCTATGAGGCGTATTTTGGAGTTTGGCCGCCCACACCCGTGCTGTTCAAGCGACTCTCAGTTGAGTTGTTGGCGAGCTACTTTGAGCCGTGGCTCTTGCTCCAAAATATGGCAGCGTGGTTGTATTGGCCTGAGCATGCGGCCCCAGTAGTCTCAGCAATATTCTTAGTGACAGCAATACTCCTCAGCAAGGGTCTAGCTTGGCGCGAGATGCCTGATTCCCTGCGTATCTTGCTTGTGCAAGCTGTTCTGTTGGCGCCAGTGTTTCTCATCTACAACGTAGGCCTCGCAACCATGCTTCAATTTGGTTGGCACACCACCCCACGCTATTGGCTAAGTTTTGAAATAGTCTTGTGCCTATTAGTTATTCACACAGCGGCCGAACTTTCTAGAAAGATTTCAGTAGGAAAGGGATTAATGAGTAAGGGTCTGCTTCCGCTTCTATTCGTATTCCTTTTGCTATCCGGCTACAGTAAGATATCCGCCCCCAAGCAATTCTCCGACAGGCTCGAGAATGCTTATGCCGGCGCTGTGGCTGAGCGTATCGTGCCTGACTCTTTTAGCATCGGCACAACGGAAATGAACACGTTTGGGCTAATGGTTGATAGACCTGTCATCGACTTTTGGGGCTACAGCAATCGCGAAATCGCAAAAGCGAAGTCCATTAACAACCGAAAAGTCCGCTACAATCCGGAGGTATTCAGGCAAGAACTGCTGGGCTTGTTTTACCCGCATTGGTTCACGGTAGTGCGTGATCCTAAATCTGGGGTTGCTCTAGCGGGCCCCGATGATGGTAATGCAGAAAATGCAGAGAATCTCTTCTCCGGGAAAGGCATCGAAAAGTCACTTGCGTCCTACCTGCATTCATCGCCTACCAAGATGAATTTGTTGGGAGACATGAGGGAGGTGCTTAGGTTATACGACTCTATCATCATTCTTGATGGCGTGAACCAAGTCGTGTTTCTCGTTAAAAACACCAAGACGGAACAACTAATTGCTTCACTTTCCCGCGAGGGGTTCATAACAAAGTCCAAAACTAGAGATTACGACTGGGTAACATTTCAAAGTTACTTTGAAAAGGAAGTCACTAACCACTCACGCTAAGCTGACCACCGGACTCTGTCGTTAGGCAGATGGAAACCAGTTATGAATGTACCAAAGAAATGAAACAATTGTCAGCGCTGCCACTCATGTTAGTTTACGGAAAAGGTGTGTGTTTTTCCGCGAACAAATTTAGGCCTTCATGAGCAACATTCCTGTAATTTTCCACGTTGGGCGCCCCAATATCGGAGAACGAGAGGTATTCCTATCCCGCGTCAACGACATCCTCGACCGACGCTGCCTTTCCAACAACGGGCCGGTGGTGCAAGAGTTCGAAAAGAAGGTTGCCGAGATTCTGGGCGTCAAACACGCGCTGGCGATATGCAATGCCACCGTAGGGATCGAGATCGCCGCGCGGGCGCTTGGTATGCAAGGCGAGGTGATTGTGCCGAGCTACACTTTTGTTGCCACAGCCCACGCTCTGCAGTGGCAGGGGATCACCCCGATCTTCGCCGACATAGACCCGGTCACGCACAACATCGACCCCGCGAAGATCGAAGCCCTCATCACGCCGCGCACGACTGGAATTGTCGGTGTCCACGTATGGGGACGTGCATGTGACACAGATGCTATCGGAAAGATTGCTGTAAAACACAAATTGAAGGTCATGTACGACGCCTCTCATGCATTTGGGTGCTCGCATCGCGGATGCATGATAGGCTCTTTTGGAGAGTGTGAGGTGTTTAGTTTCCACGCCACAAAGTTTATCAACAGCTTAGAAGGTGGGGTGGTAGCCACAAATAATGAAAAACTAGCTTATCAAATGCGCATAATGACCAACTTTGGTTTTACTGGGTACGACCAAGTTGAGTATTTAGGAATCAACGGAAAGATGAACGAGATTTCTGCCGCGATGGGGCTGACCAACCTAGAGGCGATGGATGAGATTCTGGAGGTAAACCGTAGGAACTATCACGCTTATAAGGAAAACCTCACAGGAATCCCGGGCATCCTCCTTATAGAATACGACTCAAATGAGCGAAATAATTTCCAGTATGTAATTCTTGAGGTCGACCCAGCTAGCTGCCCAAAAAGCCGGGATAAAATCGTTGAAATACTTCATCTAAATAATGTCATTGCTCGAAAGTATTTTTGGCCAGGATGCCATCGGATGCAGCCATACCGAACTCTTTATCCAGCAGCATCAGAAAATCTGCCGATAACGGAAAAAGTTTCTGGTAATATTATTGTTCTGCCAACAGGTCAGCAGCTAGATGAGCAAAACGTCGAAAATATATGTAAAATTATAAGGAATGCTTGCCGTGCTTAAAGATCAGAGAGCTTGGCAAAAAACAGGAACTCCCAAAGAGTTTGCGAGCTCTAAAGCAACAGTTTTCTGTTTAGTATACAATCACAAAAAATATATTCATCAAGCGTGCGAGAGCTTTCTAGACCAAAAAACTGACAGGCCAATCAAGGTTTATCTTCATGACGATGCCTCTACAGATGAATCACAAAGCATATTAAAAAGATATAAGGTAAAGTTTCCAGATATTTTCAAACTAAAACTTAGAAAAAAAAATATTTTCCGAGCTTTAAAACAATATATTTATCTACAAGAAGCTCTTTCTGTTTCAACCCCTTATATAGCCTTATGCGAAGGAGATGACTTCTTTACAGACGAGAGGAAATTGCAGATTCAAACTGAATTCATGGATAAACATAATGAGGTTATGGGTTGTTTCCATAACTCTATTCGAGTTGACGGAAACAGTATGGTTATTGATAAAAACTATTGTCAGCCAAAAAATAATTGCTTCGATCAAAGGGATGTTTTAACAGCACTTTTTAGTTCAGAAGCAACAAGCTCATGTTTTTTCAGGAAAAAGGCCATCGGTAGCATTCCCGCTTGGTATTGTGAAAGGCCAAGTGACTTTTTCGTCGATCTTTTAATAACAGAAAAAGGCCCGTATGTATATCTTGATTATAATCTTAGTGCCTATAGAACTCATAAAGATGGTATTTGGGGCTACAAAGGTCAGGAGGAGGCCAAAAAAGAATTTGTTGCGCGCTTTCAAATCCTCAGAAGATATGAATACTGGTGCTCAAAATACGGTCAAGAAATAGATGAACAAATTATAAAATGGTCCAAGTAAAAAAATCTCTTAAGTCTCCTGTTTTGCTTATCTGCTATAAAAGACATAGGTATTTGAAAAGCATCTTAAATAAAATTATAAAGCACGGACCGCCTGCACTTTTTATAGCCTGTGATGGACCCAAAACAGATGCCGAAACTGAGTCAGTGGCTTTAACTCGGGATACGATAAAAAAGTATGGCGGAAAAATACCGCTCTATTGTCTATATCACCCCAAAAATCTCGGATGTGGAGCAGCAGTGAAACATGCAATAGATTGGTTCTTTACACACAATGACGAAGGAATAATTCTTGAAGATGACACACTGCCAAATGAAAAGTTTTTTATATTCTTAGATAAAAATTTAAAGCTGTATAGAAATGATAGTGAGATAGCCTCAATCAGTGGGTTTTGCCCTTGGCCTGACTTTATGGCTCCAAAGATCCCAGCCTTACGATCAGATTATTTTTCTATGTGGGGGTGGGGAACTTGGGCCAGAGCATGGAATAATTTTACGAGAGAGATAACAGAAAATACCTACGAGCAATATTCTACCGCAATTAATAATAGGTGTTTGTCAGATAACGAAAAAAAGTACTGGTATAGTATTCTCAAAAAAATAAATCGCAAAGAAATTGACACTTGGGACTACCATTTTATGTTTTTTTGTTGGGCTAATGGCCAATGTCACATCCGGCCAAGCACGAATTATATTGAAAATCTGGGCTTTGGCCCAGATGCTACTCATACAGAAGTTAAGCCCGGGTTTGTGCAAGCACAGAAAACTCCCTTGAGGAGTAATGCAACCCATTGGTTTTTAGAGTCGACATACTTTTACTTTCGACATTTAACATTTCTAGACTCCTTTAATTATGAGCTAGTTAGTCATGAGATTCAGGCTTTAAAAGCTCAATCTTTAATCTTGCAAAATCAAATAAACAAATACAAAAAAAGGCCTTTTAAAGAGCTTTTGAGGTTCCTTAGCAAAAAATTTCACAAAAAAGCAGATCCTAAAGGGCTTAACTAATTCAAGGGTAATTCAGTTAAAATCTTTCCTATCTTTATAAAAGCGATTTTCACATGATAGATATAAAGTTTCAAAAATCTTTTTCGAATTTATTTGGTTTCCGATGCTGGCCTTATTTTTTTCTTGGCGGGATTATTTGGCTGGCAAGCTTTATCCATGCCAGTTCTTTTGGGATTTATGAGGATGACTACATCTTGGTGTTGCCGGCCATTGGGCGCACCTTTTCCGATCTTCTTTCCGTCAATTGGGGGTATCTTTTTAGCTGGCCCCAAGGGCGCCCGATTTTTTGGATTCTTACGGACACATGGATCTGGCTGGGTTACAAACTGGGCGGAATAAGCGGTCTGTATTTCGGGGCCTTTATTTTGCAGTGGATTTGCTCTTTTTTCGTCCTTAAATTCCTCTTGCGGTTGTTACCTTTTGTGCCGGCTTTTCTCGGAGCCATATTTTTCGTCCTCTTTCCGCCGGACGCTGGAGAGCAAATCATCATGCATCAAGCTGTTTTCCCGCTTACGACCCTTTGTGTGATCGGGTTCTTTTCATTATTCCAAAAAAGAAAATATTTTTTCGCCTCATTGGCCCTAATCGCTATCGGGTTGAACTACGAGCCTTACCTCCTGGCCTCCCTAGGCTGTGGATTCCTTCTGCTGGCCCAAACGCCCAACAAAAACTTTTGTAAGGCCCTGCTAGCACCCTTCCTGATGACTATCGGAGCTCTGATGGCTGTTTTGGTTTTGCGGCAAGGAATCGGCGAATCCCGGGCTGTCGAGGTTCTGGGCGAGCCCATGGGCCCAGTTTTGCGTGGACTTTCTGCTCTCCTCATTGGACCTTTTCACCTTTTGGTCATTACTCTGGGGAGATCCACCCAGGCGCTTCTCTATGCCAGCTGGGAGGAGAGGATGGCTTGGGCCGTGACCGCAGGCTTGGTTATCTTTTTTTTGCGTTCTCTGGTTCCAGGGGATAAAGACAAGTCCCCGAATACGGAAATTACCAACCATCGATGGTTGCTAGCGGCGGGGGTGGTCATGATGGTGGCCCCGTACTTTTACCGCTTTCACGCGGACTACTATCCCCCCACCCTGAATATCGGCAGGCTTTCTTCTCTTCATCAAGTGAGCGCGCTCGGCGCCAGCCTGCTTCTGGCGTCACTGATCGATTTCAGCCTGAAGTCGGCCCAGCGGAACCAGACATGGATTCTGGCCGGGTGGGCGATTTGGATCACCGCCTTTGTCCCGCTGGGGCTGCGGATCCAAACTTCCCAATATGTAAAAAGTGCCACCCTGCAAAAGCAGTTCTGGCTGGATCTGGTGTCCCAGATCGGTGATTGGCGGCCGGGCGATCCCATCATGGTCGACTTGAATTCCTTTGAGACGAACCAGAGGGATTGGCGCCCGGGGACGGACGGCTTCACTGCCAATTGGATTACTAACTATCCCAACCGCTGCATGAGCCAGCTTTTCGTGCTACCTAAAACTTGGGCGCAAAAGTGGCCTGCTTCACCAGAGGTATTTGCTTATTATCGGGGGTGTCAGGTTTGGATTGAAAAAGACGGCCTTGCTCTCATGACAAGCTACATTCACTCAAGGGAAAATCCCCTTGTCCTCCGATCCGGCCATTTTCTTTATTTCCGCTGGGAAAAAGGACGGCTGGTTCGTTCCAGCCAGCCCATCCAAGCTCTCGACCGAGAGTTCGTTCCTCGGAAAGCTGAAGGGGGCCAGCATTGGCTCGAGCCTGTCTACACCCGACTGGGAGCGGACCTCTTCGAGCGTCCCCGGGGCATGTGGCGGGGATTTCCCAAGGCCAAACACTACCCTTGAAAAACCCAATGATTTCTTTAGTGGTGCCCATTTTTAATGAAGAAAGGAACATTAACGTTTTTCTTGAGAAGGTTTCGAAAGTCCTGCCAAAAAAACATGAGATTCTATTTTGCCTAGATCCTTCCACGGATCGTTCTGAGGAAATCTTAAAAAAGGCCCATCAGCAAGACGCTAGAATAAAATTTATCACTTTTTCGAGGCGAGTCGGCCAGCCTATGGCCACCCTTGCAGGCTTGGGAATGTCTTCGGGGGATGCGGTTATTGTGATGGATGTGGACATGCAGGATCCCCCGGGGTTGATTCCAGAAATGATTCAAAAGTGGCGCGAGGGTTACGATGTGGTGATTCCCCAGCGAAGGTCCAGAAGGGGTGAGCCCTGGATCAAAAAGGTTGTATCGCATGTTGGCTACAGAATCATCAACAAGATATCCGACGTGCCGATTCCACCAAATACCGGGGATTTTCGGTTGCTTGCCCGGAAGGTGGTAAATCACCTCGTGGCATTAAAAGAAAACCATGGTTTTCTCCGCGGAATGGTCGCTGTAGTGGGATTTCGACAATGTCTGATCCCCTTTGACCGGCCACCAAGGCACGCTGGGAAAACGAACTACAACCAGTTTTTGGGGTCCCTGCGTATAGGATTCAACGGGATTTTTTGTTTTTCAACTTACGCCTTAACGTTGGCTAGCACCATGGGCTTTATGATCGCCGGGCTTTCCATTTTATTAGGCATATTCTACGCAATTCTCAAAATCTATGGATTTCCGTTCCCTATGGGAAATCCGACAATAGTAATTCTGGTCCTTTTAATGGGAGGGATTCAGCTCATAGGTATTGGTATTCTTGGGGAATATATTGCTAGAATTTACGATGAAGTCCGCGAAAGGCCAAAATTCATCATAAATCAGAAGTTTGGATTCAAAAAATAAGGGCAGGCTTATGAAGTGGCTGAAATTTTATCGAAATTGACCCCCGAACAAAAGCAAAGAAGCGACTTATTTATGGAGCTTTGGCATCGTGAGTTATCAAAAAGGAGAAAATACGGCCTTGTTGAAAACTTTAATCATTCATTCCCAGTTTTGAATTCGGCAAAAGACTTTGACAGAACGATTGAGGTGGGTGCTAATCTAGGCGGTTTTTTTTGAAGAAGGTCGCGGTGGGGTGTTAATTCATGCTGCCGGGATCATCCATCCCAAAAGAGTGCGGGAATTCTACGAAGTGAATCGGGACGGGACGCGCAAGCTTCTTGAGGCGGCGACCAGGTCAGGTGTACAGCGGGCCGTGGTGGTCTCTTCAAATTCCCGTGTGGATGCAACCCTCATCCCTAACATCTTTTTGACAAAGATTCTCCCTGCCGCCCATGCATGAACTATGGTCGTTCCAAAATGGAGATGGATAAACTAGCGATGGATTTTCACCGGCATGGGGAACTGGAGTTGGTGATCGTGCGGTCGCCCTGGTTTTACGGTCCCCACCAACCACCCCGGCAGAAGCTATTCTTTGAAATGGTCCGGGATGGGAAAGCCCCGATTGTCGGCAACGGCGAAAAAATGCGTTCCATGTCCTACACCGGGAACCTAGCGGAGGGCTTATTGCTGGCGGCTTCCTCGCCTCTGGCAGCGGGGCAACTCTACTGGATGGCAGACGAGCGCCCGTATACAATGAACGAAATCGTGGACACAATTGAAAGGCTAATGGAGCCTGAATTTGATCAAGGTTGCGTACATCGAAGGCCTTGGTTACCGGGCTGGGTCAGCGAGGCTGCTCTAGTTGCCGATGCCGCGCTCCAGTCCGCCGTCCACTACCATCAGAAGGTCGACGTGCTTTCCGAGATGAACAAAACGATCGCTCGCGGTATTCGGAAGGCCAAGGAAGAGTTGGGGTACGCACCAGCCACTTCAATTGAGGAGGGCATGAGAAAAAGTCTTACTGAAATATTTAAAAAAAGTCAGAAACATGGTTAATCTATTTTTACAGTCCTTGTTAACCGTGATTTTTGCATCATTAGGGCTAGCACTTTTTGGCGTATATAGAAACATATTCGGCGGAGCAGTTATTTTCTATGAAGGACTTTTTTCTGCCATCGCAATATATTTTACAATTATAAGTTGCTTATTCTATTATAAAAAGAAAATACATGAAACAATATTTAATGCATCAATAAATTCCGTCATACCAGCTTTTTTGTTTTATTTTTTGTTTATTGCACTAGTGCCGACAATAATCGATAGGTCTGTTTCAATAACCGTTTTAGGAAAGCTATACAAAAATAAAAACGAAAAACTATCTGCAAAAGATCTGCAATCACATTTTCAAAGAATTTATGTAAAAAACGGGAAAGCGGTTAAAATACGTCTTAATGAGCAAATCATCTCTGGTAATATTATTAAAGATGAAAATGGATATCAGATTACTCCTCGTGGAATAAAAACTATTCAAATACTGGATTTGTTGGGAAGAATTTACAACATCGACCTTACCTATTTAAGAGCTATTGATGAGAATTCGATCGAAGAATCATGGAGATCAGGCCCAAAGTGAGCAACGTGCTGATCACACGAGGCTCGGGTTACTTTGGATCTTTGCTTGTCCGCAAACTTTTAGCTACGGCGCATTATTGTACAGTTTTTGATGTTTCTGGCGATGATGGTCGATCTCGCAATGTTAAATTTATTCAAGCAGATATAAGATCCTTTGGCGGTGGAGCTCTCCTGTCGTGGCGCTGAGATAGTCTTTCACAATGTCGTTCATGTTCCCTTGGTCAAAAGCCGAACCCTCTTTGATTTAGTAAATCGTCAAGGCACCGAAAATCTTCTTCAAAGCTGCAAGAGTGCGGGCGTAATAAAAAGGTAATTTATACATCCTCCAGTGCGGTATTTGGGGTTCCAATTAAAAACCCAGTGACCGAAAGGTGGACACTACTTCCCAATAAGGCGTATGAAAGAGTTAAACTGGAGGGAGAGAATTGCTGCCGATGTTATGCAGCTGGAGGTTTGGATGTCTCGATCATCCGGCTTCGAGACATTTTTGGGCACGGTCGTTTGGGGGCTTTTCAGATCCTTTTTGATTGGATTTAAAAAGGCCACAATGTTCCAGTTCTGGGATCGGGTGCTAACCAGTATCAATTTATTCATGCCGATGAACTTGCAGTGGCTTGAATCCTAGCAGTCGGGCGGCCCGCTCAAAGTTATATCACTGTGGTGCCGACCGGTTCGGCACCATGCGGGAGGCATTGGAGGATCTTTGCAAGCACACGGGCACACGATCAAAAGTAGCTTCTGTTCCCTTTTGGCCGGCAGAAGCAGCCATGAACCTGACAAGTATATTGGAGTTATCCCCGTTGGGGGCCTACCATTGCAATAATGTACGGTAGATCTTTGCATTTTGATATTTCCCTCGCTAGGAAAGATCTTGGCTCGCGGCCCAAATACTCGAACACAGAAATGCTTCGTGAAAGTTACAACTGGTTTTGCAAGAATACTTACCCTACAAAAAACAAAATAAACGAGCCACCTCACCGCAGTCCTATCCAAGCAGGCATCCTAAAATTCGTAAAATACATAACCTAAAAAAGAATCAAGAAAACAATAACACATAAGAATAAAGCAAATGACAAAAAGATTCAGTCTCAAAAACTTTTTTTTAGTAGGTAAATTTAAAATCTTACTACTCCATTTCATAGTTTTTTTATTTTATTACTGGACAGCATCAGCAGAAAATACAAAACCAATTAGGTATTTCACAAGAGAAGCAAATTCTTATAGTCATTTTATGGCTGATTCGTTGCTGCAAAAAAGACTCGAACTTTGTATAAACCCGTCAGATGCTCTGTTAAATTTAAAAAACCCTTATGACGCAAAAGAAAACGCCAAAATTAGGCTGCATGATGCATCGTTATATAACAAAAAGTATTATTTCTACTTTTCACCCTTACCAGCGTGGATTGTCGTTGCTCCGATCAAGAAATTTACTGGACTGTACATAAGTCAGCCGTTTTTGATTGTTCTATTTTCATTTGTTGGATATTTGCTTATGTTTAAATTTATTCAAAATATCCAAAATATTGTTCAGACAGGAAGTAATGAGAATTCCCTGCTAATTCCACTTTGCCTAGCGACGGCTACATCAGTGCCATGGCTTTTACGAAGGCCAGATATATATGAACTCTGTATTGCGTCGAGTTTTGCTTTCTTGATGGCATCCTACTGCTGCATCCAAAAACTTTATCTATTTTCTTTTAAGAAAAGATATTTATTTAGCAGCGGTTTATTTTTAGCGTTTGCTGTATTTTGCAGACCTAGTCAATGTTTGGCCGCCCTCTCGATTTGTATATTTGTTTTATTTATTAAACATAGGAGTCCATTAACTGTCCAAATCAAAAAGTGTTTATTCTATTTTCCTTTAGCGATTGTAGGTATTTTAATGGCTATTTTTAATTATAATCGTTTTGGTTCAATTTTTGAGTTTGGACTTTCTTATCAACTGTGGGGGTACG
>Ga0214917_10005542_pt1 | contig 13434 bp, 14 predicted proteins | sample LL_1208_BB_MetaG_FD_177983 | JGI IMG/M metagenome (GOLD analysis project Ga0214917, IMG submission 177983) | Freshwater microbial communities from Lake Lanier, Atlanta, Georgia, United States - LL_1208_BB | ecosystem: Environmental > Aquatic > Freshwater > Lake | place: USA: Georgia | collected... | reverse complement strand
TTGTAAAATAAGCTGTGGACTTGCAATAATTTTTAATAACATGGTCAAAATGCCCCTTTCTTGGGTAATTATCGGTTCTATTTAAAAAAAATTCCCAGTTTTAGGGTTTTTTATGCATAATTAACATGGCCATAACTCGATCTTTAATTTTGGCCAGTGTTTGATCGATACTTTCTTCGGTGTCTTGAGGTTTTTGAGTCGGTTTTTGTACTTTGATATGCTGATCTGTTCGGGATATCTCCTCCTCTCTTTCGGTTTCTTGTACAGAATCCTGATCGAGGGTGTTTAGCTTTCTTTTAAAAAGTGCTTGAAAATGCGCACCCGCTGTATTGGCATTGGTACGGTTAGCATCATTTTTTTGAGTTGCAGATTTAGGTAAATTAAATTGAATATCCATCTAAATTACCCATCCTGTTTTAATGCCTGACCCCGGTTTTTCAAAGTCTGCATTATTGGTTTTTTCACTTGCAACAGCACTATTTTGAGATTGTTCGATTAAGTTGTGAATATTAAGTTTTTTTTCTTCCATTCCCATTTTGGCAAGCTGCTCATTGGTTAAATCCACCAATTTACTGATGTGATCAGGTACTTTATTGCCACCTTTAAAATAATCCGGGTTGATTTGACTCATTATCTCAACAACCTATACGCCATCCTCAATGCTTTTTTACGTTTTTCTGGGGCTTGGATTATGGCTTCATGGAGTACTTTCACTACTTTTCCATCCCGTTCTGACAATGTGTCACCAATAATTCCTTCTAGTTTTAAGGCAATTAATACTTCGGCCAAAATAATTTTATTTTCATTTGTGCCTAAGCGTGGCATTACCGATTTTAATATTTCCTGAAATTTTTGCTGCCGTTCGACATCGCTTGGGGCAAATTCAAATTCGTCTAATAAGTTCAGACTAAGTGCTTGGGTATCTTCCATACGACATTCCTTCCCTAATATAGTATTTTTTAAACCTATAGTGGGGTTATCGAAAAATTTATCTTAAAACTTGTGTTTAAATAGGATCTAAAACGATTTTTTCAAATTTTTGCCAAGTGGCGTTAAATCCGGCTGTATCAATTGAATAAAAAATATTTCGGCCTTCTTTACGTGACTTGGTAATGCCTGCTCGTTTTAGTGTATTTAAATGATGAGATGTCGTAGATTGCTCGAGATAAAAGTGTTTTTCTACTTCCTGGGCAGCCATTTCTCCGTTTTTTTTGAGCAATTTAATAATTTCAATTCGCTCTTCGTTGGCAAGCGCTCGGAAAAACTTAATATAAATTGGGTCTATTTTTTCTTGCACGGTATTACTGACACTCCCATATATTTCTCTAAAGCTTCCGGCACCGTAATGCTACCATCTTGATTTTGATAGTTTTCTAGTATTGCGGCTAGGGTTCGTCCTACTGCCAATCCAGACCCATTGAGAGTATGGAGATAATTTATTTTATCATCTGAATCTCGATATCTTATCATGGCACGACGTGCTTGGAAATCTGAAAACCATGAACAGGATGAAATTTCTCGATAGTTATTTTGAGAAGGAAACCACACTTCAATGTCATAGGTTTTTGTTGATGAAAAGCCCATATCACCCGTGCATAACAACATTGTGCGAAATGGCAACCCAAGACGTTTTAAAATTTCTTCGGCTTCCCCTACTAGTTGCTCAAGTTGGGCCTTGGCCTGATTAGGGTGGCAAAAATTAACCAATTCAACCTTGTTAAATTGATGAAGCCTGATAATCCCTTTGACATCTTTTCCATGAGATCCGGCTTCCTTTCTAAAACAAGGGGTATAGGCCGTGTATTTAATTGGCAATACTTTTTCATCGATAATTTGATTTTGATGGATATTTGTGACTTGAACTTCGGCTGTTGGGCTTAGCCAATAATCGCTGTCCTCTAGCTTAAATAGGTCGTCAGCAAATTTTGGTAATTGGCCGGTCCCTTCGAGACTTTTAGACTTGATAATGGCCGGGGGCATAATTTCGGTATATCCATGATATTCGGTATGGACATCTAACATAAAGTTAATGAGTGCCCTCTCAAGTTTGGCACCCCACCCTGTGTAAATGCAAAAGCGGCTACCTGTAATTTGAGCTGCCGTATCAAAGTTAATAAGTTGGGCATTTTCGGCGACTTCCTCATGGGGCTTTTGCCAGTCATTTTTTGTAGGAATGCCGACGGTGCGAATGAGCTGATTGTCTGTGTCGTCTTTGCCAGTGGGGACTGACTCGTCTGGCGTATTTGGAATCGTCATGCTGATGGCGATTGCCTCCTGCTCTAGTTGCACAAGGTTATCTTGTAGGGCTTTGACTTGCTCAGATAAGGTTTTAAGCTGATCGAGTTGGTCGGGCGTGGGTTTGCCTTTGGGGGTGAGTTCGTTTCGTTTTTGTTTGAGAGCATCACTTTGCTGCAAGGCTTTTCGCCAATTTTGGTCGGCTTGACTGTAGCGGTTTAAGGCGTCTACCGGCGCTTGGCCACGTCTTGCTAGCGCGGCTTGGACGGCATCGCTTGACTCTCGAACTCGTTTTGGGTCTAACATACTTGAATATCCTGTTGAAATGAGCCTAATAATTTAAACACAGATGCATTTTTTTTAACTGCGATTAAGGCATCTTTGACTAAGTCATCGTCTTGATGACCGTCACAATCAATAAAAAATAAATATTCGCCCAATACGGTTTGGGTTGGACGGGATACAATGCGAGATAAATTGATATTTCGCTTGGAAAATTCGCCTAATAACTCGACTAAACCACCTGGCTTATCTTTGATGGCAGAAACGACAATCGAGGTTTTATCACACCCTGTTGATGGGGTTTTACTTGTTGATACCACTAAAAATCGAGTGAGGTTATTTTTTTTATCATTAATGCTTTCGGCTAATATCACCAAGGGATAGTGCTGGATGAGCTCTTTATTACCAATGACTGCGATTTTGTCACTTTTGTACTCTGTTTCGAGAGTGCCATTTGTTGCCCATTCTGCCGCTGCTGCGGTTGATGGCGTTAAGTGGGTTTGGGCTTTGGGTAAATTGTCGTGCAAATAGTCACGACACTGGGCTAATGCTTGTGGATGGGACGCAATGTGAGCAATTTGAGCTAATGGAACTTGTGTTTTTGCCAAAAGACATTGGTGGATGGGCATAATGATTTCTTTATTTAAAAATACCCCTTCGTATTGATATAGCAAATCCATAGTGGCACTAACGGACCCTTCGATAGAATTTTCGATGGGGACTATGATTTGGGAATACTTGCCTGTTTTAAGACCTTCAAATAAATCCACGATGGAGTTTTCAGGAGTTGAGGGTACTGCACTGCCCTCGCGAGCGAGGTAGAGATGCAGTGCTTGCTCGGTAAAAGTACCCGCTGGCCCCAAATATCCGATTGCCATTGGTTATCCAAGCTCCGGATACAGTGGGAAACGCTTGGTAAGGGCTAGCACATCGGCTGCGACTCGGTTTAATACGGACTGGTCATGGAGGTTATCGATGACATCAGCAATAAGGTTTCCGATAATGACCATTTCAGGTTCTTTCATGCCTCGGGCTGTCATTGCTGGAGACCCTACGCGGATGCCTGAGGTGACAAATGGGCTTTGAGTTTCTTTAGGAACCGTATTTTTATTGGTGGTGATTCCGACATGATCCAAGGCTTCTTCGACCTGCTTTCCTGTTAATCCTTTTGGAGAAAGATCTAATAGTGCTAGGTGATTATCGGTGCCTCCAGAAACAATTTTAATACCTCGTTTTACTAGAGTTTCGGCAATCGCTTGGATATTTTTGATTACTTGCTGTTGATACACCTTGTACTCTGGCTTGAGCGCTTCACCAAAAATAACGGCTTTGGCGGCAATGACATGCATAAGGGGGCCGCCTTGGGTACCTGGGAATACTGCTTTATTAAGCTTGGTGGCGATTTCTTCGTTATTGGTCAAAATAAGTCCGCCACGAGGCCCACGAAGCGTTTTATGGGTTGTTGTGGTGACAACATCTGCGTATTCGACTGGATTGGGATGGAGACCTGCGGCGACTAAGCCAGCGATATGGGCCATGTCGACAAATAATAATGCACCAACAGATTTTGCAATTTCTGAAAATCGTTTGAAGTCGATTGTGCGTGGGTATGCGGATGCGCCGGCAACGATAAGTTTTGGTTTATGTTCTTTAGCGAGACGCTCGATTTCGTCGTAGTTGAGGCGTTCTGTGGTTTCGTCTAGGAAATATGGGACAACTTTGTAATATTTACCAGAGAGATTTGCTGGGGAGCCATGGGTTAAGTGGCCACCATGAGAGAGACTTTGGCCCATAATGGTATCGCCAGGGGTAGTTAAGGCAAAATAGACTGCATTATTGGCATTGGCGCCGGAGTGAGGTTGGACATTGGCGTACTTGGCACCAAAAACCTGGCAGGCACGGCTAATGGCCAAACGCTCGATTTCATCAACACATTCACACCCGCCATAATACCTTTTTCCTGGAAGGCCCTCTGCGTATTTATTGGTAAGCCAAGTCCCTTGGGCTTGCATAACCGCTAAGGAGGTGAAGTTTTCGGATGCGATAAGCTCGATTTTATCGCGCTGGCGATTAAGCTCGGCTAAAAGGGATGCTTTAACTTCGTCGTCTTGAATAAATGGTAGTTGAACGGACATGGTAGCTCCTTCGTATATGTGGAGAATTTTTGTCCATTCTAGCATTGAGTTGGGGGACTTTAGTAGGTTTGTTTTTGTCAAGTTTTATGTAAACTCATATCTCTTTAAAAATATAATTTCTCTTTTTTTGAATGGATGATTTTTTTACGAGCACCTAAAAAGGCTGACCTAATTAAGATCAGCCTTTTGGGTTTTTCGAAAAGATTTTTAGAGAATTGAAAGCTTAATGCTATGCTTCGGATTCTGATGCTTCTCCTTTAGAACTTGTTCCTAGCATACTTGCCAGTACAAAAATAGATTCTCTTATTGTATATGCAGCTATTCCGGCTCTTGACATGTGACTAACAGTAAAAGCCTTTGAGGCAATACTTCGCATGCTAATAACCTCCCCTTTAGATACTGCAATTGCAGCTTCTTCACTTACTCTCCCTACTGTAAATGACGCAAGCAACCCTACCCCAGTACCCACCATAAGCCCTTGTTTTTCAGATAATCCTTGATCTACGGCTGCTAACATCCCTAACTTTGGTGCTGCTAAATAAAGCCCTCTTGGAATGAAAGTCATCACGACTGTTTTTGCTATTTTTCCTATTGATGGCATTGTTGTGCCTAAGAGTTCTTTATTCATTATTGCTAATCCAGGAACTCTCCATGCATTTTCTATTACAGCAGCTATCGCTAAGGCGCTCCCTGTTCCTATATGCTCTTTAGTCTTGTTAAATACCGTTGTGTGAATGGTTAATGTTCCAGTTCCGACTACCACTCGTGGAAGAGCACCTGTAAATGCTTTGGTTTTCGCAATTTCTACCACTTTGTCATATGGAAATACGGTTTTTCCTGAAGCCGCGGTAAATATATTATGTGGAAGATGGCTACCAAATACCAATATAAACCTATTGGCTAGTGGGGCACCGTCTTTTGCAGCGTCATTCATCAGTGCTGTTACTGATTGGGCAACTTCTTCACCTGGGGTAAGGGTTACACCTGTTTTTTGCTGTTGTTTCTTTACGCCATCAGATGCTGCTTGATATCGTTGAGATGAATATGTCCCTAGTACAAACCCTACACTGCCTGCTGCTGCTGCAATTCTCAATACTGACATTTAAAAAACTCCTTACTGTGTGGTGTATTTTTGCTACCTATGTATTTATCGTTAGAAGTTTAATTTTATTTCTAACCGACTAGATGATGGGTAGTTTAATGGATTTAAAAATCGAATCAAGAAGTTTTTTTGGGGCTTTATATCCCTACAACTGACTTAACTTCGACCATGGTTTTTACGGCCTTTTCTCGGGCTTTTTGAGCGCTTTTGTTGAGGAGATTTTGGACTTCACCGGGGTCTGCCTCGAATGTGGCTCGGCGATCTCTGAAGGTTTTTAGGGAGTCGTTTATGGTGGCTGCCAGTTCTCGTTTACAGGCGACACACCCGATGCCTGCGGTGCGACATAGAGTGTCGATTTCGGCTTGCCGTTGCTGAGGAGTGTAGATTTTGTGAAAGCTGAAGACGGGGCAAATGGAGGGATTGCCGGGGTCAGATAAAAGTTTACGGTTGGGGTCGGTGAGCATTTTTAGGATAAGTGGCGTCATCTCGGCTTCGGGTAGAGATAGAGGCAAAGTATTACCATAGCTTTTGGACATTTTGCGGCCATCGAGGCCTGGGACAGCGGGATAATGAGTGAGTTTGGCTTGGGGCTCGGGGAAGGTGGTTGTACCGGTGAGGTGGTTGAAGCGTCTTGCGATTTCTCGAGCAAGTTCTAGGTGCGGTAGCTGGTCTTCGCCCACCGGGACGATGTCTGCTTTGAATAGTAAGATGTCTGCCGCTTGTAATACGGGATATCCTAAGAAACCATAGGTGTTGAGGTCTTTGTCTTTGAGTTCTGTGATTTTACTTTTATATGTTGGGACACGTTCTAACCATGGTAAAGGGGTGATCATAGACAGGATGAGGTGAAGCTCGGCATGTTCGGGGACATCGGATTGATAATATAGACATGCTTTATCGGGATCGATACCTGCAGAAAAGAGATCTATGGCGAGATTGAGTTTGTCTTGCCGAAGTTTTTCGGGGTTTTCGTAAACGCTGGTGAGGGCATGAAGGTCGGCCATCATAAAAAAGGCATTATAGTGGTTTTGAAGCTGTACCCAATTGGCAATGGCCCCAAGATAATTGCCTAGATGAAGTTTACCAGTGGGTTGAATGCCGCTTAATAATGTTTGTGTCATAGGGGCGGTAGTGTAGCATAAAAACATGCAAATTTTTGTGACTCTATTTGCTGTAATTGGGGCTCGGCTGTTGTGCATTTGGATTGGGCTTTTGGACAACGGGTGTGGAAGCGACAGCCTGTTGGTAAATGAAGTGGACTGGGGATATCACCTTTGAGTAAGGTTGGTGCATGTTTTTTAGTGGGATCGGTACTTGGAATGGAGGAGATTAGCGCTTGTGTGTAGGGATGTTTTGGACGCATAAAAATATCTTCGGGGGTTCCGGATTCGACGATTTTACCCAGATACATGACTAGAATATGGTCGCAGTGCTGGGCCATTACCCCTAAGTCATGAGAGATGATGAGCATGGACATGCCAGTGTCTTTTTTGAGTTGCGCTAAGAGGGTGAGGATTTGGGCTTGAATGGTGACATCGAGTGAGGCGGTGGGTTCGTCGGCGATGAGGAGCTTTGGGGACATTGACAGTGTGAGGGCAATCATCACGCGTTGACACATGCCGAGTGAAAATTGGTGGGGATATTGGGTGAGGCGGGTTTGAGGGTCGGGAATGCCAACTGCAGTGAGAAGGGATATCGCGTAGTCTTGGGCCTCCGCTTTTGATTTTTGGGTGTGAAGGCGTATGGTTTCGATCATCTGGTTACCAATTGTAAATACTGGATTTAAGGCGGCCATGGGATTTTGGAAAATGAGGCCAATTTCCTTGCCTCGGATTTGGCGATAGTCCATTTGGTTAAGACCAACGAGATTTTGGCCATTGTAGTTAATTTGGCCTTGGGTAATTTTGCCATTGGCTGCTAAAAGACCCATGATGGACAGTGCCGTGACACTTTTGCCTGAACCGGATTCTCCAACAATGCCTACCGTTTGGTTTTTTTGGATGTCAAAACTAATACCGTCCAGGGCTGTCACGGTTTGCTTACCCACAGAAAATTGAGCATTGAGATCTTTGACTTCAAGTAATAATTGACTCATATCGATTTAGTTTACCTTACTACGAATTTTTAAAGATAGCATTTCTCAAATGATCTCCAATGATATTGAGTGATAATACTGTCATTGTGATGAGAATACCGGGGATAATTGTCATCCATGGGGCATCGGTCATATAGGCGAGACTCCCTTGTAACATATTACCCCAGGATGCATTAGGGGGCTGCACACCTAGGCCTAAAAAACTTAATGTCGATTCGATGAGAATGGCGCTACCCATGCCCAATACGGCAGCCACTATGACAGGATTTAATGTGTGCGGCAAAATATGTTTAAATAAAATCGTAGTATTGGATATGCCCCTGGCTTTAGCAGCTGTAATAAATGGTCGTTGTTTGGCTGTAAGCACTTCTGCACGGACTAGACGTGTGACGCCCATCCAACTGGTTAGCCCAATGACGGCCATCACATTAAAAATGCTGGGAGTTAGCATCACTTGAATAATTAAAATTAAAAATAATGTTGGAATGGCTAAAAACAAATCGACAAATCGCATAATAAGCGAATCGATAATCCCCCCATAAAAGCCCGATATCAGACCTAAAATAAGGCCAATTCCTACTGAAATACTAACTGAAATAGCCCCAACAGCTAATGAAATTTTTGCGCCATCGATGCAGCGGGCAAGTAAGTCTCGGCCCAGATCATCGGTACCTAGCCAATGCTCACTACAAGGACAAATAGGGTCGCCGGTAAACAATGGCGAAAATGAAGTGGGATTAGTGAGATTTAATACTGACACGATGATTGGGATGATGATCATGCCCGCTAAAAATATATAGGCGATTTTAGTTAAACTCATTGTCATGATTGAATGCGAGGATCTACCCAACGATATGCCATATCGGCAAGACGATTACCCGTTAAAATGAGGATCGATGTAATTAAAACAGTCCCCATTAAAATGGGATAATCACGCTGGAAAACGGCTGCAATACCCAATTGCCCCATTCCTGGCCATGAGAAAATATATTCGATGACAAGGCTTCCTCCAATTAAATCCGGCAAGCTTAAGCCTAAAATGGTGACGATTGGGAGACTTGCGTTTTTAAAGGCATGTTTTAATAAAATTCGCCCCTCCCCTAGCCCTCTGGCCCGTGCCGCTTTGATGTAATCTTGAGCGATAATCGTGATGACATTAAACCGATTAAATCGAATTAGCCCTGCCACACCCCCAATAACTGTGGTCGCCAGTGGAAGGATAAGATGATGGGCAATGTCTAGCCATTGTCGCCATAATGGCTCACCCGACATAAGAGGGTCGAGGTAGCCGGATGTGGGAAATAAATCGAATTTGAGTGAAAAGAGAAGAATGAGCATGAGGCCTATCCAAAACGCTGGCATGGCCATAGTGATGAGGGAGAGCAGTGTTACAGTATAATCGAAGGGTTTATTTGGATTTGCCCCACTGAATAGGCCTAAGGGACATGCAATAAGGATAATACAACTCAGTGATGTGATTGATAGTATCAATGTGGCTGGCAAGCGTTCGACAATCGCTGTCAACACGGGCTTACCTGTGGAATAGGAATACCCCAAATTTCCTTGCATGACATTTTTTAGCCATTTGATATATTGCACTGGAAGGGGGTCGTCTAATCCATAATTTTTGCGGATTTGGACCATATCTTCGGCCCCCATTTTTGGGCTTAAAAATTGTTGTGTGGGGTCGCCGGGGGCCATACGCATGATACCAAATGACACCATGGTAATCAGTAGAAGCATGGTGATAAATGAAAGTATCGATTTAATCATCGGAAGTTATTGAATATACACATTTTCTATTGGATTAAATAATCCTGCTGGGCCTGCGGGTGATAGACCTTTGACGCGCTTGTTGATACCTGTAATAACATTAGGGTAATACAGAAAAATATACGGAATATCCGATGCAATTTGAGTGTAGAGTTTAGAATAAATGATTTTTCGTTTATTTTGGTCTATTGTTTTACGACCCTGATCTAATAATGTGTCCACTTGAAGGTTATTATACGCAATAAAATTAAACCCTTTTGGGTATTCCTTAGAATGCCAAATTGAGGTGTCGTCGGGGTCAATATCTAGTGACCATCCCAACATGACGGCATCAAATGGTTTGGGGTCTGTTGGACTATTGATGCGTTTGACGAAACTGCTCCATTCCATGAGTTGGATATTCATTTGAATACCTATGGCGGAGAGGTATTGTTGGATGATTTGTGCAGACCTTTCGCGGTCCTGATTTCCTTGATTGGTAATGAGAGTAAATGATAACTGTTTGCCATTTTTTTCTCGGATTTTGGTGGCAGGATTAAGTTGCCATCCAGCCTGGTCTAATAATCTGGCACTTTGTGTTGGATTGTATTCAAAAATTGGAAATGTGGGGTTATTTGGATAACTCCATGATATGGGGGCAGCTGGGATATGAGCTGGGCTACCATGACCTTTTAAAATTTTGTCGGTAAGTCCTTTTTTGTCGATGGCATGGGCAATGGCTTGTCTTACTTTAATGTCTTTAAATATAGGATTTTTGAGATTAAAGGCCATAAATGTATAATTAAGATCTTCAAATTCGTGGACATTTAATTTGGTATTATTTTGATATTTTTCGATATCTTTAAAAGGAATTTTTCCGCTATCAATTTCTTGTTTTTCAAGGGCGACCAATGCCGTTTTGGTGTCAGGGATAATTTTGGCAATAATGCGTCCTAATTTTGGACCTTTTAGATAATACGTGTCATTTTTAACTAAAATGATAAATTGGCCAGTGTCCCACTTTTGAAATTTAAATGGGCCTGTCCCAATGGGTTGACGGTTAAATGTAGCCGTATTGATGTCCTGATTTTCTAGGATATGCTTTGGGATGATACTCATGCACAGGTTACTTAAAAATGGGGCATTGGATTCGGGTAAAGTGGCTGTAATTATATGCGTATCTACCACCGTAAATTGAATGGGTTTGCCATTTAATAAGTAATTGCTACGTCGGACTGTATTGGTTTTGGGGTCTAGAATTTTATCAAAGGTAAATTTTACGTCGTCTGCTGTAAAGGGCTGTCCATCATGCCATTTCACATTGTCACGTAATTTAAAGGTATAGGTAAGGCCATCGGTAGAAATAGAATATGTAGCCACAAGATCTGGGACAATGGACATATCAGTATTAATGCGAAAAAGGCCACTAAATACCAAGCCATTAATTTCGGAGGACGGCGCATCTGTTGCGAGGATGGGATTAAGGATTGTGGGCTCGCCACCAATATTAAGATTTAGAGTATCCGAAGCGGTGGAATTAGGCGATTTTGAACATGCACTTACAAAAAGTGTCGCGACGCTTAATATCAGCACTAAAAATCGATTAAATTTCATATAACCCCTTCAATTAAAACTTTGTATATAATTCTACGATAACTTATAAAATTTCTATTGTCATTATTCGAGGTTGTTTATGTTCACAGTACCTAATTACTCCGCACATGCAGTTTTGATACTCATGCTTGTTGTGATAGAGTTTATTTTGTACTTAATAATCTGACTGAGAAAGTCGCTAACCTATATTTTTAATCCGAGCTTTACAATTGAAACTGCTTTTATTTGATCGCCGTACTCCCAATCGTCTTGAGTTTGTGAAGATTTAAAGGCTTTGTAAGTATGGCTTGGGAGGGTATACTCTTTTGATCATTTTTATAGTGAGGTTGTTATGTCCTTTTGGTCCAATCAAAGAGTTTTAGTTACGGGTGGCGGTGGGTTTTTAGGCCATCATGTTGTCGATGCCCTTAAAACAATGCCTGTGTCGCAGTTAATTATTCCTCGTAAATCTCAATATGATTTAACGGACATTCATCAGGTTAAAAAAATGTTTAAGGATTATCCTTGTGATGCTGTTGTGCATTTGGCGGGATATGTGGGGGGGTTAGGACGAAATGTCCAAGAGCCTGCAACTTTTTTTTATAAAAATATTATGATTAATAGTTTGCTGATTGAAGAAGCCCGATTGGCCGGTGTGCAAAAAATTATAACGACGGGCGCTGGGTGTGGATATCCCGAAGATGCACCTTTACCTTTAAAGGAAAGTGATTTTTGGAATGGATTTCCACAAGTTCAAAGCTCACCCTACTCTCTTGCAAAACGCATGCTGGATGTCCAGGCTTATGCGTATTGGACACAGTATCAATTGCCAATTATTGTTCTCTTACCTGGCAATATTTATGGACCATTTGATAACTTTGATTTAGAAGGTGCCCATGTGGCACCCGCCTTGGTCCGAAAATTTATTGAAGCTGTTAGCCGTGGCCATGATACTGTTACTGTTTGGGGTGATGGAAAACCAACACGTGACTTTGTCTATGCCGGTGATGTGGCTAAGGGCATTGTGGCAGCTGGGGAATTAACCACTCCAAACCTAATTAATTTGGCCAGTGGGTATGAGACATCGATTTTAGACATTGTCACAGCGCTTGTAGATATTACTGGATTTAAAGGCACTATTGTCTGGGATACTAGCCGAGCTTCGGGACAATCTCGGAGATTTTTTGATATTTCAAAAGCAAAAGAGTTATTGGCTTATGAACCCACTACTTCACTTTATGACGGGTTAAAAAAAACAGTAGACTGGTATTCTGTTAATCAAAAAACTGCCCGTAATATCTTTGATCAACCCAACGTGTAATCACTAGACCTGACCAGGTTATCGATTATCTAATTTTGACTGAAATTTTTTTTTAAATTAATCGATAACCATTAAACTTTACCCTTTTATGGAGACTACAATGATTTATTCCAAGGTGATTTCTATCACTACAGTTGGATATGATAAGACTATTGATTTTTATAACTGGTTCATGTCACTTACCCCTGATAATGGAGAAAAAAAGACATGTGATTTAGGATTTGATTCAGTAGTAGACACTCCATTATTTACATGTGTAGACGCTATCCATGATAAATTTTCTGAACTCCCATCTAGCTCCTTAAAACGGTTAATTGCCTTTATTATTTTTAAAAACGATACACCTATGGAGGCTAGCTCGGGTATTGAACTGATTGATATGCACCCTTTTAAAGTTGAGGATTTTTCGAGCGTATTAAAAGCTGTGTATTTAGATCCTTCGCAACACGAATTACAATTGAAATTACTTCCTCTTTTAGAATCATTGTTACCCCAATTCTCTCAGTTTAAGACTCCGATTTTGTCAACCGATCCCGATTTTGCAAATGCAGCTTTAACTTTTTATAATCAGTTAAGTGAAGAGCTTTTTCGGCCAGGGTCCTTGGATAAATTCAAAGATATCTCTCACCAAAAGAGATTGCTTGACCTCTTGCATTTTTCACGTCTTGTTCAATTTGATGATTCAAGCACAACTATATTTTTAAATATTTCTAATAAAATTCTTCAACTGACTTTAGGTCGATTGGCATACCATGACGATGTATCTTCTGTCCTATATAAGGATATTAATGGGGTAATTGAACGTAAAGATATGAGAAATGCCGTTTTGTTTTTAGGATTTCTTCAAAATAGCCTTCCACACATTACTGATACAAAACTGGCTAAAAACTGGAAGGCTATTTACAATTTATTTAATCCT
>Ga0214917_10005541_pt1 | contig 13434 bp, 17 predicted proteins | sample LL_1208_BB_MetaG_FD_177983 | JGI IMG/M metagenome (GOLD analysis project Ga0214917, IMG submission 177983) | Freshwater microbial communities from Lake Lanier, Atlanta, Georgia, United States - LL_1208_BB | ecosystem: Environmental > Aquatic > Freshwater > Lake | place: USA: Georgia | collected... | reverse complement strand
AGTTCTTTTCTATGATGATTTAATTTCAATGAAATCCTTTGACGAAGCTAAAGAAAAATATCTACACAAAGTAGGCGAAGGCAGATAAAAAATATTTGTCTTTATTCAATTCTACTGATAAGATAACCCTAGTGTTTAATTTTTATTATGGTGTCAATATGGAACATTTCTTATGGGTTGAGAAGTATAGACCAAACGTAGTAGCCGATTGTATTTTACCATTACACATTAAATCTACATTTCAAGAAATAGTAAACAAAGGTCAAATTCCTAACTTATTGCTTTGCGGTGGTCCAGGCATGGGTAAGACCACAATAGCTAAAGCAATGTGTAATGAATTGGACTGTTCTTATATGTTATTAAACAGCTCCGACGAAAGGGGTATAGATGTTCTTAGAACTAAGATGAAAACATATGCTTCGGCCAAGTCACTAGACGGTTCTAGAAAGGTTCTAATATTAGACGAGGCAGATCATTTGACACCCGATGCTCAAGCCGCTATGAGAGGCTTTATGGAAGACTTTGCAATAAATTGCTCTTTTATACTCACTTGTAATTACAAAAATAGAATTATAGATGCTATTCATTCTAGATGTTCGACTGTAGAGTTTTCCATACAAAAATCCGACAAAGAACAGGTAATTAAAGACGTTTATAGGAGAATATCTTTCATACTCAACTCAGAAAAGGTTACATTTAAACCAGAAGTTGTCGGACAAGTTATACTCAACTTCTTTCCAGATTTCAGAAAGACCATTAATGAATTGCAAAAATTTGCTTCAAATAACAAAGAAATAAATGAAGGTGTACTAAGACAGTTTAGAGATGCCAATTTGACCTCTCTCTTTAAGTCGATGAAGGATAAGAACTTCACACAGGTAAGGGAGTGGGTAGTGAACAATTCTGATGCAGACCAGCAAGCTCTATATAGAAAAATCTATGATAGCATAGGTGAACACATAGCAAAGCAATCAGTTCCTCAGTCTGTTATATGTTTAGCCGACTACCAATATAAGGCAAACTTCTCTGTAGATCCAGAAATATGCTTGTTGGCCTGTTTGACTGAATTGATGGTAAATCTTATTTGGAATTAATATGAGCAATAACTGTGTATTTGATTTTTTAAACTCTATACAAGAAAACAAAAAAGACTTAATTGAAACTGGTGAATATCCTGAACAGGATTACAATCCTTATCTTATTAACAGATTCCTATCTTCAAATATAGATACAATCTTATATGCTCAGGAAATGAATCGTAACTGGCATTTATCGAAAAAGATGCAGTATGATTATCTTCGAGAGTCCATAAGAGCAAAGAAAAGGAAGTGTTCTTGGGGTAAGAAAATAAAAATAGAAAATGTTGATCATATAAAGCTATATTTTAATTGCAGTACAAGAGAAGCTCTGATACATTTAGAAGTGTTGAGTGAAGAAGATATAAATAAAATAAAGGTCATTTGTAATGGTATAAAATAATGGAGTTGCCATGAATAATAATGATGATATTGTAAAGAAGTTTGTTGAAGTCCAACTAAAGAATAAAGAAGATTTTCTAAAAATAAGAGAGACTTTAACTAGAATTGGTGTAGCGTCAAAACAAAATAAAACTTTATATCAAAGTTGTCACATACTACACAAAAGGGGTAAATATTACATTTGCCATTTTAAAGAACTATTTTTGCTTGATGGTAAAACAGCAAATATTTCAGAAGAAGATATAGCTAGAAGAAATGCCATAGCGTTGGCTTTGCAGACTTGGGGTTTAGTAGAAATACTAAACGAATCGGTATTGCAGAATAATAGCGTATCGATCAAGCAAATAAAAATCATACCACATTCAGAAAAGAGTGAATGGAGATTGGTTGCAAAATATAATATAGGGCAAAAAAAGTAATGGAAATAAAATTATGTGTTTATCCTATTTTCGCAGACTCAAAAATTCCTAAGTTTGCGACAGAAGGATCTGCTTGTTTTGACATAGCGGCATATTTGAGTGAAGGTTCTAAACCATTGTTAAATGGTCAAGAAATCGAACTTACACATGGGTTTGTTTCCATAGAGCCGGGCGATATTGCTTTAATACCAACCGGAATTATTCTCGACATACCTAATGGACATTCCGTTAGGTTACATCCAAGATCTGGACTAGCATTGTCCGGATTGACTCTAGTAAACTGCGAGGGTGTTATTGATGCTGATTATGTCAACGAACTAAAGGTTGCAATGATTAATCATAGCAAGTCCGATATAGTAGTTTCACACGGTCAGAGAATCGCACAGGGCGAGCTAGTGAAGAATTATGAATACAGCATAGTCGAAACATTAACACAACCATCCAATACCACTAGAGCAGGTGGATTTGGTTCAACGGGTAAATAATCATGGCAAAGAGAAGCATTTCAACGTCTGGTCTTGATTTAATCAAAACTCTCGAAGGATTGCGATTACACGCATATCTTTGTTCTGCTGGTGTTCCGACAATTGGTTATGGTACTACAAGATATAAAGGATCTCCGATTAGACTTGGCATGGTTTGGAATAAAAAACAAGCCGAAGATGCATTATTGGAAGATTTATTTGAATTTGAACAATGTATTAATAACAGAGTTAAGGTAAAAATTAATCAAAAAATGTTTGACTCTTTGGTTTCTTTTGTATACAATGTCGGACAAGGTAATTTCAAAAATTCACAGTTATTAAAATTATTAAATCAAGGCAAGTATGAAGAGAGTGCCGAAGAATTTGATAAATGGCGCCTTGCCAAAGGTAAAGTAGTAAAAGGTCTCATCAGGCGTAGACAAAAAGAAAAAGAAATGTTTTTGTCCGGATTGTGTGAATTGCAATCAGAAGAGGGTTTAAATGAAAACGAATAAAGAACCAGATATTCTAGAATTTAAAGAATACGCCTTACACGAATCTTCTTTGTCCAGAATATTTCAACACACAAAAGAAAAAACTATAGGTATGATGACCGCATTCCGAAAGGGATATTCAAGAGAAGAAAATTTAAATAGAAACAAACAATTAAAGTCTTTGATAAGATCTGCTGGATTTGGTTTTATAAGTGTTGAAGGTCATTATATAGAAGATGCCGGTACTCCACAGGCACAAAAGGTAATTGAAAATAGTTTTTTGGTAATTTCGGATAAAGATGATAACGGCAAACTGAAAGGATTTCTAAAAAGTTTTGGCAAAAGATTTGATCAGGATTCAGTTCTTTATAAAGAAGCAGAATCAAAGGCGGTATTGATAGGAACGAATAGTGCCGCTTGGCCAGGATTAAATAAAGAAGTTGTCGTTGGCGATTGGAAAGCCAATAAAATAGGAGATTTCTACTCCAAAATGAGAGGGCATAGAACATTTGCCTTTGAGAGCGTAGAAGTCGAACCAAACAATTTTACCCTTGCGTATAAACCAAAGGATACATTATGAGCACATCGAGATGTTTTAGATTGAGTACAGGTGAAGATGTGGTTGCGGAATTAGTTTCACAATCAGAAACTCACATTAATATAAGATTTCCACTAATACTGGCAATGCGACACACGCCAAAAGGTCCAGATTTACTAATTGTTCCACTAATAGCAACTAATCCCGAAGCTGAAATAAAGATTGACAAAAAGTTCGTTATGTATGATTATGAACCAGCAGAAGAAATTGCCGCACAATATAGGCAAATGTCTACTGGTCTCATAACACCATCATCACTCATTACGGGATAATATGTCAAAATTTTATACACACTTTTCCCTTAGGGGAAATAGTGTATTGTATACGGGATACGATCACGGTCGTCGTGTACAACAAAAAATTCCATATAAGCCTAGTCTTTTCTTGCCTTCTAAGAAGAGTACAAGATATATGAGCTATGATGGCAAGAAGTGGCTAGACAGAATAAAATTTGATAGCATATCAGAAGCAAGAGATTATGTAAACAATTATGGCGATGTTGACAACTATGAAGTTTGGGGGTTACAGCAATATGATTATGCTTGCATCTCTGATATGTACGAAAATGGAATAGATTACGATCTCAATAGAATCAAAGTATTATACTTTGACATAGAAACTACTTGTGAAAGTGGTTTTCCTAGTATGGAAGTTTTTGACCAAAAGGTGATAGCAATAACCTGCGGCGTTGGTAAAAATTTTGTAGTTTTTGGTCTAGGCGATTACACACCATCCGAATCAAATGTAGAATATAGAAAATGTTCAACAGAAACTCAACTATTATGCTCGTTTGTTGAACATATTAAAGCAGAATCTCCCGATGTGATTTCCGGTTACAATATAACCTTTTTTGATATACCTTATCTCGTCGGAAGAATGAATAGGTTAATAGAAAAAGATTACGCTAGAAACATTTCACCTTGGAATGAGATAAAAACTAGAACAATGACGATACAGAATAAAACTTATACTGCTTATGATTTTTTGGGTATAGTAACATTAGATTATATAGAAATTTATAAAAAGTTTCACAACGCCAAACCAGAGAACTATAAACTCGACACTGTTGCAAAAGAAGAACTTGGAGAAGCAAAGATTACGTTTGATGGTAATCTAAAAACATTATATACGACAAACTTTCAAAAATTTATAGATTATAACATTCATGACGTTCGACTTGTAATGAAGTTAGAAGAAAAGCTCAAGTTAATGGAAATGATTATGACCATTGCTTATGATAGTCTTGTAAACTTTATGGATGTGTTCAAGCAGGTTAGACTTTGGGATATCATAATCTTTAATCATATTAAAAAGATGAAAATGATTATTCCTCCAAGACAGGACGGAGATAAAGAGGCACAATATGAAGGTGCCGCCGTAAAGGAACCAATCATAGGTATGCACAAATGGATATCCTCGTTTGACGTAAACAGTCTATATCCTATGTTAATCGTTCAATACAACATATCACCAGAGAAGCTATTGACTAGTCATAAGATTGATGTAAAGATAGAAGACTTACTTTCTCGTTCTGTCGATTTATCTTCACTGAAGAAAGACAATTTGGCGTTTACTGCAAATGGCCACTTCTTTTCCAGAAAAGGTCAAGGATTTCTTCCAGCAATAATAGAAAAACTATACACAGAAAGAAAAAAATACAAAAGCCAAATGATTGAGTGTAAGAATGAGTTACAAAAAATTAAACAAGAATTAAGACGCAGAGGTCTTGACGATTAGTTATTTTTGTAATATGATTTGAACTGTTGAATTTTTTATAGGAGATATCATGGTAAAACAAAAGGCTAAAACGAAAAATTTTAAAGATTTCCTATTTGTGTCAATAGATGAAATTTTTAATCTAGGAAAATCCGAACAGGCTATAGGTGATCTATTCCTGAACAAAATTATAAGCAATAGTAAAGGTAAGAATTTTGTTTGGCATAAAAATCAATTTGAATATGTTCTTTGGGGTGCTCGTGGTGAAGTTGCTGTCTTTTCTGTAGTCGGAGTCTTAGAAGAACGTGCAGCAAAACCAGTTAAGTCCGGCAAAGCGTCGAAAAAGATTGTATTGGAACCAGTAGTGCCAGTCGTATCAAAATCAAAAAAGAAAGAAGCTGATGTGGCACCGGCAAAGAAAAAGTCAACACCAAATCAAAAATCAGAAGTCGCTAAGCCAAAATCAAAAACTAAAAAGTAAGGAGAATGAAAATGAGTGATCAATTTTATGCATTAGTACAAATTTCTTTAAGTGAAATGGTAGTATTTGGAATGTCTGAAGATCCCAGAAAAGAACTATCAAAATTTTTGCTATCTGCCGCCACGTCATCCGAGTCCGGAGAAATAGATCTGTCGGAGGCCACTTACTCACTTGCAGGAACTTGTGATGATAAACTACTATTTAAGGTTGACAAATTATCTAAAGTTGTTAGAGTACCCGAGAAGGTAGAATTACCTACTAAAATATTGGAAGATTTGCCCGAACCAACCAAGAAAGGATTCTTTAGCAAACTATTTAAGTAATATTCATGGATCTTTCTCAGTTATCAACCGAAGAGTTGCTAGAAAAGAAAAAGACACTTGAAAAATTAGTGTCTAAGTATTCTAACACTCAGAACGGCAGAAAGGTAATGTTGAATTCGGCTTACGGCGCATTAGGTAATGTCTATTTCAGATATTTCGATGTGCGCCAAGCCGAAGCCGTTACACTATCCGGTCAATTAGCAATCAAGTGGATTCAGCAAGATTTAAATCAATATTTAAACAAACTACTAGGCACAGAGAATCAAGACTTTGTTATAGCCTCTGATACCGATTCTGTATATCTAAATCTAGAACAAGTTGTTTTAAAAACTCTAGCAGGTAAAGAACTTCCTGTGCAGAAGGTCATAGATTTTCTTGATGCATTTTGTGAGCAAGGTTTGCAGAAAAAGATAGAGCAATCATTCAAGAATTTGTATGACTATACAAATGGTTTTCTGCCTAGAATGGAAATGAAAAGAGAGACTTTGGCAGATCGTGGTATCTGGGTTGCCAAGAAAAGATATGTTGTCAACGCTATTGATGTTGAAGGTGTTCGTTATCAAGAACCGGAAGTTAAAGCTACAGGTTTAGATGTTGTTAAAAGTTCTACACCATCGTTTGTTAAAGAATATTTGTACGAAGCACTTAGAATACTTCTGCAAGAAGATCAAAAAACTTTACAAGATTTCGTAAAAAACTTTAAAAAAATCTACAATGATGCTCAAGTAAATGACATTGCCTTTCCGAAGACTGTCAATGGATTAGACAAGTATTCTGATAGTAAAACCATATATGCAAAATCTTGTCCGATAAACACTAGAGCATCTTTATTATATAATCATTACATAAAAAAATTAGATCTGTCTGCCAAATATCAAAAGATTGAAGAGAAGGAAAAGATCAGATATGTCTATCTTAAAACGCCTAATCCAATAGGAGAAGATGTTATTGGCTTTATAGATCAATTACCTATTGAATTTAATCTTCACAAATATATTGACTATGACACACAATTTGATAAGATGTTCAGAAAACCCATAGAAGATATTGCAAACTGCATTGGTTGGTCATTAGAAAATAAGAAGAGTTTATTTTAGGATACTAATATGAGTGACATATTCAAAGAAATAATAAAATCACTTGATAATGAATACGCAAGTGTTGCAGAAGAAGGCACCTATGCGGACATACCTCAATTTATTGATACTGGCAGTTATGCATTAAACGCATTATTTTCTGGTGATATTTTTGGTGGATTTCCTTCAAACAAAATCAGCGCATTAGCTGGTGAAGAAGCTACTGGTAAAACTTACTTTATGCTTTCTATTGTCAAACATTTTCTTGATACTGATTCAAATGCGGTCGTCGTTGTGTTTGAAAGTGAAGGTGCGATCACAAAAGAATTATTAGTGAATCGGAACATAGATGCAAAAAGAGTTTTGATGGTTCCCGTAGAAACGATACAGCAATTTAAGTCACAGTGTTTGAGGTTAGTTGATAACTATCTTGAAGAAAAGAAGAAGGCGAAAAATGAAAATCGTAAGATGATGATATGTTTAGATAGTCTTGGTATGTTATCTACAAACAAAGAAGTTGCAGACACGGAAAGTGGAAGTGACAAGAAAGATATGACCAGACAATCTGAAATTAGAGCGGCATTTCGTGTGCTCACACTAAAACTTAGCAAAGCTGGCATACCTATGATTATGACCAATCATGTATATGAAAATGTTGGTCAAATGTATGGTCCTAAAAAATCTATTGGCGGCGGGGGCGGATTGAAATATGCAGCAAATAACATCATAATGCTATCCAAAAGCAAAGAGAAGGATAAAGATGGAAACTTGGTAGGCGTTTTGATCAAATGCACTGCCATGAAATCTCGATTGACTAAAGAAGGATCTGTAGCTCAAGTGTTGTTAAACTTTCAGAGTGGGCTTGACAGATATTATGGATTAATTGACATTGCATTAGAAGCTGAGATTTTTACAAAGGTATCCACTAGAATACAAGTGCCTGGCGGTAAGAGTGTATTTGAAAAGGAAATCAGAGAAAATCCTAAACACTTCTTTACGGAAGAAGTATTGCATAAGATCAATACTTATGTTAAGAATACCATGTTATATGGTGGCGTATCTACAGATATTTTCGTAGAAGATATTTTAAACGGTGAAGAAGGTTAATATGATCAAAAAATACCAAATAGTTGAACACAAAGCCAGAGGTATAAAAGTTTTTGTAATGGAAGGATATTGGTCTGGCATGTTTATTGTTTTTGATAACTTTAATGAGGTAAATGGAAAAGGAAAGTTTTCTTATGAAATAGCAGGAGTTCCAACTCACCTGATGCATCTATTGAAAGAGGATTTGACAGAACAGCAAGAACAGTCTATGATGTTAATGATTAATGAAATTGCATCTGAGTTATTTCAAATTATAGGAAATCAATGTCAGACAAAATAGAGTCCCTTATATTGAAGGGCATGATACACGATGAAGATTATTGCAGAAAAGTATTTCCCTTTCTCAAGGAAGAATACTTTGATTCGCCATCTGACAAGATCGTTTTTTCTTGCATCTATGATTTTATAGCAAAACATAATGCACTGCCTACCATAGAAGCAATATCAATATGTTCCGCCGATAAACAAGTTTCTTCTGAACTTTATCAAAACATTCAAGATACTATAAAAGAATTAAAAGAATACGATAAACCAAACCAAGAATGGTTTCTTGGTCAGACGGAAAAGTTTTGTAAAGATAAAGCTATAATAAATGCTTTCAGAAGTGGTATAGAAATAATTGACGGTAGAGATAAAAAAAGAAGTGTGGGTGTATTGCCCGATATGATGAAAGAGGCATTGGCCGTTTCTTTCAATACCTCTGTTGGTCATTCGTATGCAGAAGATTATGAGGATAGATTTAGTTACTATCACACAAAAGAAGAACAGTTGCCATTTGATATTAATATATTGAATAAAATTACTAATGGTGGTGTACCAAAGAAGACCTTGAATATCGTGGTCGCTGGTACAGGAATAGGAAAATCTACGTTCTTGTCTCACCTTGCTTGCTCATATTTTATGCAAGGGTATAATGTTTTTTATGCGACATTTGAAATGTCAAAAGAGAAGACATCGGAACGATTTGATGCAAATCTTCTCAACATACCGATACAAGATTTAAAGAACATACCAAAACCAGCATTTCTCAAGTCTTTAAATTCAATCATATCAAAGACTACTGGCAAACTTATAGTAGAAGAATATCCAACATCTACCGCTAGTGTGTTTCATGTGGCAAATACTCTGAATGAATTATCTCTCAAGAAGAATTTCAAACCAGATGTCATTATTCTGGATTACTTAAACATCATGGTAAGTGCCAGATTGAAGTCATCTAATAGTGTTTCTAATATGTATACTTACGTGAAGTATATTGCAGAAGAGGTTCGTGGTCTGAGCGTTATACACAAGGTACCAGTATGGACTGCAACACAGTTAAACAGAAGCGGCTACAATGCATCCGATGTTGGACTAGAAAACACTTCAGAAAGTTTTGGCGTACCAGCAACCGCAGATTTAATGCTTGCTCTTATTTCTACGGATGAATTGGAAAAGCAGAATCAAATAATGATCAAGCAACTGAAAAATAGATACAACGAAGCTGCCAAAGATAGAAAGATACTTTTGGGCATTGATAGACCTAAGATGAGATTTTATGAGCTTGAGGAATCTGCACAAAGTGATATAATACAGAACGTAAGAGATTTTGATAATTCAAATCTTCCAGTTAAAGATGCACCTTCTAAATTTTCTGGATTCAAATTTTGATTATGATACCCTTCCCTAATAAGAAGTATAATATAATTTATGCAGATCCTCCTTGGATGTATAAAGATAAAGCATTAGCAGGGAACAGAGGTGCAGGATGTAAATATAATTTAATGAATGACAAATCAATAGAAGAACTACCAATATCTGAGATATGTGCTGATGATTGCATTCTTTTTATGTGGGTTACATATCCTAAGCTACAAGAAGGATTAAATGTAATTAAATCTTGGGGATTTACATATAAAACTTGTGCATTCACTTGGGTCAAGACGAACAAAAAATCTCAAGATACAATTTTTATGGGTATGGGAAACTGGACCAGAAGCAATGCCGAATTGTGTCTACTAGGTTTACGTGGCAAGATCAAAAGAAAGTCTGCATCAATCAAACAAGTTGTTCTATCACCAATAGAATCTCATAGCAAAAAACCTGATATAATAAGAAAACATATAGTAGAATTAGTTGGTGATTTACCTAGAATAGAACTTTTTGCTAGACAAACGGAATCTGGATGGGATTCGTGGGGAGATCAATTATCAACACAGGAGTAGTTATGAGAAGAGTTTTAACTTTTGATGACGTAGCACTAGTTCCGCAATATAGTAATATAAGTAGCAGAACTGAACCAGATCTATCAACTTGGCTTGTTAAGGATACTAAAATTGGTATGCCATTATTGGCAGCTAATATGGATACTGTTATTTGTGATTCACTAGCTGATGTGCTCGTGTCTAATCGAGGTTTTCCTATTTTTCATAGATTTACTGATATAGAACAACAAAGATTGTGGATTAAGAAATACTCTAATTGTTCCATTTCGACAGGATTGAATAACGATTACTTAGAAGATTTTATAGGTGTTGGTGCCAGTGTAATAACATTTGACATTGCACATGGACATTCAAAATCTATGATGCAAGAAATTGAGTTTATTAAATCAAAATATCCTCATGTTAAAATTATAGCTGGAAATGTTTGTACAGCTATGGGTACTCATGATTTAATTTCGTCTGGTGCCGATGCAATAAAAGTTGGTATTGGACCTGGAGCTGCCTGTACTACAAGATCGACCACGGGGTTTGGTGTTAGTCAATTTAGCGCAATACAAGATTGCAGTGAAATTGCAAGCAGATTTAAAGTACCAATTATTGCCGATGGTGGTATAAGAAATTCAAGAGATATTGTGCTTGCGTTGGCCGCTGGTGCTTCTACCGTAATGATAGGAAAGCTATTTGCACTAACTTACGAAAGCGCCGCACAAAAAAGAAACACAGACTTTCAGGTATATGCAAAATACAGAGGACAAGCATCAAAAGATTTCCAAGATGAAGCTAGAGGTGGATTAAAGAAAGGTACGGTAGCAGAGGGTGAACACTTTTGGGCTCCGGTCGAGAAAAGTGCACAACAACTTATAGATGAATTGCTAGGGGGATTGAGATCGGCCTTAACTTATGGTGGTGCCAGAACAATATCCGAATTGCAAAGAAAGGCGGAATTTGTTGAAGTTACACCAACATATCAGTCCGAATCTAGTGTCAGAAAATGATTATTTTTTTAAATCAATATGCCAAGCAAATAAGGAGGATATAATTGTGAATACTCCTCCTATTATCGCTACTAGTATTTTTTGAAATTTGGTTCTTTCGGCTTCTAGATTTTTTCTACTCTCGATTTCCAAGTTCTCAACTTGTTCTTCCATTTCTTTTAATTTAATTTCAATTATTCGCATTCTTGATGAAAGTGGATCTATTAATCCATCGCCGTGAATTATTTTTGAAATTTTTTGCCAATCTTCTCTGAGTACATCCAATTTTATGGCAATAGTTGTTATATCATTTTTGTATTGAAACGTAGAATTGACGATATGATCAATTTGTTCTTGAGTTCTTTCGTTTTGTTCTATCAGTTTTTCTAATAGTTTTTCTAGGTCGTTGTACATTTTTTGTCTATTTGTAACGGAATATAAATACAAAGAAACATTGTGTGTATCTATTTAGATTATTATCCATTTCTATTCCGAATATCATAGAGATTTAAAATGAAAACATTATCCAAAATACTAAAAGAATCAAAAGAACTAAGCGAAAGATGTTGGGACGGTTATAAACCAACGCCAGGCAAGAAACCATATGAAAAAGGTTCTTGTATGAAAGAAGATGATTGTGAAGATATGCACGAAGAATCTGAACACGAAGGTAAAAAAGTTACACTTAATAAACCATTTCGTACACCAGGCGGCCCTAAAAAGTTTTCAGTATATGTCAAAAATGACAAGGGTAATGTAGTCAAAGTTAATTTTGGCGATCCTAATATGGAAATTAAGAGAGATGATCCAGAAAGAAGAGCTAGTTATAGAGCAAGACATAATTGTTCAGATCCAGGCCCAAAATGGAAAGCCAATTATTGGTCTTGTAAGATGTGGTCCGACACGCCAGTTTCAAAAATTGCTGAAGAAGAATCATTAGATGAAGTTTCGCCACCAGGGAAAGATTACGAAACTTGGATTAAAAAGAATAAAGCCAGATTTATTAAACAATATGGACCCGAAAAAGGAAAACAAGTTCTTTATGCTAGAGCTTGGCGAATGAAAAATAAGTTTAAAACTTATGAAAGCAATGATACAATGGATTCATTGGATAAAGAATAAATTTAATATGCACGATAAAAAATGAAATCTTTTAGCATCTTTCTACAAGAATCTAAAAATGTGCATTTAACGCATTTGGAAGATGAGATGTTTGACAAAGGTAGTCAAGGACTCTTGACTGCAATTAGATTTATAACATCAGTTGCTAAAATGTTAGCAACCTCATCGAACAAGAGTGTCAAAGTGACTACAAAGTGGGATGGTGCTCCTGCTATTGTTTGTGGTAAAGATCCAGAAACTGGTAAGTTTTTTGTTGGAACTAAAAGCGTTTTCAACAAAGTAGGACCAAAAATTAATTATACTGTTACCGACATAAACAAAAATCACGAAGGTGCTTTAGCTGAAAAATTAAAAGTAGCACTACAACATTTGAGTAAATTAAATTTTAATGAAATATTGCAAGGCGATTTATTATTTACGGATGATAGTGTTTCGATGCAAGAGATTGAAGGAGAAAATTGTTTAACATTTAGACCAAATACCATCACATATGCCGTACCTCTTGATAGTGATTTTGCAAAGAAAATACAAAAAGCCAAAATAGGAATTGTTTTTCACACAAAATATACAGGATCAACCATAGCCGATTCTAGTGCATCGTTTGATGTGGACATATCTAAACTGAAATCAAATCCTAATGTTTGGGTTACTGATGCATTTTTTAAAGATGTATCCGGTACCGCAACATTTACAAAAGAAGAAACTAAACAAATAGCAGTAAAAATTAAGTCTATTAGAAGTTTAATGGATTCACAAACAAAAAATTTATTAAATAAATTATCATCTTCTGAATTGTTGCCATATATGCACATGTATTTTAATGCAAATGTAAAAGTTGGTTCAACGATTGGCGATGTGAAGTCACATGTAGATGGACTGATAAACTTCATAAAACAAAAGTTTCAGGTAGAAATAGATAAACTTAAAACAGAAAAGTCAAAAATTGATAGAACTTCAAGATTGCAAAATTTAATAGAT
>Ga0214917_10005540_pt1 | contig 13436 bp, 5 predicted proteins | sample LL_1208_BB_MetaG_FD_177983 | JGI IMG/M metagenome (GOLD analysis project Ga0214917, IMG submission 177983) | Freshwater microbial communities from Lake Lanier, Atlanta, Georgia, United States - LL_1208_BB | ecosystem: Environmental > Aquatic > Freshwater > Lake | place: USA: Georgia | collected... | reverse complement strand
GGGCCAATGTATGGGTCGGCGTGGTGGACGATTTGTGGCGATTGGGAAAGCCGAGGGGACAAGGTGGACCTTGGTTCCATAGCTCGGTGAAAAAGATGGAACCCTCCGATCCTTATCTGATGACCGGTTATGATCGGAAAAGGCTGAATCTTTCCAACGAGGGAAATCAGCCGGCCAAATTCATCCTTGAGGCCGATGTGACGGGCGAAGGGAAATGGGTCCAAGTGAAGGAGTTTGTTCTCAAACCCCAAGAGTCGGCCCGGCATGAATTTCCTAATTGGTTTCAGGCCTATTGGGTTAGGCTCATTTCAAATCAAGACACGACAGGAACGGCTCAGTTGATCTATGATTAACATTCCATGAGGTTGATTTTTACTCTGACTGGAATTCTGGCTCTCTTGGCGAACTTCAGCTTGCTGGCCCAGACCAACACTAACGAACCTTCTAAACTAATTCCCTCTGCTCTTGATCCCAAAAAGGATACCCGGTTGGCCTGGTGGCGGGAGGCGAAGTTTGGGATGTTCATCCACTGGGGGGTCTATTCGGCGTTTGGGGGTGAGTGGAAGGGGCAAAAGGTGGAGGGATATGCGGAGCATTTGCAGCGGATCATGAAGATCAAGCGGGAGGAGTATCTAGAGAAGGTGGTGAAGCCTTTCAACCCGACCGAATTTAGTGCGGACGCGTGGGTGAAAACGGCCAAGGAAACTGGAATGCAGTACATCGTGATCACTTCGATGCATCACGACGGAGTGGCGATGTTTGATTCGAAGACGGACGACTACAACGTAGTCAAAACGAGCAAGTTTGGTCGCGATCCTCTCAAGGAGTTAAAAGCGGCATGCGACAAGTATGGGGTCAAGCTGGGTTTCTACTACTCGCATGCACAGGACTGGTCGATCTCTGGGGATCCCCGATACCCTGAGCCGAACGGACCAGAGAGGCGGAAAGCGGTGGTGGAGAAAAAGGTATTTCCACAAATCAAGGAGCTGATTGAAAACTATCATCCTGCCCTTTTTTGGGGAGACACACCTCATCACAACCCAAAAGAACTCAACGAGGCAATCCTGGCGTACCTCCGAGAGCAGGATCCAAGCCTGATCATCAACGGAAGGGTCGCTGGTGCGATCTATGGGGATTACCTCAGTACTCCGGACCGGCCGCTGGAGTTCGGTCCGATGACTAAGCCGGAGGAGCAAGATTGGGAAGCGATCCCAACCACGAACGAATCTTACGGTTATCATTCGTTAGACAAGTCTCACAAAAGCCCGACTCATTTTATCCGGTTGTTAGCGAAAGCCGCAGCCAAGGGCGGAAATCTTCTCTTAAATATTGGTCCGATGGGAAACGGCAAGATGGCTCCGGAGGATCTGGCAATTCTTCACTCAATCGGTAAGTGGTGGGAAGTGAACGAGGAGTCGATCCGCGGAACGATACGGACTCCGTTGATGCGGCAAAGCTGGGGGGACTCCACCCTCAAAGGAAAGAATCTTTATCTGCATGTATTCGAATGGCCTAGCGACGGGAAACTCGTGGTGGGCGGGCTGAAGGGTGAGATTGAGAGGGCGACCCTTTTGGCTGACCGAGAAACAAAACTGACCGTGAAGCGCAAGGGAATCGATGTGGAGATTGAGCTTCCGCAAAAAGCTCCGGATGAATCTGACAGCGTCATTCTGGTCGATTGCAAGGCGGTCCCGCAGGGAGATCCCGTTTTTCTTTTACAGAACAACATGCCGAATCGGCTTAGCGTTTTCTTTGCCGATCTGTTGGGGACGCAAAAGAAAGACGGATGGAGGTTGGGTCGTGGAACTGCGAACTCAGCCAATGTGACGGGATGGAATCAAAAGGAGTGCGGCATGAAGTGGGTCACACGGTTGAACCAGAAAACCGAGTTTGATGTGATCGTCCGGTACGATGCTCCCGGTGCGGATGGCAAGGCCAAGGTGGAGACCATGGGAGGTACGGTGATGACTAAGAGTGAGGATACCTTTGGAGGAACCTTTACTATTCAGATCGGAAACCAAAAACTAAAGGGAGAGGTAGTGCAGCAGGGGGAGGGGGTGGAGCTGAATCTTGGAAAAGTCACGTTGGAGGCCGGTCCGGTAGAGATTCAGGTCACCACCGATACCATCACCGGCAAAGAGCTGATGCGTCTTCAGTCGGTGACGCTGAATCCACGCTAATGATTTGGGTGGGCTCGCGAATCGCATGGTTTCTTCTATTCCTCGGTGGTTGGATCAGCTTTCTTTCATGTTCCAAGCCACACCCGCCGAATATTGTTTTCATCTTGGCTGATGATTTGGGCTGGAAAGATCTCGGGTGCTACGGCAGTGAATTTTATGAAACTCCAAACCTCGACCGGTTGGCTCAGGAGGGCATGCGATTCACGGATGCCTATGCGTCTGCCTGTGTCTGTTCCCCGACCCGGGCCAGTCTTCTGACGGGAAAATCTTCTGCTCGTTTGCATCTTACAGATTGGTTGCCAGGCCGACCGGATCGACCCTCACAAAGACTTCATCGACCAAACTTTCAAACATTTCTACCTAAGGAGGAGCACACCCTTGCCGAGACCTTAAAGGAAAAAGGGTATGCGACGGCATGTATTGGTAAATGGCACTTAGGCGAAGCAACGGAAACCTGGCCAGAGCACCAAGGCTTTGATCTTAATATCGCCGGTTCTGGAAAGGGAAACCCCGCCTCCTATTTTAGTCCCTATGGTTTGCCGAATCTGGCCGACGGTCCAGCTGGTGAATATTTAACTGATCGAATTACGGACGAGGCCCTTCGCTTTTTGGATAAGAACAAAGACAATCCATTCTTTCTCTATCTGCCGCACTATGCTGTCCACACTCCGCTTCAAGCAAAAGGTGATCTGGTAGAAAAATACAGGGCTAAGGCTGGTTCTATTTCGGGTGAGAAAAAAGCAGAATTCCTTTCCGATCTAGGTTGCTCTGTCAGGCAGGTGCAAAATCAGCCCACGTACGGTGCAATGGTAGAAAGTATGGACAAGAGTGTGGGGAGGATTTTGGAAAAGCTTGCCGAATTAGGAATCGAAAAAAATACGATAGTGTTCTTTACCTCTGATAATGGTGGGCTTTCCACCGCGGAGGGTTCCCCGACATCAAATCTACCTTTGCGCGGTGGGAAGGGATGGCCTTACGAGGGTGGGGTTCGTGTCCCCCTAATCGTACGGTGGCCAGGAATGACAAAGGCAGGGAGTATTTCTTCGCATCCCGTGATCTCTGCTGACCTTTATCCAACGATTCTGCAAATGGTCGGGCTATTGCCTCGCCAAAAAGAAATCACAGACGGTGTTAGTTTTATCCCCGCCATCAAGGGTGAAAAACAAACAGAGAATCCGCTTTTCTGGCACTACCCCCACTATAGCAACCAAGGAGGGGCTCCCTATGGGGCTGTTCGGTTGGGGAACTGGAAGTTGATCGAATGGTACGAAGATAAGAGGTTGGAGCTTTATGATCTCAAGGCGGATCTAGGTGAAAAAAACAATCTCGCTCTTAAGAAGCCGGAGAAAACGGCTTCCCTTGTCACGCTTTTGCACGATTGGCGCCAACGGGTGGATGCTCAGATGCCGACCGATAATCCGCTCAAAGCTAAGCTTGGAAACCCGCTAAAGGACGGTGGCTTTGCACGAAAAGGATTTAACCTTTGGGATCCTTCGATCATCAAGGTGGGGGATACCTACCACATGTTCGCCTCGTGCTGGACTAGTGAAAACTTTAACGCCTGGAAAACTAGTTTCATCGTCCGAGGTACATCGAAAAACCTACTCGGGCCTTATGCTTTTGCCGGCGAGGTGTTTCGTCCGCGCCCAGGTGACTTCTTTGATTCCGAAGGGTGTCACAACCCGAAGATCACATTTCATAACGGAAAATATTATCTCTACTATCTGGGCATCCCTGCTTGGAAAAGTGGTGTGGCGGTGAGCGACTCGGTGGAGGGACCTTGGGAGCGGCGCAAAGATTGGTGCATCCCCGCCAACAACCCTAGCCTGTGGATTCATCCAGACGGATCGGTTTATGGAGTGGGCAAAGTGAAGGTGGAAAATCCCAAGTACCCGGGTAGTAAAAAATTCGACGAATTACTTCACTACATTCACGCCTATCAGGCTAAGTCGATCTTCGGGCCTTACACGATGTTGCATCAGGGGAAGGAGAATGCCCTTCCTAGTAACTATCAAAACGAAGATCCGTGTGTATGGTACGACGGCGAGCGTTATCACATGCTGTTGACCGATTTGCACGGGTTGGCCTCAGGCCTACACAAGAGTTTTGTCTACTACACCTCTCGGGACGGTATTTCGTATGAGCTGGTTTCCAAGGAGCCGCTTTTTTCCAACCAGAACCCGATCCGATTTGAAGATGGGAGCGAGACCAAGTTTCTGCGTATCGAACGTCCAAATATCGTTCTTGATGAGCAAGGTGCTGTGATTGCTGTCCTGGCGGCCTGTTCTCCAGAAAAGCAAAAAGAGGGAGCACGCATCCTAGTCTTTCCTATCGACCGATTTGGGCGCCGACCCTGATTGTTTTCGATCCCTTACCGGTGGCGGAAGTTCTAAGCTTCACGTATCCAGTTGAACTAAAACGGCGAGCAGTGGAGGCGAAGCGCGCCGTGTCGATTTACGGGGTGGGAACTACGGTATTGAAAAAGAAGGCCGAGCCATTGACCCCGATATTTTCCTTTCCGTTATCAAAAGCGACCGACTGGCTGAAGTAGTTTTCCTTCGCCTTCGAGTTGCCCGTGAGAATTCCGTCTTCGCGATTTTCAGTGCAGACGTTGTTAAAGAAAAGATTGCCATGAGAGGTTTTGTCGTCCGCCCGACCGCCGAGGCCGATTCCTCGTCGGTTGCCAGAGCAGTGGTTGGCGGAGATGAGATTGGGGCCGGTGTTGCCTTTGACCTCTTCGTTCCAGACATGAACGCCTGTTCCGTTTCCGTGGAGCTCGTTTCCGAAGACGATGTTGTTCTCGATGGCCTCCTCGATAAAGACACCGTGTCGTCGATTGCCGTTGCAGGTGTTGAAGAGGGCAGTGCAGTTGATGGCGTGTGCATCTAAATCAATGCCATCCATGTAGTTTCCGCTAGAGACATTGGCGATGGCGTGAACGCGATTCGCACAGTGACTCCAGATTCCACGTCCGTTGTTGCCATACACATTACAGCGATAAAGGAAGATGGGGTCGCTACCTTTTCGGTTTTTCGTGTTAATCCCGTCTCGGGCTCCTGCAATCAGGCTGGTGCTTTCGATCAGTGCGATGCTCCCGGTGTTCGCGTTGATGGGGAAGTGAGCTTGCCGATTTGCGTCCAGTTTTCCACCTGAGATTGAGCAGAATCCTGTTTTCGGAAGAAGGACAACCTGGGTGAGTGGTTCGGCTCTGGCCCAAGGAATTTCGAGTGGGAGACCGAGGTCGGATAAGATTCGAGCGTCGGCTGCCATTAAGAGACAGCTGTTGGGAGGAAGCTCCAACCCTTTAGGGTTTTTGCAGATGTACTCTCCGTCGAGTCGGATGACGAGGACGTCGTTGGGGTGCTCCGTCTGAGCTTTAGCGATTTCCGTCTCCACGAGGGAGAGATCAACGGGGATAATTTTCGGGGGTTTGTCCTTGTCTGCGGGCTTGGGTTCTTTTTTTCCGCCTGGGATCAAGGGAAGATCGAAGCGGCCCATTCCGCCGACGATGACCGAGTTGGTGTGGGGTCGGTTGAGGGTGGGAGGATCAAAAAACTTTAGGCCAGCTGTGGTGGGATCGATCTGAAGATTGCCGTTGGAAATGAAAAAGAGCTCTTTGGTTCCCGCCACGATTTGGGCAGATCCGGAGAGAGAGTTATGAAAGAGCTGGTGAGATTCTCCACCGATGGAGAGAACGAGCCCATCGGAGGCTCCCCGATTTTCAGAGATAAGGTTTCCTTTGCTGGCGGGGGTCAGATCTAGAGTCCGGTCACTTTTGCCAAAGGTGTTGCGGGTGATGATGCCGCGGTCGGAGCTGCTTTGAATGTCGGTTTTGTTTCCGGAGAAGGTGTTACCGGCGATCATGCTGTTCAGGGAGTTGATGGAGAGAGCGGTTTCGGTCTGGTTTTTGAACACGTTGTCGAGGCACTGGAACCCGCCGGACTGATCAACTTGCAGGGCGTTGCCATTTTTCTCAAAAAAGCAACGGGTGACGCTGGCGGCCTCATTGAGAGAGGTGACATTGGTGGTCCCGCGGTAGTCGATGCCTGTCTTGGCACAACGGAGAATATTGAGTTGATCAATGTTGATTCGGGAGCCTTCGGCGATTTGGATGCCGCTGACCGATTTTCCTGCGCCATCGAGAGTGGCGGACCCTGAACCGGAGGAGGAGATAGAGACCAGCTCCCATTTCTCGACCAGTACTAAGCAAGGAGCGGAGCAGGATGGGGAGGCGACAATTCCGGCGGAGGGGGAGAGGTGAAGGGCCATATTGCTGGAAAGGCGTAGAGGGGCGGATCCAACCTCTAGATTTCCAGAAGTTTGAATGAGGAGTAGAGCCTCGGGTTTTTCCTTTCGAGCGGCATCGATCAAGGCTTGCGCGGCCTCAGCGGTGCCTGCGGGAATATCCAGCCGATGGATCTGCTCCTTGGGGCTAGTGATGAAGGGGGCTTCGGGGGTTGTGAAGAATCGCTCAGCGGAGTGGGCTGAAGGAGAAAGAAAAAAAGTGCAGGTGAGCAGAGAGCAGAGCAGCGGAAGAAAGGAAGGGCTGTGATATTTTGAAAAAGCGAAATTCATATTCTTATCCTGAGGTGAGGAGGATAGTGAAGACAAGCTGGATTTGCTCTTTCCTGTTAGGTTCGTGAACGTTGCTGTACTTTAAGCTTGTGTGGGAAAAGATTGATTCATAATGATTGAAGTTATGAAAAAATTCTATCTCACGATCTCACTTCTCTCTTTTGTAAATCTACTTTGTGGTCAGACGAATCCGGCTGCATCTCCGACATCGGAGGGGGTGAGTCTACCTCTTTCGGGTTGGGCGTTGATTGGGGCGAAGGATCAGACATTGGGACCGAAGGAGGAAGGCGGTAAGGTTAGCTTTGGTGGTGAGGGCTTTGGGACGAAGGGGAAAAGCATGGCGGCTTTTTTTCCGAAGACCGAATTGGGGGTAGGTCAAACGTTGCGTTTTAAGGCGGCGGTTCGGTTCACGGGTGTGGCTGGCACGGGACATTTTCGTTACGGGATATTTCAGAAACGTTCGAAAGATCACTCAAGAAAGTGGCTGGGATACTGCGCGTACGCGGGGTTGGACAAGGCGTTTCCAAAAGGGAACCTTTTGGCCCGACTCCCTGACAATGATGGGGATTTTTCTGGGATGAAGGGATCGAAGGGGGAAGAGGCGGCGAGGAGTCTTGGGGAGAGTGGAATTGGCATCAAGACGATCAAAGATGGGGGCTATCTGATTCTGATGGAGTTAAAGAGAGATGCAACGGGGATAGAGGTTAAGGCAACGATGGATGGAAGCGCGGATCTGCCCGTTCCGATGGTGAATTATTCGGCTAAGGATGATCAACCTGCGACCACCACCTTTGACGCGATTGGTTTTGTGACTCACGAGGTTCTCTCGGCCGACTCTGTGGAGTTCAGTGATTTGTCGTTGAACTTGGTAGGTCCCTAGAGCGGTTATCATGATTGGGTCTGTTTCAGACCCAAGACTCGGATTGAATCCGAGTATTTTAGTTTGGGTTAATGATTCGGACCATCTTCGTGATTTGCCAGAGTAGAATAGGTCATCGCTAAAATGTTATCCCATAATGGTTAAGATATGAAAAACCGAACAAAATGCAGACAAAGGATCATTAAAATATGAGCCAATGTAATATTTATACATTAATAAATATATTCGCTTTACTATATTTTAAGAATTTAATTTGTAATTCAAAAGCGTTCGAAAAAATATGTATAAATATCTGTTCATGAACATTATATAAATATAAAACGTTTGCTTAAATAAATAATTCAAGAAAATACTCCTTGAATTATTTATATTACATTATATTATTTCAACTGTGAGTCGTCTGAAAAGTTCGAGCGAATCGAATCCTTGTTGGTTAGAGACCGTATTCCATAGGTCATAGGAATAAAAAATATGGATACACAAACCAATTGCAAGGCCGTTCAGAATAGAGTCCGCAATCTTCGAAAAAATCTCCTACCGGTCCTACTTGCGGTGGCTGGTCTGTTGGCGGGGAGTTCGGAGGGACGGGCAACCAACTATGCGGCGATTGATTTTGGAATTGGTTACACCAATGGAACTAATCTGGTAGGTCAAAATGGTTGGGGTCAGGTGGGAACAAGCAATACCAACCAGCCGATTCAAGTGACGAACAATACCGTTAGTCTGAAGGGAGTCAGCACCTTGGCTCAGAGTGCTTATTTAAATTTAACGACGCCCCTCGATGTGACCAATACCGCTGCGACAACGGTGTTTTACTACGTTTTTGATAACTTCACGGTGAAGGAAGCCTATGTAAGTTCAACCGGAACAGGGTCTGGAGTCGCTGGATTAACTTCGGTCACAAACGGTGGGGGAACAACATACGCAAGGTTGTTTATTAGAAAGTTCGGTGGATCTGCCAGTGCGACCACTTTCGATTTAGGGATTAGTTCCTCAGGGAGCACAAATTACGGCACTACTCCTTTAGTTAAAAACACATCCTACAAAGTAGTTGTTGCCTACACCGCCAATTCTGCTGGCTTGGATCAAACAGCAGTTTATGTGAATCCTAGTGGTCAGAATCCTGCGACTTGGACGTCTGAAGTAACGCAGACCAACACGACCGATCCAACTGCGGCCTTAAAGTCTATTGTTCTTCAACAAGGTGCTGTATCAACGGGATATAATCAATTTACTTCAAGCCGAATCATGATTGGCGACACAACCGCCGATGTTTTGCCTGCTCCCTCGGCCCCTACGGTTGCTGAGGCATCCGGAATTTCAGCTAGTGGATTTACAGCAAACTGGAGTGCCTCTTCTGGTGCGACGAAATACTACCTAGATGTGGCAACCGACTCCGGTTTCACAACCTATGTGCCAGGTTTTCAAAATCTGGATGTTTTGACAGCTGCATCGAAGTCGGTCACGGGAAGTTTTACGGCCGGCCAGTCGATTTATTATAGAGTGCGCGCCTCGAATTTGTATGGACCGAGTGTAAATTCTGCCACGCAAGTAGTGGTCATCACGGATGCCCCAGTGGTCTTGGTTCCCACCGTCACTAATAGCACGACGGTCGGCACGGTGAGTTGGACGAACGGTCCGGGTTGGACCCCGAATAATCCAATCAGCACCAACACGGCCACGGTGACTTTTAATGGTCTTCTGACAGGCAATCTGGTGGCGACGAATGATTCGACCGGAAACTTTGTCCTGAATGCGGTCACGAACGCTATCTCGGGAACAGGAAGTCTGACCTATACTGGGGGTACTCTCCAGTTTGTCGCGAATGGGAGCACCAACCCCACACTGACCTTTGCCAATAACCCGTTGGTACAAACCTTCAGCAATAGCATTCAGGTTGATGCGGAGTTGAAAGTTAACCAGGCCGGTTCGACCGCAACGAACTCGATTCTTGCTGGCACGATTAGTGGGGCTGGAGGCATCAACAAGAGTGGAAACGGCTATGTTTGGATTATCCAAAGTAATAACACATTCGGGGGTCCCGCCACGGTCAGTGCGGGTCAGTTGTCGGTTCCAAATCTCGGAATTGCCGGTTCATCGAGCTCTTTGGGCACCAATGCGACCATCTCTTTGGGCAGTGGAACTTCGACGGGGACCTTGCGGTGGGACTCAGCTGGATCAGAGACATCGGACAAATTGTTCGTCCTAGCTGGTACAACGGGAGGTGGAACTTTGGACGTTCGTGGGACAAACAACATTCTGACTCTTGACGGTTCAATTAATACTGGAGCGAATGTAAGTACTCGAACCTTTATGGTAACAGGGGATGGCTCGGCCACCTTGAATGGTCTAATTACCGGTAACGCAGCCTTGCGGGTTAACGGTAGCAAAACTCGGACTGTGATATTGGCGAATACGAACAATAGTTTTGGTGGAGCGGTAACCATCGACGGGAACATCAACGGGCAGTCGACAAAAGTACAAGTTCCTGCCATCGGCAATGCAGGATCGAACAGCCCATTGGGTACAAACAGCACCATCAACATTGGTTCGACTGTATCTGGGTCATATAACTTCCTCGTATGGTCTAACACTGTGGCGGAGACCTCAGACAAAACCATCAATCTGGCGGGTGCAGCTGGGGGGCATGCTTTGATCAATAATAAAGGGCCGGCCTTGCTCAAGTTCACGAGAGGCCTGACGGCAACGGGAGCTGGAGCGAAAACTTTGTATGCCGATCAGGATGTTAGCAATGGGGTGACCGAGTTCGCGGGAGCGATTCCGGATAGTTCGGCTGGAGCCACAGCGATGAATAAGAACGGGGCGGGAACCTTGATCCTTTCGGCGGTGAACACATTCACGGGGGGGTTCACTTTGAAGGGTGGAACGTTGGAGTTGCGAAACGCCCAAAGTTTGGCGGCAGGGAATGTGCTGACTTTTGCCAATAACGGAACTGGGTCGGATCGTGTGAATGTAACTTATACCAGTGCGGGACCGAATCTTGGAAATATTCTCGTGCAAGCGGATGCGACGATTGATCTGGGAACCGATAACACAGCCCAGATTCGGTTCGGCTCGGCGACTGGATGGACTGCTGGCAAAATTCTAACAATTGCAAACAGCACGGGCGGAGGAAAAATGTATATCCTTAGCCCCACTGGATTAGATCTAAACCAAATTAAGTCTCTGGAAAATCCGACTTGGCCCGCTTCCCTTGACACGAATGGGTTGTTGACCTTTACGAATCCCGCTCCAGCGAATACGGCACCAGTGATATCTTCAAGCCAAAGTTTCAGTGTGAATGAAAATGTTTCTTTGGCGACCGTGGTGGGCACGGTGGTAGCGACCGATGCGGACGCCAATTCTACCTTGTCGGGTTGGACGATTGTCTCGGGAAATACGGGAAGTGCCTTTGCCATTAATGCTGCGACCGGACAAATCACAGTTGCGGGAGCTATCAACTACGAGGAAACGCCATCCTATAGCTTGGGGGTCACCGTTTCTGACGGGACCGCGACGAGTGCGGTGGGGACGGTGGTTGTCACGGTAACTAACGTAGCGGAGTACTCGGATGTCTTTGGTAGCTCTAGTCCGACTGCCGATGATAATGGGGATGGAATTTCAAACTTGATGGCCTACGCCTTGGGAGCGATGAGTCCAAGCTCAGTGGTCCTTCCGCCCGCACTCAATACTGCGGATCCCACGAAGCTTACGATTACGGCGCTGATAAGAATCAATGATCCGAAATTAAACGTAGTGGGTGAGTATGGAACAACACTAGGCACGTGGGAGATGGCTTCCCCTATCACAGGTACGGATAGCAGCGATCAGACGGGTGCATTGGCAGGAGTGACAAAAAACAAAGACTTTAGCGTGAGTCGGGGGACGGATTCCAAGAAGTTCCTCCATCTGAAGGCAACGCAGACCCAATAATTGGGTCACCTTTTATTTTCAGAAATCGCCCCGACGCAGGTCGGGATATTTTCTTTTTAAGGAAAGATGGGATTTGGGAAGTGGGGTAGTAGGGGTACCCCCGAATACATCGGAGTATCCTAGGGGAAAGCGGGACGCCCGTCCGTACTGTGGGAGCGACTTTCCTGCTTTTACTGCCGGGTGACATTGAGGCGGACAAATCTTTTTGACTCAGTGGGGCTCGTTTTGATTCGTATTCGGAGTAATTCGGATGTGCCATCGCCGTCAGGATTGGAATTCGCAACTTCGGATACCAGCGAAGTTTGATTTGGAATGATGGATGACCAGGTGATCAAATCGGTTGAGGTTTGGACTCCATAGGTTAAATCCATGGCGGATTTGTTCCGCCGATAGGTAAATGTCAGCCAAGGACCGTCCGTGGTATTCGTATCCCATGCCACAAATGGAAGGGTGGGGGGATTTTGGCTTAAAGGGTTTAAATCTAAGGCATACTCGAGGAGGTTGAAGACGCCGTTTTGATTGGGGTCGGCGATGAGGGAAGTGTCGGCACCATACCAAAAGTATTGGGAGAGCCAGGCTGCATAGGTTGATGACAACGACAAATTACCGACTGGAGGATTGAAAAAAACAGCGGAAGTGGTTGAGGCAAGGTTGGCAATATTTCCGGAAAGGACATTCTGGGAGAGATAGTTGGCCGAACCGAGACCTTGGCCATCGATGGCTGAGGAGGTTGATCCGGAGATTAGATTGTTGAAGGCAAAATTCTGGCTGGTTTCCCAAGGCGAGGCAGCGCCAAACCGAATCCCCCTCTGGTTTCCAGTGCAGGTGTTTCCGACAAAGGTGTTTCGGATGGTGTTGTAGTTCTCCTTGGAATAGACATTGAGGCCGATTTCGTTATTGGCACAGGTATTTCGAATGAATTGGTTAAGGTTCGCGCCTTCCTCGGTAAAGATGCCGTATCGGATATTGTTTGAGCAGGTGTTATCCATGGCTAGCGAATTGGCTGTGGTGATGTCGAAGTCGATTCCGTCCATGTTTACATTGGAGACTGAATTGTCGGAAAGAATAAATCCAGCCGTGCTGCTGATCGTGTTGCCCTTGGTCCAGATACCTCTGGCGGCCCCTCCGTTAATCGTGCATCCGGTGACGATGCAAGGGGTGCCGCAACCAGCGAAGACGATAACATCGGAGTTCACGACCCGTGTGGCTTTATCCCCGAAGTCATTCAAGGTCATGTTTTCGATAATGACACGCGAACAGTTGGCAAAGGAGAGTCCCGGACGGGCGGTGGTATTTCCCCCCAGAATCATTCCCCCTGAAAGACAGATGTGGGTGCTGGAGGTGGCGGTAAAAGCGGTGATTCCTGTGTTGAGATTAATTGTTCCGTCCAGAATGATCGAGGTGTAGGAGTTGAGATTGATGGTGGCATCACCGGTGATTTGCGGTGCGGTGAGGTGGATGACAATGAAGTTGCCGGGATTGGCCGCACAGGCTGCGTCATATTCGTTTTTGATAGCCGACAAAGTGGTGGCGGGTGTGCTGACATCGGTTCGAACCTTGTTACTCATGATCGTGCTGCTGTGCTGGTTAAATGCGGTGGGTGGATAAAAATAATCCTGGTTGGAGTTAAGTGTATAGGCGATGTCGGTGGTGTAGATGCGCTGAACTCCAGTTCCCGTTGTAGAAATGGGACTGGTTAAGCTGGGGCTGATCTGGTTGCGATAGAGAATATTGGCGGCACCTCCAAGGGAGAATCCGGTGGCAGTGCCTTCAACCTTGTTTCCGACAAAAAAATTGTACTGGTTTGGAGAGGTGCTTCCTAAGTTAGCGATGCCGGTGTTGTTGTTGGAACAGCTGTTCTTAGCAAT
>Ga0214917_10005539_pt1 | contig 13436 bp, 15 predicted proteins | sample LL_1208_BB_MetaG_FD_177983 | JGI IMG/M metagenome (GOLD analysis project Ga0214917, IMG submission 177983) | Freshwater microbial communities from Lake Lanier, Atlanta, Georgia, United States - LL_1208_BB | ecosystem: Environmental > Aquatic > Freshwater > Lake | place: USA: Georgia | collected... | reverse complement strand
CCACCCCTTACCCACCGGATATCGGTCTCCGTTCAGGCGACCGCTTGTTTCGAGGCAGAACTGCATGAGCATCGTCTCCAACTCGATCATCAACGCGGACGCCGAAGCCCGCTATCTCAGCCCTGGCGAACTCGACCAGATCAAGGCTTTCGTCAGCGGCGGCCAGCGTCGCCTGCGCGTGGCCCAGGTTCTGAGCGAGAGCCGTGAGCGCATCGTCAAGACCGCCGGCGGTGCCCTCTTCCAGAAGCGCCCGGACGTCATCTCCCCCGGCGGTAACGCCTACGGCGAAGAGATGACCGCCTCCTGCCTGCGCGACATGGACTACTACCTGCGCCTGGTGACCTACGGGATCGTGGCCGGTGATGTCACCCCGATCGAGGAGATCGGCATCATCGGTGCCAAGGAGATGTATCGCTCCCTGGGCACCCCGCTCGAAGCCATGGCTGAGGCCGTGCGCGAGATGAAGAACGCCGCCATGGGCCTGCTCACCGGTTCTGACGCCGAAGAGGCTGGCTTCTACTTCGACTACGTCGTCGGCGCCCTCTCCTGAGGTTGCTTTTTCTCTAAAACTCCGCCTCTTCCGCTCCGCTTCCATGCAAGACGCCATCACCAACGTCATCAACCAGGCCGACGTTCAAGGCCTGTACCTGGACAGCTCCTCCATGGGCCGTCTGGAGCAGTACTTCACCAGCGGTGAGCTGCGCGTTCGCGCCGCCGCCACCATCAGCGCCAATGCGGCCGCCATCATCAAAGAGGCTGTGGCCAAGTCGCTGCTGTACTCGGACATCACCCGTCCCGGCGGCAACATGTACACCTGCCGTCGCTATGCGGCCTGCATCCGCGACCTCGACTACTACCTGCGTTACGCCACCTACGCCATGCTGGCCGGTGACACCTCGATCCTCGACGAGCGTGTGCTGAACGGCCTCAAGGAGACCTACAACTCCCTGGGCGTGCCCATCGGCGCCACCGTGCAGTCGATCCAGGCCATGAAGGAAGTCACAGCCTCCCTGGTGGGTCCCGACGCCGGCCGTGAGATGGGCGTGTATTTCGACTACATCAGCTCCGGCCTGGGTAACTGATCCCTGCCTTCGGCAAACCCCGAGGATCCCCCATGCGCCTGTTCAAAATCACGGCTTGCATCCCCTGCCCGGAGAAAACCCGGTCTCAGCGCGAGCTGCAGAACACCTTCTTCACCAAGTGGGTGCCCTTTGAAAGCTGGTTCGCTGAACAGCAGCGGATCATGAAGCAAGGGGGCAAGATCCTGAAGGTGGAACTGGTCACCGGTCGCCGTCAGGTCAACGTCGGCAACTGAGATCACCCTCAAACCAAATGACCAACCCCTGAGGTCGCTTCGCGACCCAACAGGTTGTTCAGATCAGCCCGGCTCAGCCGGGCTTTTTTTGTCTGATGCCGCATTGGCAGCGGCCGCCGAAATACGGGATAGTCAGCTCTTCTCGCGCACAGCGCTTTGGCCCGGATCGGCACGTCGCCCGCCCCACCGACCAACAAGGCGCAAACGCTCGGTGCTCATGACTTTGGCGGCAGCTGGCTGCCCGTGCCCTTCGGCTACTGGCCAGCGGAAGCCCGGCTGTTGTTGGGCATGGTGGCCCTCTGGTGCCTGCTGGGCCTGGTGGTGCTGGGCTCCGCCAGTTGGTGGGTCGCTGCCCGGGAGATGGGCGATGCCAGCTACTACCTGAAGCGTCAGGCACTCTGGCTGCTGGCCAGCTGGGGCCTGCTCTACCTGGGAATCCGGGTCAACCTGCGCCGCTGGCTGCGGCTGGCGGGACCAGGCCTGCTGATCGGGGCGGTGCTGGTGGCCCTCACCCTGGTGATCGGCAGCACCGTCAACGGCGCCAGCCGCTGGCTGGTGATCGGCCCGATCCAGATCCAGCCCACGGAGTTGATCAAACCCTTCCTGGTGCTGCAGGGAGCTTCGCTGTTCTCCCATTGGAACCGCATCGCCCCCGATCAGAAGCTGATCTGGATGGGGGTGTTCGCCGTGACCCTGGGGTTGATCCTCAAGCAGCCCAACCTGAGCACCGCCGCCCTGTGCGGCATGTTGCTGTGGTTGATGGCCCTGGGCTCGGGCCTGCCCCTCTGGGCCATGCTCGGCACCGCCGGGGCCGGTCTGGCGGTGGCCGTCGGCAGCATCTCGATCAACGACTACCAGCGCATCCGCGTCACCTCCTTCCTCAACCCCTGGAAGGATGCCCAGGGCGATGGCTACCAGTTGGTGCAGAGCCTGCTGGCCATCGGCTCCGGCGGCTTGTGGGGCGAGGGCTTCGGGCTCTCCACCCAGAAGCTGCAATACCTGCCGATTCAGAGCACCGACTTCATCTTTGCGGTGTTCGCCGAGGAATTCGGCTATGTGGGCTCGGTGATGCTGCTGCTGTTCCTGCTGCTGTTCGGCTTTGTGGGGCTGCGGATCGCCCTCAGCTGCCGCAGCAACCAGCAACGGCTGGTGGCGATCGGCTGCACCACCCTGCTGGTGGGCCAATCGATCCTCAACATCGCTGTGGCCAGCGGCGCCATGCCCACCACGGGCCTGCCGCTGCCGATGATCAGCTACGGCGGCAACTCGCTGCTCTCCAGCCTGCTCACCGCGGGGCTGCTGCTGCGCTGCTCGCTGGAGGGGGCCGGGCTTGAGCCGGGGCGCCCGCGCCGCCAGCAACGCCGGAGCACCGCCCGCGAAAGCGTGTCGATAGGCTGAGCGCCATTGCTGCGTCAAACCCTGGATGGTGGCTCCGGCCCTGGCGGATTGGGCCCGTAGCGGCGAACAGTTGATCCAGGGCTCACTGGCCCATCCCAATGCGCTCACCCTGGCCTTGGTCTTCGGCGGCGGGCTGTTGACCAGCCTCGGGCCCTGCTCCCTCTCCTTGCTGCCGGTGACCCTGGCCTATCTGGCGGGCTTCGAGGGGGGCCGCCAACCCGCCTGGCAGCGCAGCCTCAACTTCAGTGCCGGCATCGCCGCCTCGCTGGTGCTGCTGGGGTTGGCCAGCGGCGCCCTGGGGCGCATCTACGGCCAGGTGCCCGGGCTGATCCCCACGGCGGTGGCGCTGCTGGCGGTGCTGATGGGCCTGAATCTGTTGGGCGTGCTGCCGCTGCAGCTGCCCAGCGGCCCCGATCCGGAGCAATGGCGGCGGCGCGTGCCCGCGGCCCTGGCCCCGGTGGCGGCGGGCCTGGCCTTCGGCCTGGCCGCCTCCCCCTGCACCACCCCGGTGCTGGCGGTGCTGCTGGCCTGGATTGCCCAGGCCGGCCAGCCGCTGGCGGGGGCCCTGCTGCTCTGCGCTTTTGCCGCCGGTCAGGTGATGCCCCTGTTGCTGGCGGGTACTGCGGCGGCGGCCCTGCCAAGGTTGCTGGCCCTGCGGGCCTTGGGCCAGTGGGTGCCCCCGGTGAGCGGGGTGGTGCTGCTGGTCAGCGGCGCCCTGACCCTGCTGGCCCGCTGGAGTTGAACCCACGCCGATGAAACGCCTGATCGCCTGGATCTCCGACCTGCGCCTGGCCATCGGCCTGCTGATCCTGATTGCGGCCGCCAGCGGCCTGGGCACGTTGGTGCCCCAGAAAGAGGACGCCGATCTCTACCACCGCGTCTATGACGCCCAACCCTGGCTGGGGCTGCTCAACGGCGACGCCATCCTGGCCCTGCAGCTCGACCATGTGTATTCCAGCGGCTGGTTCCTTGCCCTGCTGGCCTGGTTGGGGCTGGCCCTGATCCTCTGCAGCTGGCGGCGCCAGTGGCCGGCCCTGCGGGCCGCCCTGCGCTGGATCGACTACAGCTCCCCCCGCCAGCTCAGCAAGCTCACCCTGGCGGAAACGCTGGCGTGCCCCGATGCCGGCGCCAGCCTCAACCGGCTGGAGCAGCTGCTGAGCCAACGGGGTTGGCAGCTGCAGGCCCAGCCAGGCCGCCTGGCGGCCCGGCGCGGGGTGAGCGGTCGGGTGGGCCCGCTGCTCGTGCACACGGGGCTGGTGGTGCTGATGGTGGGGGCCGCCTGGGGATCCCTGGCGGGCCAACGGCTGGAACGGTTCCTGGCCCCCGGCAACGTGCTGGAGCTGCTCAGTCGCCGCGGCCAGACCCAGCTGAGCGTGACGCTGGAGGACTTCGGCATCGAGCGCGACCCCAGTGGCCGCCCGGAGCAGTTCCGCTCGCAGCTGCGGCTGCAGCCCGGCGGCGTCGACACCCCGGAGCAGCCCGCCAGCAACCGCGAAATCAGCGTCAACCACCCACTGCGCTTTCAGGGCATGACGGTGTATCAGGCGGACTGGGCCCTGGCGGCGGTGCAGCTGCAGCTCGGGCAGAGCCCCATCCTGGAATTGCCGCTCCAGAGCTTCCCGCAGCTGGGCGAGCAGGTGTGGGGGATCGTGCTGCCCACCCGGCCGGACGGCAGCAACCCGGTGCTGCTGGCCCTCTCGAGCGAACAGGGGCCCGTGACCGCCTACTCCGCCGATGCCGAGGTGCTGGCCACCCTGGTTCCCGGCGGCCCGGCGGTGGACGTGCAGGGCATCCCCCTGCGCATCGCCGCGGTGGTGCCCGCCAGCGGGCTGCTGCTGAAGCGCGATCCGGGCGTGCCATTGGTGTACGCCGGCTTCGCCATTGCCCTGGCGGGGGGTGGACTCAGCCTGATCGCCACCCGCCAGCTCTGGGCCATCGCCGAACCGGAGCAGCACAAACTGCACGTGGCGGGGCTGTGCAACCGCAACCTCAGCGCCTTTGCCCAGGAACTGCCGGCGCTGTTGCGCGACCTTCAGCAGGCCTGACGGCTGCCGTGGCTGGCCCGGATCACGGTGTGCACATTGCCGCGGGGATTGAAGTCAGCCTCCAGCTGCATCCACACCGGTTCACAGGCGGCCACGAAGTCATCGAGGATGCGGTTGGTCACCTCCTCATGGGAGATGCTGCGGTCGCGGTAGCTGTTGACGTACAGCTTGATCGCCTTGAGTTCGATCACCCGCGGCCCGGGCTGATAGAGCAGCCGCAGGGTGGCGAAGTCGGGATAGCCCGAGAAGGGGCAGCGGCAGGTGAATTCCGGCAGGGTGATCGCGATCTCATAGGCCCGCCCCGGCCGCGGATTGTCGAAGCAGATCAACTGGGCTTCGGCAATCGCCCGCTCGCCGTAGAGGGGGGTGCGGGTCTGGTCGGCGGTCATCGGAGGCGGCGGCCCGGGTTGGGCGGATGCTACGCAGCGGCATAGCGGTAACAACCGCCACATCGATCGCCCAAACGCTGCGGCCTAATGGGCCCGTGAGGCCCAGCATGGCGCTTCCCCTCCCAGACATCTCCTGAGAGACTTCCCCCCGAGCAAGCTCCCGCAGCCATGAAAAAAGTCGAGGCCATCATCCGCCCCTTCAAGCTGGAAGACGTGAAGCTGGCGCTGGTCAACGCCGGCATCGTCGGCATGACCGTGAGCGAAGTGCGGGGCTTCGGCCGCCAGAAGGGCCAGGTGGAGCGCTACCGCGGCTCGGAGTTCACCGTGGAGTTTCTGCAGAAGCTGAAGCTCGAAATCGTGGTGGACGACGAGCGCGTGGACACCGTCGTCAGCGCCATCCAGGATGCAGCCCGCACCGGCGAGATCGGCGACGGCAAGATCTTCATCAGCCCGATCGACTCGGTGATCCGCATCCGCACCGGCGACCGCGACAGCAGCGCCATCTGACCCACCCCGCGGCCACCCTCAGGTGGCCAGCGTGTCGCGCACCAGCCGCCGCAGCATGTCCCCATCCGGGGATGTTTCGGCGGCTTGGCTCAGATCGGGCCATGGGCCCTGCCGCAGCCACAGCAGGTATTCGTGGTTGCCGGCCGGCCCCGTGATCGGTGAAGCCACCAGGCCGCAGGCCCGCCAGCCCTGGGCGGCGGCGGCCGCCATCACCCCGTCAATCGCATCGACGTGGGCCACCGGGTCGCGCACCACACCGCCCTTGCCCACCCGATCCTTGCCCACCTCAAACTGCGGCTTCACCAGCAGCACGGCCTCACGGTGCTGGGGCAGCAGCAACCGTCCCAGGGCCGGCAGCACCAGCGCCAGGCTGATGAACGACACGTCGGCCACCGCCAGATCCGGCCAGGGATCGGCCTCGCCGTAGAGATCCTCAGGCTGCAGATGGCGCAGGTTGGTGCGCTCCTTGAGCACCAGGCGGGGATCGGTGCGCAGGCTCCAGGCGGTCTGGCCATAGCCCACATCAACGCCGTAGACACGGGCGGCGCCGTGCTGCAGCAGGCAATCACTGAAGCCGCCGGTGGAGATTCCCCCATCCAGGCAGACCCGCTGCTGCAAGGCGATCGGGAAGGCCTGCAGGGCCGCCAGCAGCTTCTCGCCGCCGCGGGAGACAAAGCGCGGTGGCTGCTCCACCTGCAGCTCTAGCTCCGGCAACACCTCGAGCCCGGGCTTGTCCAGCACGCGATCGCCACTGCGCACCCGACCGGCACGGATCAGTTGCTGGGCCTGCTGGCGACTGGCCGCCAGACCCCGCTCCACCAGGCACAGATCCAGTCGAAGCTTGCGGGCCATCGATCAGGCGCAGGGAGGGGTTGCGATCGCCTCCGTCACAAAAGCACAGAGGAAACGGAACAAATCCGGGCGGTGCAGCCGTGATCTGGAGAACACTCCGGAGGATGGCTCCAGCCGACGGAACCTCCCCATGGCGCGCACGCGCAACAGCTGCCGCAGCAACGTGGTGGAACTCCTCCAGCCGGGCAGTTTCGTGAAACTGCGCAACCAGCCCGACGACCTCCCGCCGTTTCAGCTGATCCAATGCCGCGGCGGCCGCTGCTGGGTGCGCCAGCAGGCCTGGGGCCCCCTGGTGCAATGGGAGGTGGAACACCACAGCCTCACCGGCGTGGCCTGATCCACCGGGGCAGCGGCTTCAGGGCCGTTCCATACATTGGTCTGGATGTGAGCCCGCGGCGGCCTTGATCGAGCGTTACACCCTGCCCGAGATGGGCGCCATCTGGAGCGAGCAGGCCAAGTTCCAGAGCTGGCTGGATGTGGAGATCGCCGCCACCGAAGCCAACTGTGAGCTGGGCCGGGTGCCCGCCGAGGCGGTGGCCACGATCAAACAGAAGGCCAGCTTCAGCGTGGAGCGCATCCTCGAGATCGAGGCGGAGGTGCGCCACGACGTGATCGCCTTCCTCACCAACGTGAATGAGCACGTGGGCGATGCGGGTCGCCACATCCACGTGGGCATGACCAGCTCAGACGTGCTCGACACCGGCCTGGCCCTGCAGATGAAGGCCTCGGTGCAACTGCTGCGCACGGAGCTCGACGCCCTGGCCGAGGCGATCCGCCAACTGGCCCGCGCCCACAAGGGCACGGTGATGATCGGCCGCTCCCACGCCATCCACGGGGAACCGATCACCTTCGGCTTCAAGCTGGCTGGCTGGCTGGCGGAGGTGGAGCGCAACCGTGAGCGCCTCGAGCGCCTGGAAACGGTGGTGAGCGTGGGCCAGATCTCCGGCGCCATGGGCACCTACGCCAACACCGATCCGCAGGTGGAGGCAATCGCCTGCGCCAAGCTCGGCCTGGCGCCGGACACCGCCAGCACCCAGGTGATCTCGCGCGACCGCCACGCCGAATACATCCAGACCCTGGCCCTGGTGGGCGCCGCCCTGGAGCGCTTCTCCACTGAAATCCGCAACCTGCAGCGCACCGATGTGCTGGAGGTGGAGGAGAACTTCGCCAAGGGCCAGAAGGGCAGCTCCGCCATGCCCCACAAGCGCAACCCGATCCGCAGCGAGCGCATCGGTGGCCTGGCGCGGGTGCTGCGCAGCTACGTGGTGGCGGCCCTGGAGAACTGCGCCCTCTGGCACGAGCGCGACATCAGCCACAGCTCGGTGGAACGGATGATGCTGCCCGACTGCTCGGCAACGCTGCACTTCATGCTGCGAGAGATGACCGCCGTGGTGGAGGGGCTGGGGGTCTACCCGGACAACATGGCCCGCAACATGAACGTCTACGGCGGCGTGGTGTTCAGCCAGCGGGTGCTGCTGGCCCTGGTGGAGAGCGGCATCAACCGCGAGGAGGCCTACCGGATCGTGCAGCGCAACGCCCACACCGCCTGGAACACCGAGGGGGGCAATTTCCGCGCCAACCTCGAGGCCGACGCCGACGTGACCGCCCGGCTCAGCCCGGCACAATTGGCGGACTGCTTCTCCACCGAGCTGCACCAGGCCAACCTCGGGGTGATCTGGCAGCGCCTGGGGATCTGAGCGCCGGCCGGCAATGGTTTGGGCACCCCACCGGGAGGTGCCCGAGCCCGCTACTTTCCCGGCCTGGAAGCGGTGTCGCCAATTCCCGGCCTAGCGGAACCCACTCATAGCGCCGCTGGCCCCTGGCGCAAGCCCAATGGATGGACTGCTAGGCCCGGTGGTAGGGGCCGCCCTGCTGGATCGACACGGCTCGGTAGAGCTGCTCCAGCAGCAGCAGCCGCGCCAGCTCATGGGGGAAGGTGAGCGGCGAGAGGCTGAGCTGCCAGGTGGCGGCGGCCTTGAGCGCCGGATCCAGGCCATCGGCGCCACCGATCACGAAGGCCAGCCGCTCCGAGCCGGAACCCTCCAGCCGCGCGGCCAGGGCCAACGAATCCAACCGCTGCCCCTCCTCGGTGAGCACCACCAGCTGCTCCTGGGGCCGCAGGGCCAACCGGATCGCTTCGGCCTCACGGGCCATGCCGGCATCGCGCAGCTCCAGCACCTCCAGGCCCGGCAAGCGCTTGCGGTAGAGCGCCACCCCCTCGGTGAGCCAGCCTTTGCGCAGCTTGCCCACCGCCAGCACGCGGATGCGGGAGGGATTGATCACAGCGCCGGCCGGCCTGCTGGCAGGCTAGGGGAATGCCCTGGACCCCCTACGCCGACTGGATCTACACGGTGGTGAGCACCCTGGGGCTGCTGCTGATGGTGTGGTTGGTGCTCAGGCCGCGTTGACCCGTTCGGTGGCCGGGTTGAGGCTGCCGCCGCCGGCCAGCAGATCGAGCGGTTCGCACACCGGGAAGCGGTTGATCGCCTTGAGGGCGGCGCGGGCATTGCCGCGCAACTGCTCGCTGATCGCTTCGCAGTAGGGGATCTGGGCCAGCAGATCCACGGTGCGGCGCATGATGCGCACCACATCGCCCTCATCGAGGGAGGTGTTGGCGATCAGATCGTTCCAGCTGACACCCTTGGCCCAGGCCTGCACCAGGCCCATCAGCTCCGGCTCAAACCACACGGGCATCACCACTGCGGCATGCTCCTGCTGGCGCTGCAACTCCCGGCGGATGCCGCGCAGATCGTGGAGGGCCTCTTCGGCGGCGGCGGGGGGCGGGAAGCCGCTCCACAGGTCTGGGCGATTCACCTCGGTGGAGATGGCCTCCAGCACGGCCGCCAGATCGGCGGGATCGAGCTCGTCGAGGTGGCCGCTCATCAGCGCCAACCCCAGCCACAGTTCGTTGTCACCCCGCAAGGCCGCCACGGTGCGCCCGATCTCGGTGGGATCGAGGCCCTCATCACCGCCCAGGCAGCCGAAGTGGCGCAGGATCTCGATCAACGCCAGGAACGTCTCCCAGTGGCGGTTGGCGCGGAAGTGCAGGATCCGCTGACGCTCCTCGATCTCGGCCTCCAGCTCGTCGATGCGGAAGCGCTGCTTGCGCAATTTCTTGCGGTCGCCCGCCCGATGGGCCGGGTGCAGCTCGAGGGCCAGCTCCAGCTCCCGCACCAGATGGGCCTGGGCCTGCACCTCACCGGCCAGGTCGTACTGGGGGGTGGTCATGTCATGGCGGTGGGCCATGTGGGCCACCGCCAGGGCCAGGCCACCGCTGGCCTGATCGCCGTGGCGCAACTCCCCCGGCCGACGCAGTTCGGGGGAGGCCACGTCCTTCACCTGCAGGCAACTGAGCTCGGCATGCAGGCTCACCACCGCCCCGCAGGGCACCAGCACCCAGACGTTGTCGTCGGTGAGGCAGCACAGCAGCGGGAACTGGCCCGGCCCCTCCACCTTCTCCACGATCACCGCCGGGGTGACGCGGCCGCGCAGCACCGGCGCCTTGAGGCTCACCAGGGTGCCCTCGCTGGCGAAGCGCAGGGCGAGGGTGAGTTCATGGGCCAGGGTTTCCTCGGCCTGCTGCTGCAGGATGCGCAGCAGGCGGCGCTCCTCCCGCAGGCGGCCGCGCTGCTTCTCGTAGTCCTCGAAGTCGTCCCAGGCCACCTCCTCGACGGTCTGGCTGAGGTGGCTGAGCTGCTCGCGCAGGTCGGCGATGCGGGCCTCGTCCTCCACCAGATCAAGGGTGGCCAGATAGCGGCCAAAACTGCGCTCCACCAGCTCCTTGGCCTTGGCCAGGTCGTAGCGCTGCAGCAGGTTGAGCACCATGCCGTAGCTGGGGGTGAACTGGCTCACCAGCGGATCCGCCGGGCTGGTGGCCAGCTGACCGGCCTCCCGCACCCCCTCGAAGCGGCTCTGCACCGTGACCACATAGCCCTGGGAGTCGAGCCCGCGGCGACCGGCCCGCCCCGCCATCTGCAGGAACTCGCTGCCCATCAGTGGCCGGTGGCCCCGTTCGGTGCGCTTGGACAGCGCCGAGATCACCGTGCTGCGGGCGGGCATGTTGATCCCCGCCGCCAGGGTCTCGGTGGCGAAGACCACCTTCACCAGACCCTGCTGGAACAGCTCCTCGATCAGCTCCTTCCAGGCCGGCAGCACTCCGGCGTGGTGGGCGGCGATGCCGCGCAACAGGGCGTCGTCGTGGCCACCATCGCGCACGGCCTCCGGCGTTGCCGCCACAAACGCCTCCAAACGGGCGCGGATGCGGGCCTGCTCCGGCGGTGACACCAGGCAGAGCTTGCCGAGGTCCCGCACCGCCTTGTCGCATCCGCGGCGGCTGAAGATGAAATAGATGGCGGGCAGCATCTCCCGTTCAGCCATCTGGGCCACCACAAAGCCGAGCGGCGGGGCCTCCGGCTGGGGGGGCTTGGGGGTTTTCGGACCCTTGCGATTGTTGCCCTTCGGTGCGCGCCACACCTTGCAGTTGGGGTGCAGGCCGGTGCGCTCCTCGTTGAGCAGCGGATGCAGACCCTTGGCACTGCAGAAACTGAACTGCAGTGGCACCGGCCGGAAATCGCTCATCACCAGCGTGGTGGGGCCATGCACCCGCTCGATCCAATCGGTGAGCTGCCCGGCATTGGCCACCGTGGCCGAGAGGGCCACCAGCTGCACCGGCGGCGGGCAATGAATGATCGATTCCTCCCAGACGGTGCCGCGCTGGGAGTCGTTCATGTAGTGGCACTCATCGAGCACCACCGCCTCCACGTCCTCCAGCGGATCGTCCGACTGATCCGCTTCGGCGTAGAGCATGTTGCGGAAGATCTCGGTGGTCATCACCACCACCGAGGCCTCGCGGTTCACCGTCAGGTCGCCGGTCATCAGGCCCACCCGTTCCACGCCGAACTGCTCGCGGAAATCGCGCAGCTTCTGGTTGGACAGCGCCTTGAGCGGGGTTGTGTAAAACACCTTTCGCCCATGGGCCAGGGCGCGGTGGATGGCGTACTCCCCCACCAGGGTCTTGCCGGAGCCCGTGGGGGCGCTCACCACCACGGAATGCCCCTGGTTGAGCGCGTCGATCGCCTCGAGCTGAAAGCCGTCGAGGGGAAAGGGGAAAAGCTGATCCAGGGGTGGCACCCGGCCACCGCTGACGGGAGCACCGGGGGCCGCGGGGCTGCTGCTGGGCATTAGTAGATCCTATGGGCTACGCCCCTGTGGATCAGACTGGCTGCGACCTCCGGTGCACGAACCGGAGCTTGGCGGTGCTTCTGGGTGGTGGCGACGGCGGGCGACTCTCAAGCGGCGTGGGCCATCGCCCTGCGGGCGGATCTGGAGGCCCTGCCGGCGGAGCAGCGCCGGCGGCTGCGCAGCCTGCAGCCGAGTGGTCCAGCCAGCCTGCGGGCCGATGACAGCGGTAGCGACCGCGCCCCACTGCTGGATCTCGCCAGCAACGACTACCTGGGCCTGGCCTGCCATCCCAGGATCCAGCACGCCGCGGCCACCGCCATCGGCCGCGATGGCGTCGGCGCCGGCGCCTCGCGCCTGGTGAGCGGCAGCCGACCGGTGCACGCCGAGCTGGAGCAGGCCCTGGGGCAATGGCTGGGGCGGCAACGGGTGCTGCTCTTCCCCAGCGGCTTTCAGGCCAACCTGGCGGCGGTGCAGGCCCTGGCCGATCGCCACACGCTGGTGCTGGCCGATCGCCTGATCCACCACTCGCTGCTGGTGGGGGTGAAGGCCAGTGGCGCCCGGCTGCAGCGCTTCGCCCACAACAACCTCGACGAACTCCAGCGTCGCCTGGAGCAGGCCCGCCGCGACCAGCCGCAGCGCCGGCTGCTGGTGTTGAGCGAAAGCCTGTTCTCGATGGAGGGCACCAGCCCGGATGTGGGCCACCTGGCGCAGCTCTGCGCTCGCTACGGCGCCGCCCTGCTGCTGGATGAGGCCCATGCCCTGGGGGTGCTGGGGCCAGAGGGCCGGGGCCTCGGCCATGGCCATGGGGACGTGAGCCTGATCAGCGGCACCTTCGGCAAGGCCTTCGGCAGCGGCGGAGCCTTCCTGGCCGGGGACGCCCTGGTGGGGGACTGGCTGCTGCAGCACTCCGGCCCCTTTCGCTACACCACGGCCCTGGCCCCGCCGCTGGCGGCGGCGGCCCTGGCGGCCCTGGAGTGGATCGCGGCGGAACCGCAGCGGAGCACGGCCCTGCTGGAGCGCGCCCGGCGCTGGCGCGATCGGCTGGAGGCGTGCGGCTGGCCCAGGCCCGAGGGGGATGGCCCGATCCTGCCGCTGCTGGTGGGGTCGGAGCAGCGGGCCCTGGCGCTGCAGCAGCAGCTGGAGCAGGCCGGTCTGCTGTGCGTGGCGATCCGGCCGCCCACCGTGCCGGCGGGCCGTGCCCGGCTGCGTCTGGTGCTGCGCCACGATCTGCCCAGCGGCAGCCTGGAGCGGCTGCTGGCGGCACTCGGCAAGCCATGACGCCAGCGCCAGAGGTGCCGCCGCTACAACTGCTGGCCCTGCATGGCTGGGCCGGCGATCAGCGCTGCTGGCAGCCCTGGGGCGCCCAGGCCCAACGGCGCGGCTGGAGCCTGGTGGCGGCCGAGCGGGGCTATGGCCAGCTGCCACCGAGCCAGCCCGGCTGGGATCCGCGGGTGCAGCGACGGATCGTGCTGGGGCATTCCCTGGGGCCGCATCTGCTCGCCCCGAGCCTGTGGGAATCGGCAACGGGGGCGGTGCTGTTGGCCAGCTTCGCCGCCTTTGTGCCAGAGGGGCGCGCTGGGCGGCCGGTGCGCACGGCCCTGCGGGGCATGGCCGCCCAGCTGCACGGCGGCCAGGCTGAGGCCATGCTCGAGCAGTTCATGCAACGCGTCGCCGCCCCCTTCCCCCGCGAGCAGCTGCCCGATGGCCCTCTGGAGCAGGGCATCGGCCCCGAGGGGCTGCAGCGGCTAC
>Ga0214917_10005538_pt1 | contig 13442 bp, 13 predicted proteins | sample LL_1208_BB_MetaG_FD_177983 | JGI IMG/M metagenome (GOLD analysis project Ga0214917, IMG submission 177983) | Freshwater microbial communities from Lake Lanier, Atlanta, Georgia, United States - LL_1208_BB | ecosystem: Environmental > Aquatic > Freshwater > Lake | place: USA: Georgia | collected... | reverse complement strand
CGGGTGCCGACGGGGATGATATCGTAGAGCTCGATGATGTCGGCATTGCGTAAGCAGACACAGCCGGCGCTGGCGGGGGTGCCGATGAGGTCCTCGCGGTTGGTCCCGTGGATATAGATGTAGCGATCCTTGCTGGTTTTGTTGTGATCTTCCTCGCCGTCGAGCCATAGAATGCGGGTGAGGACCAGATTCTTTTCCTCCACCGGGTCGGAGGATTTCCAGACACGGCCGGTGGGTTTGCGTCCAACAAATTGGGTGCCGGACTCGGCGTGATCTCCGATCTTTTGACAGATCCGGTGCCAACCGAGCGGAGTTTTGTTACTGTTCGGTTCGGAGCCGGTTCCTTTTTTTGCGGTGGAGACGGGGAAGGAGCGGGAGATGGAGCCGTTGTCGGACACGATCTCAAGGCGTTGGGCGGAGACGGAGACACGGAGATGAGGCATTGGGTTTAAGTTAAAGTTGGACAAGACGCCTTAACGAGAAGTTTCTGGAGGGAGAACAAGGAGAACGGGGCCTGGGGTGATTCTCCACCAGTTTCCTGTGGAGGAACGTTCGGAGAGAGTGGTGAAGTGGTACTGATCCAGGCGAAGGCGGAGATAATCCTTTTCGGAGGGGCGGGGCTGCGGGGGGAGAAGACTCCAGACGTCCGGGTTCCCCTTGTGGAGTTTCTGGAGAAAAGGAGTGAACCAGCCGGGGAGTTGTCCGCGTTCCGCGGTGAGGGCGGCGAACCACATCTGCCAGTCGAGGCGGGGTTGGAACGGGGCAATTTGGGGTGGGAGACGATCGGGAGGGCCGGCTTTGTATTTGAACTCGATGGGTTGCCATGCGAGTCCGTCCGAGCTGCGTTCGAGGGTTAGCTCGGGTCGGCGAGTGGTCATGACGGCGAAGAGGCCGTATCCGGAGGTGAGATGCCACGGGGCGAAGGTTCTTTCCCAATGAACGAAAAGGGAAGAGCCGGCTCGGGGAAGAAGTCCTGCCGTAAAAAAAAGAGTGGGAATCGCAAGGGACAGTTGGAGAAGGGCGGCCGCAGAGCCAAGGTGTCGCCAAGGAACGGGCGTGTAGGGAAGTGGAATGGTTTTGGGTTGAAGGTAGGATGGATAGTAACGGTTTTCAATAAGGGCAAGGCATAGGCCGATGGTAAGAAGATTAAAAAATGCGTAGTTCCCAGTGACGGCGATGAGGATCATGAGGGAGATAAAACCAAGGGAGGCGGTGAGGCGGACTTTGGGTTGAGGAAAGAGAAGGGCAAAAGGGAGAAGGAGTTCGATCCCAAAGGTGAAAATGGTGAAGAGATAGAGGAGCGGATGAGGCAGTTGATGAAAGAACCAGGAGAGGGGGTTGGGAATGGGTTGGGTTTCGAAGTGATAGGTCATGGCGGAGAGGTCGGCCCAGGTGGGGTCCCCGCTGAGGATTTTGACGATTCCCGAGCTGAACATGAGACGAAACAGGAGGAAGGTAAGTGCAAAGCGGATGAGAATGGGCGGACAGTCGAGGCCGGGTGAACGGGGACGAAGGCCGGGTTTTTCAAGAAAGAGAGTGAGAAAACCGACCTCGAGCAGGAGGGTGTCCCACTGGAAGGAGAGGAAGTCCTGACCCAGGTTCACGAAGGAGAGCCAGCAGAGCCACGAGAGGGCGGCGGAGACAGGGCGGAAAAGTCCGAAGGTCAATAGTGCGGAAAAAAGGAGCCCGGCAAGTGCGATGAGATGGAGTGAGGAATTGGTGGCACCAAAAAGCCAGGCCAACGAAGGAATCATCCAGGGTGCTCCAGGACCGAATGCTTTCCAGCCCTCAGAAATCATGGCTTCGGCCGGTAAGATGCCGTCGGTGCCGATTAGGCCGGGGATCTGGAAGTACAGTGAAAGAAGGGCGAAAAAGTAGGAGAGGCCTGTGAGGCGGGCTAGAAACCATAAGCCGATGGAGTAATTCATAGAGTGAGTGGCTGGATTTGATTGTCCTACATTCCCGGGAAAGTGGGATGATTTTTATGCTGGTGGGAATAGGGAGGAGTAAAAAAATTAAAAAAAGACCGAACCCTTTTTCGTTGGAGGCAGTTTAATCCCGTATGAAGACAACCACACAAGACACACGATGGAAATCACAAGATCGCAATGCCGGAGGCCCCTCCCGCGGGGGGTCGACGGCCCAAGAGGAGAGAAAGGGGCCGGACCTGTCCGACCGTCTTCTTTCTTTCACCTCGAACCTGCTGGGGTTGGCCGGAAGCCTCCCGGAAGACAGGGCAGCCGGGCATTTGGCGGAGGAGCTTCTCCGCTCGGGCACGGCGGCTTACTTCCGGCATGGGGAGGCGGAGGGCTCGCCCTCGGCGAAGGAGTTTGCCGAGAAGTTCCGTGCCTGCCTCACGGAGCTCAGGGTTTCGCGACGCGCCTTGCAACTTTTGGCCAAAGCGGGATTTCCGTGTGATGGCCAGGCGGTGAGGACGGCCTTGGAGGAGGTCGATATTCTGATCCGCATCTTCTTTTCCAGCATCCGGACCCTGGAAAACAAAGCAGCCGCCTGAGGAACGGCTGCGCCGGGGACGCAGCCGATCCGGATCCCCTGATGAAGGGGAAGAGCCGGATCGGCTGCCCTCGGCATTGTTCGCCGATAACGGGCTGGGTAGGATGTTTCGAGGAAGTTATGGGACAGTTTGCCATCTCCATGCCCCAGCTGGGGGAGTCGATCGCCGAGGCCACCTTGTTGCGGTTGAAGGTCAAACCGGGTGAGAAAGTTGAAATGGATCAGGAGGTGGCCGAGGTGGAGACGAGCAAGGCTGTGATGAGTGTGACAACCAGCTATGGAGGGGTGTGGAAGGAGTGGAAAGCGACAGAGGGAAAGAGCTACGCAGTGGGCGCGGTTTTGGGGTTTGTCGAGGTGGCGGGGCGTAAGGAGGAGGTGTCGCCTAAGCAAAATGGAACGCACGAGAAAAAGAGGCACAAGAAAGCGGGGGTGAAGAGGGTCACTTCGGAGGAAAGCGGCGGCAATGGAAATGGGCATCGGGTAACGCCCACCATCCAAGGGTTGCCGGTGCCCGCTCGCGCGGCGGGTGCGAGTTATTTGTCGCCCCGGATGAAGGCACGAATCGAGGAGTTGGGTTTACATGCGGCGGATTTGGCTGGATTGGCGCCCAGCGGGGCCAAGGGGAGGGTGACGATCGAGGATTTTGAAAGATTCATGGCGGATCTGGAAAAACAAAAGCTGACCCCCGCCTCCTCGATGAGGGTGGCGGTGGCGGATGCGATGAGGCGAAGCTGGCTGCGCCCCTTGGCCACGGTCGGAAGAACGGCGGGTATGGATGCCCTGCTGGCCCATCGAAAAAAGCACCCCTCCAAGCCGGGGCCCACCCTGTATGCCGTCCGGGCTTTGGGAATCGCCCTGGCGGAAAACAGTTTGCCAGCGGGACGTTTGGTGGGGAGCCGGATTGTGCACCCAGGGTCGATCGACATCGCCTTTGCCGTGGAGGCGGAGGATGGTGTTTTGGTTCCTGTTCTTCGGAAGGTGAATGAAACGACTCTGGACCAGTTGACGGCGCTGTATGCGGAGAGAATGCGTCAGGCGAAAGAGCGAAAAATTCCAGCTGAGGCGTTGGGGGGGTCGGTGGCCGTGGTGACGAACTATGGAACATTCGGTTTGGATTGGGCGACACCGATTCCGTTGCCCGAGCAGAGTTTGGTGCTGGGGTTGGGAGCGGGAAAGAAAGTGCCGGAGTGGGATGAGAGGACGCAGAGCTTTTGCCCCAGGACGCTGGCCCCTTTGACGTTGAGTTTCGACCACCGGGTGATCGACGGCGGGGCAGCGGGTCGGCTCCTGGCCCGGGTGGCGGAGCTGCTGGAGAACCCCGAGAAGCTCTAGGCCGATCGGTTCGCCAAGCGAACGGCGATTTCAGCCGACAGAAGAACCAACGGCAGTCCACCCCCTGGGTGGGTGGTCCCGCCCACAAAATATAGATTTGGGAGAACAGGGGAGCGGATGGGGGGACGCAGAAATGAATGTTTCATTCCGTGAGAGGCCCATCCGTAGAGGGAACCGTCAACGGCACCGTCCCTGGATTCAAAGTCGGCAGGAGAGATCCACTCCTTGTGGACGACTCTGGTTTGCAGGCCGGGCAAAAACTTCTCCTCCAGAATCCGAATGATCTGGTCGGCATATTGGGGGGATTCCCTCGCCCAGTCGATGCTGGTGGTGTTGGCGGGTGCGTTGACCAGAAGGAAGTAGTTGTCGTGATCCGGAGGGGCGGAAGCCGGATCGGTCCGGGCGCTGAGACAGAGGTAGATGGTGGGATTTTCGGCAGGCCGGTTTTCCCTGAACATCTGCTGAAACTCGAGACGGTAGTTGTCGGAAAAGAAGATGTTATGGTGTGCCAGGGAGGGGTCCTTGCCTTTGACTCCCAAAAGCACGACAAATCCGGAAATGGCACGTTGCGGTTTGGCCATCTTGGCGGCGATCCCGGATGCGCGATCGTGACAGATCAATTTCTGATACGCGCCAAAAACATCGCCATTATGGAAGATCAGGTCGGCAAAGATCTTTTTGCCTGAGGCCAACGTGACGCCGTGCGCATCGATGGATCGGACCTCGGCCGAGGTCTGGATTTCCACCCCGTGCTTTTCGGCAATTTGAAGGAGAGCCTCCGCCAGACGTCGGATCCCGCCCCGAATGTACCAGCCACCGAATCGAGCCTGGACATAGGGAATGACGGCAAAGGTGGCGGGGGTGAGTTCGGGGTCGCTTCCATTATAGGTGGCAAAGCGCTGAAGAAACTGCTGCAAGTGGGGATCGGAGTAAAAATGGCGGGAAGCGGCGGCGAGGGATTGGAAGGGGCTCATGGCAGGCAGATAACGGAGAAGAGGGAGGAGTGCAGGATTTAGGATCTTCGTCCCTATCTCCGAGGGATCACTTTCAAGGAAGGCAGGTGCGGATAGTTTGTAGAGGCCCTCGGCATGACGAAGAAGGCGGGCGGAGTCGGGTCGGGCCCAAAAAAACTCGTTTTCATCAAAGTGATAGCCATCGGCCCAGCGATAGCGACAGGTGGGCGATAGAGGTTCGAGAGTGATATATTCAGACCGTGGTTCGTCCAGATCGGCAAAGAGGCGGTCGAGGATCTGGGGCATGGTGAAAAGGGAGGGGCCGAGGTCCCAGCGGAAACCATTGGTCATCCGCTCCGCCACTTTGCCGCCCGCCGATGCATTTTTTTCCAGCACAATGACCCGACAACCGGCGCGGCGCAGGCGAAGTGCAGCGGCAAGACCGCCGATGCCGCCACCCACCACCACGGCTGACTTCCCTGAAAGCCGGTTCATCTTGGACGTTGCACCCAGAGCATTTTGAGGCAGGAGGAAAAATCGCCGGGACTGGCTGCCAGCCTCTGGTCGACCTCCGAGGGAGTGAACCATTCCAGGCCGGCGACTTCGGTTGGGTCGGGGCGGAAGGGGCCCGCGTGAGTGGCCCGATAGAGCCAGACGAATTCCTGGTCGGTCTCGGCGCAGGCGGAAAAGTATTTTATCCGGGCTAGACCCTGGCAGGCGGCGGCGGAGATGCCGATCTCCTCGGGGATTTCCCGATGCATGGCGGCATCGTACTCCTCGCCGGAATTCACGTGACCGCTCACGCTGGAGGTCCAGCGGCCGGGCTCCCGATCTTTTGTGAGGGAGCGCCGCTGCAGGAGCAGGCGTCCATCGGGATGAAAGAGCCAAAGGTGCACAGCACGGTGGAGCAAGCCGCGCGCATGGATTTGGGAACGGGGTGCGGAACCGACGACCCGGTCGTGCGGGTCCACGACATCAAACGTTTCGTCGTGTAGATTCATAAAGTTTATGCCACTCGGCCGGATTCAGCTCTTCCGCCCGCCGGTCGAGGGCGACAGGAAGGAGACCCTTCAATTTTTTTCTTCGCTGGGAGAAACCCTTTTTCACAAACGCGTGAAACCCCTCCAGATCCTTCGGCACGGAGGAGCGACGGGTGAATCGGAGAACGGCGGAGTCAACCTGCGGGCGGGGGTAGAAGACCTCAGGCGGAAGTTGGCGGATCTTTTCAATTTCGAAGACCGACTGCAGCAGGACGGAGACGGCACCGTAGGCGGAGGTTCGGGGAAGGGCGGAGTAGCGGTCGGCCACCTCTTTTTGCAGGGTGACGACGATTGTGGCCGGAGGTGGGGATCGAAGGGCGAGCTGGACGAGGAGGGGGGTGGAGATGGAGTAGGGAAGATTTCCGCACACGCGAGACCGGGGTGGGTGTTGGGGGAGGGTTTTCAGCGCATCCCCTTCGATCAGCCGAAAACGGCGCTCGTTTTGAAACTCCTCCCGCAGCCAAGCCGTCAGGCCGTGGTCGATTTCAAAGGCTTCGACCGAGTGACCTATCGTGAGGAGGGCACGCGTCAAGGCACCCAGGCCCGGACCGATCTCCTGGACGGGTTCGGCCGTGGATTTGGGCAGGGAATGGGCAATGACCGTGGCGAGGGCGGGTTCGGCCAGGAAGTTTTGGCCCAGTTGGCGAAGGGGACGTAGGCCACGGGTGGCCAGAATATCGCGGATTTGGGTGGTGTTCAGAGCTGGCGACTCAAAATGGCGTGAAGTTCGCCAGGGTTCATGATGCCGGATATTTGCTCCGATCCGCGTCCATAGGCGGCGACCCAGCCAAAGCCTGCGGAAGGCGCGGCAGGACGACCGGTGGAAAAAGCCGTGGGGTCGGATCCCTTTTTTCCCGGCCCATTATGCCAGGAGAGGGGGGAAAGACGGCGATTGGATGTGGCGGTATCTTTTGATTTTTCCAGGAACTGAAATCCACCGACCGAGTAGGGGCAGTAGACGAGGATCAGCGCGTTTTTTCCCGCATATTTACGCGCCGTTTCAACCGCACGGTCCAGTTCGTGAAGCTGTCGGACGGCGAGTTCAGCCTGATTTTGGCCCGCCGCTGCGGCAACCAGGGGATGATCGACCACGAGAAAGTATCCCAATAAGTTATAGGCCAAGGTCTCGATCGAGCGGCGCAGCAGATCGGCCAATCGAATGGTGCCCGCCTCTCCGCCCGATGTGGCAAGGGGCAGGGCGTCCGGGGCGACGAGTCCAAGGAGACGACGGGTGTTCCATGCGGGAAAGTTTTCTAGGCCAGCGCGGTCAAAGACCAGGGTGTAGTCCAGCTTCTCGGCCTCTTTTTCGAGATCCCGGCGGCCTTCTTTCTTCTCTGCCGCGAATATTTCCCGGCCCCCGCCCAAGATGAGGTCGATGCGTGTGGTGTCGAGAAGTTGCTGGGCGATGGTGGCGGAGACGGAGGCATCGGATTGATGAGAGTAAAAAGCGGCCACCCCGGGGGAGGTGATGCTGCCGGAGGACACGACCCCCACGGCACGGCCCCGGCGTTGGGCTTCATAGAGCAGGGTGTCGGCAGGTTTGCCGTCGTACTGGAGGCTGAGGCGGCCCGCGGGGCCGGGTTGACCGGTCGCGAGGAACGATGCGAGAGCTGCGGCGTCCCCGGTGAGCTGATCCGAGCATTGGCTTTCCACAAAGGCCATGGAATCGGCATGGTCGAGCCCGGAAAGTTTCCGGTTCGGATCACGGGCCTGGGCCAAGGCGAGGAGTTCAGGGCTTGCGCCCGGCACAAAAAAGACGATGACCCCATGCGTGCGGGAGCGAACAAAGTAACGGACGTAGCTGTAGGAGAAGCCGACGAAGGCCAGAAGAATGGCCAGGGCGATCAGTTGGGGTCGCCACCGTTTTGTGCCCATGGGATCAGTTAAGCAGATCGGGAACGGCGTGCCATTCCGCTACGAGATGGCCCGGAGCAGAGGGAGACGACCGAACGTCTTGTGGAAGAGATCGCCCTTACGCCCGATGCCGAATTCGGCATCCCCGTTGTCTTTCCCTTCCGCAAGGATCAGGCAGGTCGCGGGCTGAATCATGAGGTCGGAGGGATGCAGGCTTTGTTGGTGAGACCGGTCGATGGCATCGGCAACACGCAGGATCCCAGCGAGAAGGTGGAGGATCTTCTTTTGATCCTTGGGCAGGTTTTGATATCGGCGATGGGTCGGGGAGGGGATGCTTTTTCGGTGGTAGCGGGCAAGTAAAGCGACGAACTCCCTCTTGGATTTGGAGAGCTTTCTCCAAGGGTGCTCGCGGATGATCCGGGCCGACTCCTTGTGATGGGGTCGTTCCTCCGTGGCGGTGGACCATCCGACGTCGTGGAGCAGGGAGCCTGCGACGAGAAGCTCCAGCTCGGCCGACTGTAACTGGTGGAGGGATGCGAGTTTGCGGAAGAGAAAAACCGACCAGAGGGTGACGTGGCGGACATGGCGGGGCTCCTTTTCCCGTTGTGCCATGAAGGTGGAGGCTTCCCGGATCAGGGGGGAATCAGGAATCATCGGACAACCCTTCTCACCGGTCGGGGGGCCAAACGGGCGAGCCAGAGACCATACCGGAGGCCGTGGGTCGTGAGCCGCACGGAGGAAAGACGAAGGCGACGCATCGTCTCGCGTAGGACAAGAAAAGCGGATAGCGCGATGGGGGCGCGATCGACGGGCATTCCCGGTAGATGACGCAGTTGGCGAAGGGTCAGGGGCCGAACTTTCATGAGAAGGCGCTCCAGATGAGGCAGGGTGAGAGGAAAGCCCTCGAGACGGCGGGCTTTCCTATTTTTTCCGGAAAGCAGACAGGCGTAGGTATGGCCGGTTCCGCCAGAAAACGTGGCTTGGGTGGAGGCGCTGGGACGAGGAATTTTGAGCAGGGCTTTGCGGATGGTGTCCACGGCCTGGTCCCACTCTTTGGGGGGGGGAGGATGGTGTGGGAGGAGGGAGTCCCGGACGGCAACGCAACCCAGGTTAAGGCTGACAATTTCCGGGCGGGCAGGACGAAGGGAATCGATCACCTCCAGGCTTCCTCCCCCGAGATCGATGTGGAAACGGGGGCTTTTTTTCCGGGTGAGTTGTCGGGAGGCCAGGGAGATCAGGCGGCCCTCCTCATGTCCGGAGAGGAGGGAAATCCTTTTCCCGAGGATACGAGAGGCAGGAAGAAGAAAGGACTTTGCATTGGCGGCGCGTCTCAGGGTTCCGGTCCCGACGGCAACAACCTGATCCGGGTGAAAGGCACGAATCTTGCGTTGAAGGAGGGTGATCTGGCGGAGAGCACGGCGGCAGGTGGCGGGACGAATCCGGCGGGTAAGGGCGACCCCTTCCCCGAGCCGAACGGGATAGGCTTTTTCGTGGTGAACATGAAGGGTGGTGCCGGATTGTTCGGCGAGCAGCAGCTTGAAGGTGTTGGAGCCGAGGTCGAGAACGGCGCCGCGAAAAGGGAGATTTGCCACACGAAGGTTTAAGCTGTTTCCGCGCCGGACGGCAAAACCTTTGCCCAGTCTCGACGGAGAGGCTGGGAATAGGTTGAATGGGAGGATGCTCGATATTGGATCGATTCGAAAGGAGCCTGAGGGGGTTCGTCAACGACTGCTCACCCGAGGAAAAGGGGCGGCTGACGGTCTGGACAAAATTCTGGAGGTGGATGAGGAGCGGCGGCGGCTTCTGGGCGAGGTGGAGAAGCTAAAGGCGGAGCGGAACGCGATCAGCAAGGAGGTTGGGGCACGGAAGGCGAAGAAGGAGGCGGCGGACGATCTTTTGGCGGGGATGAAGGAGAAGTCGGATCGGATTGCCGAGTTGGACAAGCAGGCCGCGGAGGTGGAGGCGAGGCAGGAGGGTTTGCTTCTTTCGGTCCCGAATCTGCCGTGGGAGGGGTGTCCGAGGGGAAGTTCGGCTGCCGACAACCCTGTGATTTCGACCTGGGGTGAACCCAGGAAATTTGATTTCAAGCCCAAGGATCACGTGGCCCTGGGAGAGGCGTTGGGAATTTTGGATTTTGCGGCCTCAGCGAAGGTTTCGGGAAGCGGGTTTGCGGTGTATCGGGGAGCGGGGGCGCGGCTGGAGAGGAGTCTGATCAGCTGGATGTTGAATCATCATTGCGGGGAGAACGGGTATACGGAGGTTTCCCCGCCGTTTTTGGTCCGGGAGTCGAGCATGGTGGGAACGGGGCAGTTGCCGAAATTCCGGGAGGATCTGTATGCGGTGGAGGGGGCAGAACTTTTTCTCGTGCCGACGGCGGAGGTGCCGGTGACCAATCTGCATCGGGAGGAGATTTTGACGGAGGGGGATCTGCCCAAAAAATATGCGGCCTACACGCCCTGTTTTCGCCGGGAGGCGGGCAGTGCGGGGAAGGAGACGCGGGGATTGGGGAGAATGCATCAGTTCGACAAGGTGGAGTTGGTTTGGATCGAGCATCCGGATCGGTCGATGAAAGCGCTGGAGGAGCTTTGCCAGCATGCGGAATCGGTCCTGCAAAGGTTGGGCCTGCACTACCGAAAAATTGAGTTGTGCACGGGAGACCTAGGGTTTGGTGCGGCGCGTTGTTACGATTTGGAGGTGTGGGCGCCGGGCATGGGTCAGTTTCTGGAGGTTTCTTCCTGCAGCAATTTCATGGATTTTCAGGCAAGGCGAATGGGACTGCGATTCAAGGGAGCGGACGGGAAAAACCGGCCCTGCCACACGTTGAATGGCTCGGGCACGGCTTTGGCGCGTCTTTTCATCGCGCTGGTGGAGACCTACCAGACCAAGGATGGCAAGGTGGAGATTCCCGGAACGTTGCAACCCCTGTTTGGAGGGAGTCGGATTGGATCGTAGCCGGGCGGAGAGGTTGGCCAAAGGGACGGGCGGGGGGTAAAACGGACGGATGTTGCAGAGAGGAAAATCCCTGCCGGAGGTGCATGGGTCGGTCGCGGTTCCCGTTGCTGCGGGATTTTGGAGAAAGATGCTCGCATTTGCGGGTCCGGCTTTCCTCGTGAGCGTGGGTTATATGGATCCTGGCAATTGGGCCACCGACATCGAGGCGGGGGCCAGGTTCGGGTACCAGCTTTTATGGGTGCTGCTTCTTTCCAACGGGATGGCCTTGCTGCTCCAAAGCCTGTCGGCCCGTCTGGGGATTGTGACGGGTAGGGATCTGGCGCAGGCGTGCAGGGAATTTTATCCCCATCCCTGGGGCGCCCTGCTTTATCTGCCCTGCCAAATTGCGATTGTCGCCTGTGATTTGGCGGAGGTGTTGGGGGGTGCGGTGGGATTGAGTCTTTTGACCGGATGGCCGCTTCTCGCATCCGCGGGAGTGGTGTCGGTGAATGTGTTTTTTCTTTTTCTTTTGCAGGCCCGCGGGATGCGGTGGCTGGAGGCGGGAATTCTGTCCCTCGTGACGGTCATTGGGCTCTGCTATGTGGTCGAACTTTGGCTCGCGAAGGCGGATTGGGCCGCCGTGTTGGCCGGCTATCTGGGACCCAAGCTCACGGGAATCCGCCCCGCTCACGGGGGAACGAGCGATCTGTACGTCGCGATCGGAATGATCGGTGCGACGGTGATGCCGCATAATCTCTATCTGCACTCCGCGCTGGTGCAGACGCGTCGGATCGACCCGACGGCGGCGGGAAAACAAGAGGCGGCAAAATTCAACCTGGTCGACTCGGCCGTCGCGCTGAACGCGGCGTTTTTGGTGAACTCCTCGATCCTGATTGTAGCGGCCGCGGTATTTTTTCAAAACGGGGTGGAGGTGAAGGAGCTCCGCCAGGCGTATGAGACGTTGAGCCCCCTGGTGGGAACGGCGATGGCGGGGACCCTGTTTGCCGTGGCTCTTCTGGCGAGCGGGCAGAGTTCGACCCTGACGGGCACCCTGGCAGGGCAGATTGTCATGGAGGGTTTTTTGCGCTGGCGAATCGCACCGTGGATTTCACGGTTGAGCACGAGGGTTCTGGCGTTGGTTCCCGCGGTGTTGGTGATTTTCTGGAAAGGGGAGGAGGGAACGTACGATCTGCTGATTTTGAGTCAGGTGATTCTAAGCCTGCAGCTGCCCTTTGCGGTCATCCCGCTGATTCATTTCACGGGGCGCAAGGATTTGATGGGGGAGATGGTCACGACGCCGTTTTGGAAGGGGGTGGCCTGGCTGGTGGCTGGAGTTCTGACGGGCCTGAACGTCTGGCTGGTTTATGAAACCCTCCGCGGATGGTTGTCCCAATGAAAGGACGCATGTACGCAAGGGTCCTGGTCCCGCTGGAGGGGACCGACTACGACGAGAGCATCCTGCGGCATGTTGCGGAACTGTCCAAGATCCACGGCAGCGAGCTGATTCTCATCCATATCGCGGACGGCTGGTCCGCCCGATTTTATGGGGAGGACAGTGACTCAAGGGAGGTTCGGGAGGATCGGGAGTATTTGAGCCGATGCGCCGACCAGCTTCAAAAGCAGGGAATCCCGACCACCTGGCGGCTTGGGTATGGGAAGCCCGGACCCGAGTTGGTCCGTGCGGTGGAGGAAACGGGCTGCGATCTGGTGGCGATGACGACGCATGGACATCGGTGGATGGAGGATGTGCTGTTTGGCAGCCCATCCAGCGAGGTGCGGCATTCGGTGGATGTCCCCGTTCTGATGCTCCGCATCGACCCGAAGAAACGTTGAAAGTTTTGCTGATCGGGGTGGATCTCGCGTGGGGCGAGAAAAAACACGACGGGGTTTGTTTCTTGGAGTGGAACGGCAAGAGGGGTTCTGTCCTCGGGTTCGGATATCCCCAGGGGGATCGGGAGTTGATGAGGTTGGTTGGGGAAAGAAGCCGGAAGTACCGAACGGTGTTTATGACGGTGGACGCCCCGATTGTTTGTCCGAATCGCACGGGAACAAGGCCGGTGGATCGTCTGACGCACCGGATGTTTCATCGCCAGCACGCGGCCTGTCATCCTGCCAACACCAGTCGTTGCCCCCGCCCCACCCGGGTTGCGCGGTTGCTTGCCCGAAAAGGTTTTTCCATAGGATGGGAGGTGGGAAAGGCAAAAAAAACGGCTGCCGAGGTTTATCCGCATCCTGCCATGGTCCGAATGTTCGGGTTGCCTCGGATTATCAAATATAAGAAAGGAAGCGTGGTGGAACGAAGGGGGGAGTTTGGAAGGTTGCAGGGGTTGATGCGGAAACTGATGAAACGAAGTTTTCCAAACGTACAGCTCACAAAGGAAACGAGGAGTCTGCTGAGGGAAAAATGGAGCAAGCCTGTGGAGGATCGAACGGATGCGCTTTTCTGCGCGTTGATCGGGATGTGGCACTGGATGCACCGCGGAAAGCGGAGCGAGGTCATCGGCGATCGAAAGACGGGATTTATTCTCCTGCCAGAGGAGGGCGCGACGAGAAGTTAGCCAGAACGGGCGGCGGAGCGGGCGGCTGCGGCCACGTCGGTGTGGGAGACGGAAGCAGAGATGGATGCTTTTCGGCAATCGGCATCCTCCGGATGAATCTGAACAAGAGAATCGCCTTGGTAACCCAGTTTGACCCGGATGGGGCCATAAGGTGTGGAGACGGTTTTTTCCTCGCGACGAAGGGTTCGACGTTCCACCCGTTCGAGGCGAAGACCAAAGGCCGTGGTTTCTCGGAGGACTATAGCGGCCAGTTTTTCAGC
>Ga0214917_10005534_pt1 | contig 13452 bp, 13 predicted proteins | sample LL_1208_BB_MetaG_FD_177983 | JGI IMG/M metagenome (GOLD analysis project Ga0214917, IMG submission 177983) | Freshwater microbial communities from Lake Lanier, Atlanta, Georgia, United States - LL_1208_BB | ecosystem: Environmental > Aquatic > Freshwater > Lake | place: USA: Georgia | collected... | reverse complement strand
ATTGGCCTATGTGGGCACTGGAGAGCCTCTGAAGGTAGCGGGAGCATTCACCATAGATGGGCTTGGTGGAGCCTTTATCAAGGCTATTGAGGGCGATGCCCACACCGTTGTTGGGCTAAGTTTGACCACCTTGAGGGATCTCTGTTTAGCCCTAGATGTCGAATACCCGAGCCTTTGGCGCGGGTAAATAGGTAGGCTTAATACCTATGACTGCCTCAAACACAGCCAAAATTACCAAGGTTCTAATTGCTAACCGCGGTGAGATCGCCGTTCGCATCATTCGAGCCGCTAAAGATTCTGGAATCGCATCCGTTGCGATCTATGCTGACCAAGACCGTGATGCTATGCACACCAGAATGGCCGATGAGGCGTATGCACTAAATGGCACAACCAGCGCTGAGACCTATCTGGTCATCGACAAGATTATTGAGATTGCTAAGCGCTCAGGTGCTAACGCTATTCATCCCGGCTACGGCTTCCTAGCCGAGAACGCTTCTTTTGCTCAAGCAGTGATCGATGCAGGCATCATTTGGATTGGCCCATCACCTAAAGCTATTGATCAGCTAGGTGACAAAGTTTCAGCTAGACATGTTGCTGAGAAGGTTGGAGCTCCACTTGCTCCAGGAACTCTAAACCCAGTATCAGGTGCTGAAGAAGTTCTAGAGTTTGTTGCCAAGCACGGTCTACCAATTGCCATCAAAGCTGCCTACGGTGGTGGTGGTCGTGGAATCAAGGTTGTCTATAACCAAGATGAAATCACTGAAGCTTTTGAATCTGCAACTCGTGAAGCAGTCGCTGCATTCGGTAGAGGCGAATGTTTCGTTGAGAAGTATTTAGAGAAACCTCGCCACGTTGAGACCCAATGTATTGCAGATGCCTACGGAAACGTAGTTGTCGTTTCCACCAGAGACTGTTCACTTCAGCGCAGACACCAGAAGCTAGTTGAAGAAGCACCTGCTCCTTTCCTAACTGAAGATCAGGTCAAGAGTCTCTACGAATCATCTAAAGCAATCTTGAAAGAAGTTGGTTACCAGGGAGCAGGAACCTGTGAGTTCCTAGTTGCTCAGGATGGAACCATCTCATTCTTGGAAGTAAACACAAGACTGCAGGTTGAGCACCCGGTATCTGAAGAAGTAACAGGGCTAGACCTTGTTCGTGAACAGTTCAGAATTGCTGAAGGCGGCAAACTTGACTACGCAGACCCTGTAATCAAGGGTCACTCTTTCGAATTCAGAATCAACGGTGAAGATGCCGGTAGAAACTTCATGCCAGCACCAGGCTCTGTCACGGTATTCAACGTTCCAGGTGGACCTGGTGTTCGTATTGATACCGGTGTTGAAGCTGGTTCTGAGATTTCAGGCTCATTCGATTCGATGATTGCCAAGCTAATCGTTACTGGTGCTTCTAGAACAGAAGCTCTAGAGCGTTCTAGAAGAGCACTTGCCGAACTCCACATCGAAGGCATGCCAACAGTTCTTCCGTTCCACAGAAAGATTGTGAACGACCCTGCCTTTATTGGTAAAGACAACAAGTTTGGAATATATACCCGCTGGATTGAAACCGAGTGGAACAACGACATCGAGCCTTGGTCAGGAAGTGGAACTGATAGTGCTCCTAGCCCAGAACGAAACAGCGTTGTAGTTGAAGTTGATGGCAAGAGAATTGAAGTATCCCTTCCTAAGCGCCTATTCGCTTCAGGTGGTTCAAGACCTGCTCACTCAGCACCTAAGCGTAAAGCTCACTCAAACGTTCAGATTGATTCAGGTAAGACCCTTACCGCTCAGATGCAAGCAACTGTTGTAAAGATCGCTGTTGCAGAAGGTGACGAAGTAAAGGCTGGTCAACAGCTCCTAGTCCTAGAAGCCATGAAGATGGAATCTCCTCAGAACGCAGTCAAAGACGCCAAGGTAAAGAAGATTCACGTAGGAGTGGGAGCAACTGTTCCTGCTGGAACTGTCTTGATTGAGTTCGAAGACTAACTGAGTATCTAGAGCTTTAGTCACGAAGGCTCAGATTTATTTCTTACTTCTACCCGATACTTCAGTTTCAGGGACATACTTCAAGATGTCTGCCGGTTGGCAATCCAGAACCCTGCACAGAGCTTCTAGAGTGCTAAATCTGATGGCCTTTCCTCTGTTGCTTTTTAGAACAAAGAGGTTAGCCTGAGTTATTCCGATCAGATCCGCCAGCTGAGCAACAGTGAGTTTCTTCTTTGCTCTTGCTTTCTCAAAATCTACGACAATCGGCATTAGATCACTGCCTCAAGTTCTTGCTGATTGGCTATCGCAGCCTTTAGAACATACTTCAATGACAGTGTCACGAAAGCGAATGCGACAGCCACAATGGTCCCGCCGATTAACCCAAAAGCTATCGCTGGCGCTGCAGCTCCTTGGAATGTTAGCCAGTAGAGAAGAGCGACCAAAAGCCCGCTGAAAGTTGCGCAGCTTGTCGCCAAAACGTTCACCCAGGTGATTGCTGATTCGCTAAACAAACTTCCCTTCAGAATACGTCTCAGTAACAGAGAAACAGCCAGAAGCGTTGACTGCGCTACCAAAGTGATAGTGCTCAGGAAAACTTGGATGATCAACCCATCCCCGTTGAATTCGACATAAGTGGCGGGCAATTCACGGCTGAGCATCGGGATGAAAAGGAAATGGAATAACATTCCAAAACTCATGAGCAGCCAAATTGTGATATTTGCAAACCGCGAAAATAATTCTTCTCTATGTTTCATCTGAGACCCCTTTGCGTTGTTCTCTAATTCTATACTATTGTTATACGATACATTGTATAACGATACATGCCTTGTCATGGGTAGTTAGGTTAATCACTATAAAAGCGTAAGGGAGTGCGAATGAGAAACAAGAAATCACTAGTTTTAGCAATTACAGTTGGCCTTGTGTTGATTCCAACCGGATTTGCAACAGCGGCGGAACCTCAAGACAATTAACCTCAAATACTTTGCACCACCCAATTGGATGACGGATCAATTAGCTCCTACCCTTGTCCAAATGTTCAATACGAGACTTTCCAAGCGGAAGTAGCAACTGGAATGGATCCATTGGCGTTCAATTGGTACCAAGGCTCAAGACTTTCACGTACTTACTGGGGCCCAAGCTATGCGACATCTACGGAGGTAATGTTTTTGTATTATCTAGGTCAAACTAAAGCAGCGGCAAATGTTTATGATGGTCTAAGAATCGTTCAAGTTTGTGCTTGGTATACCCGATCTTCTGTAATCATTTCCGGAGTTGCATGCTCAACGGCTTCGAGCGACACCGGCATCTGGACACCTGGTTACGTGGCTAACACTAATGCGTGGGACGATCTTGCATTTGACGCTCCTAAAACTATTTTTGTGTATCGCCTAGGGAAAATTAACCCGAACATCATCTAGCCCAGAGCTCAAACAGCCTGACTGGTCGAACCAGTTTGGATATTGGAGATTTAGCCTAGAGATTTGGCACGTGCAATGCACGAGCAGCATCAGTGATTGATGTTGAGATCGATGGGTAAACAGCAAAGGTTCTTGCTACCTGATCAACTGTGAGTCTGTTTTCAACTGCTATGGCAATTGGGTAGATCAGTTCACTTGCCTTTGGTGCTACCACTACCCCACCGATTACTGTTCCACCTGATGATGCAATCAGTTTGATGAAACCATCGTTGATGCCTTGAACCTTAGCTCTAGGGTTTAGTTCTAGTTCTATCTTGTGAACTGTTCCATTGACCAGTCCTGCTTGAACATCCTTCTCGGTCCAACCGACTGATGCAATCTCTGGGGCTGTGAAGACGTTGGCTGCTACGTTTCTAAGTTCAGTTGGTCTTGCAACATCTCCTAGAGTATGGAAGACAGCAGTTCTACCCTGCATTGCAGACACTGATGCAAGTGGGAGGAAGGTTGTGCAGTCACCAACTGCATATACGTTTGCTCTGGATGTTCTAGCGACCTTGTTGACAACAACGTGTCCTGATTCGGTTAGTTCCACTCCAGCTTCCTGAAGGCCAAGACCTGCTGTATTTGGAATAGAACCAACAGCCATCAAACAGTGTGAACCAGAAATCACTCTGCCATCGCTAAGTGTTACTTCAACACCATTACCGGTGTTAACAACACTTTCTGCTCTCGATTTAGAAAGTACTTGCATACCGTTTCTGATGAATACTTTTTCAATCAGCGCAGCAGCATCGGCATCTTCACCAGGGAGTACTGTGTCTCTAGATGAGATCAATGTCACCTGTGAACCTAGACCCATAAACGCTGAAGCAAACTCAGCACCGGTAACACCAGAACCAACCACAATCATGTGCTCTGGAAGTTCCTTCAAATCATAAAGATCTAGCCAAGTCAGAATTCTTGAACCGTCAGGTTCAGCAGAAGAGATGGTCCTAGGGTGAGCACCAACGGCAACGATGATGGTCTTTGCTTCTAGCTTTTCTTCCCTACCATCGTTGTGAGTCACGACGACGTGGTGGTTACCTTCTAATCTTCCTGAACCATGGATTAGTCGAACACCTAGAGAAGTTAATTGATGAGTCATCTCAGTCGACTGGTCTTTAGCGATTGAGAGAAGTCTCTGGTTGATAGCGCCTAGGTCTAGGTCTACCTTTGGGTCAACTAGTTTGCCTTCGGCTTTGAATCTGATTCCAAGAGAAGAAGCTTCTCTAACTGAGTTCGCTGCATCTGCTGTTGCGATTAGAGCTTTAGATGGGACAACGTCAGTTAGAACTGCGCTTCCACCAACCCCGTTGCGCTCAATCAAGGTAACCTGAGCTCCCAGTTGAATACCGGCAACTGCAGCCTCGTAGCCACCTGGGCCACCGCCAATAATCACGATGTGGTGCTTGATTTGTTGAAGATTACTCACCTCTCAATTGTGTCGCATATTTGAAGATTAGACTTGCCCTATGAGTAATCCATTGGACGATCCAAAGGCGGATCCTTTCGAAATAGCCTCCCTAGCAGCACAAGTTATCGCTGAAAAGTCAGGTGTTGCAAAGCACGACATCGCCATGACCCTAGGTTCTGGTTGGGCTAAATCAGCAGACCTTATCGGTGAGACCATCGCCACTATCGATGCTTCTGATGTCCCAGGCTTTACTAAGAGCGAGGTAGTTGGACACATCTCAACCATTCGTTCAATCCTTTTGCCAAGTGGAAAGCACGCCCTAGTGCTCGGGGCTAGAACTCACTTCTACGAAGGCCAGGGAGTTAGACGTGTAGTGCACGGCGTTAGAACCGCAGCAGCAGCCGGGGCCAAGATCATGATCCTGACCAATGGCGCAGGTGGAATCAAGACTTCTTGGGCACCTGGTACTCCGGTTCTAATCAGCGACCACATCAACTTCACTTCAGCTAGCCCGATCGAAGGTGCTAACTTCGTTGACCTAACTGACCTCTACTCACAAAGACTTAGAGACCTAGCTAGAACAGTTGACTCATCTCTAGATGAGGGTGTCTACATGCAGTTCAGAGGACCTCATTACGAGACTCCTGCTGAAGTTCAAATGGCTAAAGTCATGGGTGCTCACATTCTTGGTATGTCAACTGCACTTGAAGCCATCGCTGCCAGACAGTCTGGTCTAGAGGTTCTCGGTTTATCTCTTTCGACTAACCTTGCTGCTGGTATCAGCGCTACACCACTTTCACACAAAGAGGTTCTAGAGGCAGGTAAAGAAGCAGAACCTAGAATCAGTGCACTGCTTGCAGAAATCATTACCAAACTCTAGTCATGACTGAACTTCAAACACTCTTGATTCAGGCTCAGGCTTGGCACGACCAAGATCCTGATCCCGTAACAAGAGCGGAACTTTCAGAGCTCATTCAAGCAAAAGATGAAGCCGCACTAGTTTCAAGATTTAGTTCTCGCCTTGCGTTTGGAACAGCAGGGCTTAGAGGAGAACTCGGTGCCGGCCCTAATCGAATGAACCGAGTGCTAGTTGCCCAAGCAGCTGCCGGTATTGGCCGTTACCTCCTTTCTAAAGAATCAACTCCAAGTGTTGTTATTGGTTTTGATGGTCGCGTCAACAGCGATGTCTTTGCTAAGGACTCAGGAGAAGTATTAGCTGGAATGGGGATCCGAGTATTACTGCTAGATCAAATGGGACCAACTCCCCTAGTTGCCTTTGCAACCAGAGAGTTGGGTATGAGTGCTGGCATCATGGTTACCGCGTCCCACAACCCACCTAGAGATAACGGATACAAGGTCTACCTCGGTGGTTCATTCAATGGTTCACAAATCATCTCACCGGTCGATACAGATATTTCTAAAGAAATTGACCTTGCTGCAAGTAAAGAGACCTTCGCTTCACTGAGTAAATCTTCAGAGTATGAAGTTATCGGTGATGAGATTCGTGAGAAGTATTTACAGAGTGTTTTAGCTGTTGCTGGGACAGTAGTGAAGAAATCTCTAAAGGTTGTATACACACCGTTGCACGGTGTTGGTTGGGCAACTGTTGAACCGCTGTTCGCAAGGGCAGGTGCTGAAAGTTTGATTACTGTTGATCAACAAATACAGCCTGATGGTTCATTCCCAACAGTTGCATTCCCTAATCCTGAAGAACCAGGTGCTCTTGATCTAGCTTTTGCTCTAGCTACCAATTACAAGGCAGACCTAATCATTGCCAATGATCCAGATGCTGACCGTGTAGCGATTGCTCTTCCTACCGATAACGGTTGGCAAAGACTAACCGGTGATCAGGTTGGCTTGATTCTCGCTGATGAGATTGCCAAGACTGCCTCATCTGGAACCCTTGCCTGCAGTATCGTTTCAAGCTCAGCCTTGGCTGAGGTTGCCAAACACTATGGTCTTGAGTTCAAGCAGACATTGACTGGATTTAAGTGGATTAGCAAGGTTCCTAACCTGATCTTCGGTTACGAGGAAGCTCTCGGATACTGCATCGACCCTAAGCATGTTGCCGATAAAGATGGCATTAGTGCTGCGTTGATGCTCTCTAACATTGCCAGACGAGAAGCCCTTGCTGGAAGAACCCTCTGGGATCTATTGGCAGAGCTGGGTAATCGATATGGTCACTTTGCAACGGGTCAAATCTCTATTCGTGTAACTGACCTGAGTGTTATCTCAACTGCAATGCGCACTCTACGAGCTAACCCACCTAAAGAACTAGCTGGCAAGAGCCTTACCTTCACTGACATGGCTTTGGGTTCAGATGCAGTTCCGGCAACTGACGGTTTGATGTTTGTTCTAAGTGATAACCGCAGGGTGATTATTAGACCTAGCGGTACTGAACCGAAACTCAAGTGTTATCTGCAGGCTGTTGGGGAAAGTGCAGTTGAGGCAGAGCAGATGCTCTCTGAACTAACTGAGAGCTGCCGAGAGCTTCTCGCGGATTTCAACTAAGTCAAAAACATGGTCAATGGCAATAATTTTGCCTGGCATGCCTTCTAGTTGATAGACCAGTTCCGGTGTGGTCAGAATGATGTCCGCAGTTGGGCCATCAATCTTTGCTATTGAGATATCTGCGGCTTGAACTACAGCTTCGATTGCGAGCATGTCAAGTACCTTCTCGGCATTCATTTTGAGCAAGACTGAGGTTCCGATACCCATCCCACAAACAGCAATTATCTTCACAGTTCAAGCCTAACGAAGCAAAGTTCTAACTTGCTCTAGATTCTCAGCTTGTAACAACATGTTTACTTTCATTACATCCATCAACAGGTCACTTAGAGCTGCCATGAGATCGATGTGGCTATCGTGATCAACAGCACAGAGTCCAATCACAAGTGAAACAGGGTCATTTGCAGTGTTTCCAAATGGAATTGGCGAACTGAGAGTGACGAGAGATAGCCCGGTTGACAAAACAGCCTCCGATGGCCTCGCGTGAGCCAGAGCAATACCAGGAGCGATAACCATGTATGGGCCAAGCTCTTCAAAGGCTTGGACCATGGCTTCGGTGTATTGACTAGTGGCTCGATGGCTATTTTCCAATCCAAGACCGGCAAGCTCCAGTGCCTCACGCCAAGATGTTGCTGGGGCTCTAAGCGTTATAGAGCCTTCGGCAAGGGCTTGGTTTAGGACTTCAAACACTATTACTCAGCAGCTTGAGCGAAGGCATCAGTGATGCGTTCGATGATTTCTGTTCTGACATCCATGTCAATGAAAGCAGCGTTAGCTGCATTCAGCTGGAATAGTTCGATGTCATCAAGGTCATAGCCAAAGGTTTCAGTTAGAAGTTCTAGCTCACGAGTGATGCTAGTTCCGCTCATCAGTCTGTTGTCAGTGTTTACTGTGACATTGAAGCCAAGGCGGTAGAGGTCATCAAATGGGTGATCTGACATCTGTGGGTTCTCAACACCAGGGATAGCTCCTGTTTGTAGGTTTGATGAAGGAGATAGTTCTAGTGGGATACCTCTTTCTAGAACCCAGGTAGCAACATCACCAAATGCGTATTTGCTGTCATCATCAGCATCAACGAAGACATCTTCAATGATGCGAACGCCGTGACCAAGTCTTAGAGTTCTGCCGTCGATGATGGCATCTCTGATTGATTCCTTGCCATCAGCTTCACCAGCATGGAGTGTTACAGGCATCAACTGTTCATTGAGCCAAGCAAAAGCCTTGGCATGTCTAGATGGGCTAAAGCCTGCTTCTGGACCTGCGTAGTCAAAACCAACTACACCGCGGTCGCGATACTTAACCGCTAGTTCAGCAATCTCTTGTGCTCTATCGTTCTGACGCATTGCAGTGATCAACTGACCGGTTCTTAGGAAACCACCCTTGACTGCAACCTCGTGTCTAGCCTGGGTTAGACCTTCTTCAACGTATTCAACTACCTGATCAAGAGTTAGACCCTGTTCAAGGTGTTGCTCTGGAGCCCAACGAATCTCGCCGTAGATAACTCCATCGGATGCTAGATCTAGTGCGAATTCCTTAGCAACACGAATGAGGCCTTCTTTGGTCTGCATGACTGCAGTGGTGTGAACGAATGTATCAAGGTATCTAACCAGTGACCCTGAATCACAAGACTCTAAGAACCAGTTGCGAAGGTCTTCTGCGTTATCAGCAGGAAGTTTGTGACCGATCTTGGCTGCTAGCTCAATGATGGTTTCAGGTCTAAGCCCACCATCTAGATGATCATGTAGAGATACCTTAGGTAGAGCTTTGATGTTTAGGTTAGACATTATTTCTTTCTGTTATGCGTTGATGCGGTCAAGAATTAGTGGAGTTGGAGTTGGGCTCTTAGTCTCTTCGATTGTGATTCCTGTGCTTAGAGCATCAAGTGCTCTCTCGAATCTTTCAGGAGTATCGGTGTATAGGGTCATCAGTGGATCCCCTGCGGTGACCTTATCTCCTCGCTTGGCGTGGAGAACAATACCTGCACCAAATTGAACTGGATCTTCCTTACGTGCTCGTCCTGCACCTAGTCTCCAGGATGCTGTTCCAACAGCTAGCGCATCTAGTTCATTTAGGTAACCGGTGCTAGTAGCAGTGATGACATGTTCGTGCTTAGCCTTAGGCAGTTCTGCATGTGGATCTCCGTGCTGGGCCTTGATCATCTCATTCCACTTATCCATCGCTCTACCGTCATTCAAGGCAGCAGCAACATCAACGTCACTCTTACCTGCTAGACGAAGCATCTCAGTTGCTAGCGCAACTGTAATGTCAATCAGATCCTGCGATCCTCCGCCGGCTAGAACTTCAACTGCCTCTTCAACTTCAAGAGAGTTACCAATCTTCTTACCCAATGGTGTCGACATGTCAGTCAGAAGTGCGCTGGTCTTAACTCCTGCATCAGCACCAAGTTGAGTTAGCACTTGTGCCAGTTCTTTTGCTCTGTCTAGGTTCTTCATGAAAGCACCAGAGCCGACCTTCACATCTAGAACAAGAGCTGAAGTTCCTTCAGCAATCTTCTTGCTCATAATCGAAGATGCAATTAGTGGAATAGCCTCAACAGTTCCAGTGACATCTCTAAGTGCGTAAAGCTTCTTATCAGCTGGTGCAAGCCCCGCTCCAGCAGCACAGATAACAGCACCGATGTCCCCCAGTTGATCATGCATCTGCTGATTGGTTAGCATTGCCTGCCAACCTGGAATAGCTTCTAGCTTGTCTAGAGTTCCACCGGTGTGCCCCAGTCCTCTTCCAGACAGCTGAGGAACAGCCACTCCAAATACTGCCACCAGTGGAGCAAGCATCAAGGTGATCTTGTCGCCAACCCCACCGGTTGAATGCTTATCTGCAGTTGGCATAGCAATGTCGCTGAAATCTAATCTTTCACCGGTAGCAATCATGGCCAGGGTGAGATCTTTGATCTCTCTGCGGTTCATGCCGTTGAGAAGAATTGCCATTGCCATCGCTGACATCTGCTCATCAGCAACAACACCGTTGGTGTAGTTAGTGACTAACCAGTTGATTTGATCAGTAGTTAGTTCTTCTTTTTCACGCTTAGCAACAATGAGTTCAACTGCTGAATATTCTTTAGACATGATTCTTTCTAGTTGCGCTTGTCTTGGCCAAAACCTTCGGCTAGATCTCTAGGACCAAAAGCGTCAGGTAATACTTCTTCGATGGTCTTTAGACCACTAACGGTCTGCAGCATCATACCTGGGGCTGAGTGTTCAAAGAGCAACTGTCTGCAGCGACCACAAGGCATCAAAACATTCTCTGCACCGTCAACACAGTAAAAGGCGACTAACTTGCCTCCACCAGTCATCGACAGGTTGCTAACCAAACCACATTCAGCACAGAGTCCAATGCCGTAGCTAGCGTTCTCTACATTGCAACCAGAGACGATGCGACCATCATCAACTAGAGCAGCTGCTCCAACCGGAAAGTGACTGTATGGGGCGTAGGCATTCTTCATTGCAGCAATCGCTGCACTCTTTAGATCATCCCAATTGATTTCAGACATATTTACCCCTTGATATATGGTTGGCCGGAAGCAGCTGGTGGTCTAACCTTGCCAGCAAATCCTGCAACAGCGACCAAGGTAACAAGGTATGGCACCATGGTGATGAAATCGACTGGAATACCAGGAGATACCTGGTTAGCCCAAACTCGAAGAATGATTGTGAAACCAAACAGCAGCGCTGCGAGAGTCACATAGATTGGCTGCCATCTTCCAAGGATTACAACAGCTAGAGCAATAAAGCCCTGACCAGCCGACATTTCTCGACCGAAAGATCCAACGTTACCGATGGTTAGTGCTGCTCCTCCGAGACCTGCAACCATTCCACCAAGCGTTACCCACCAGAATCTGGTTCTGGCAACGTTGATACCAACAGTGTCGGCAGCCAATGGGTGTTCACCAACTGCACGAGCACGAAGCCCCAACTTGGTTCTAAACAAGATGTACCAAAGCACTGGAACGATGATGAACATCAAATATACGGTGATGCGGTTATTGAATAGCACCTGACCAAGGACTGGGATATCAGAGAGCAACGGGATTGCAATCTTGTCAAAGGTTCCTGGGTAGTTCAAGTTAGAAGAGTCATTGTCCAACCAAGCTGAGTGTAAGAAGTTGGTGACACCGATAACAAGAACGTTTAGCAGAACACCGATGATGATCTGTTCAACCAAATACTTGATGGCAAGGGATGCCAAAACCATAGACAAAATGCCGGCTGCAACCATTGCAGCAACCATACCGACATAAAGGTTCCCGGTCATTGTTCCAACCACTGCAGAAACAAATGCACCGGTAAGTAACTGGCCTTCGATGGCGATGTTAACAACACCAACTCGTTCAGACATGACACCTGCCATACCACCGAGAATCAGCGGAATAGCCAACACCAAAGTGTTACTCAAGATGAAGATCATTTGAACACCCTGGATAGCTCCAGTTGCAAGCCAACCCAAGATTGCCATCATGGCTCCCAGTCCAAAGATTGCAATCAACCAAACAGGAGTCTTCTTGGCACTGAGTGTTCTAAAAATTGAGAATGCTGCAATCAGAAGTAGAACTGCTCCCACAACGGTGCAGAACAACATTGAGTTGATGGTGAAGGCAGGAAGCTGAAAAGCTTCACGCTCATCACTCCAGATAAAACTGACATCCCCGGGCTTACCTAGGAAACCAAAGAATATAAATACCACTAGGGCAGAAAGCAGAAGAGCGATTGGAGTCTTTAGGGTTGGCTTTGACTCTACCTTTGAGAACATTCCTGGGGTAACTTCAAGCTTGCTCATTATTTGACCACCTTTGCAGCTTTTGCCTTCTGAGCAGATTCAACAACTTTGATTGAAGGCTTAGGCAGACGATAGAAAGCTCTAATAATCGGTGGTGCAGCAATGAAGAGCACGATCAGAGCTTTCACAACACCTAGAACTTCTGGAGAAACACCAGCAACCTGCATAGTGGCAGAACCAGCCTTGAAAGCACCGAAGAGTAACCCTGCCATCACCACACCACCGGCTCGAGAACCACCTAGAAGAGCAACAGTAATCGCATCGAAACCAATACCTGCCTCGATGCTCGGAGTGAGACCACCATCAACGCTCAAACCCTGGTTAGCTGCTGCAAGACCAGCGAAAGCTGCTGAGATAGCTAAAGCCCAAACAAAGGTGTTCTCAACTTTGATTCCAGCTGCTCTTGCTGCTGAAGCATTGTGACCGACCATCTTGAATCTGAAACCAAATGTTGATCTCTCCATGAGCCACCAGTATGCGAAGACTGCAAGGACAGCAAAAATGAGACCAAAGTGAAGGTTGAATTCTGGACCAAGCAGAGCACCAAGCTTTGCAGTGTCATCTGGGTTATCTGACTTAGGAGTTCCACCTCCGTTTGCTTCAAGCAGAAGGTTTGGTTCACGAAGAAGATAGGTAAAGAAAGATGTTGCAACGTAGTTCAACATGATGGTCACGATAACTTCGTGAGCACCGGTGCGAGATTTGAGGATACCTACGACGATTCCCCAAACCATTGCACAGAGCACCGCAGCCAGAACAGCAACAAGCATGTGAATGATCATCGGAAGATGCACTCTAGTAGAAACAAAAGTAGCTCCTGCTAGACCCATCATGATCTGACCGGTTGCGCCGATGTTGAATAGACCTACGCGGAAAGTTAGTGCAACACCAAGACCAGCCATAATCAAAGGAGCTGCGAATCGAAGAGTTTCTGTTAGTGGTCTAATACCTTCTAAGAAACTTCCTGCTTCTAGATTGAAGACCGAACCAGTAAAGAGTGCTCCGTACCCATCTTGGATTGTCCACCAGACAGTTGAAAGTGCATAGTTTGGATCTGTTCCAAAATCAGACCAAGAAGAAACGACATCTTCATTGAAGACAACCATGAAGATTGCTCCGATAAAGAAACCTAGAAGAACTGAGAGTGCAATACGAACTGGATCTCCAGCCATAATCTCTCTAAGTACGCTGGTTGCTTTGTCTTCTTGAACAGGAGCTTCGAGTTTCACTTTTTTAGCACTCATGCTGCGATACCTGCCATCATCTTTCCAAGCTTTTCACGAGTCGTCTTGGCATCAAC
>Ga0214917_10005533_pt1 | contig 13453 bp, 8 predicted proteins | sample LL_1208_BB_MetaG_FD_177983 | JGI IMG/M metagenome (GOLD analysis project Ga0214917, IMG submission 177983) | Freshwater microbial communities from Lake Lanier, Atlanta, Georgia, United States - LL_1208_BB | ecosystem: Environmental > Aquatic > Freshwater > Lake | place: USA: Georgia | collected... | reverse complement strand
TTGTGGGTGCGCAGGTGGTGGGGCCGCACGCCTCGGACCTAATCCATGAGCCGCTGGCGATCATGCGGTACCGGGGTACGGCGGAGGAGATGATGAAGATGCCGCATTATCATCCAACGTTGTCGGAAATATGGACGTACCCGGCTGAGGAAATTTTTGAAAAAATTTCCGCCGGAAGTGGAAAGCGGGAGGATTAGGAGGCGAGTTCGGAGACGGAAGGGCAGGAGCAGACAAGGTTGCGGTCGCCGTGGACGGCGTCGATGCGGGAGACGGGGGGCCAGTATTTGCAGGTGCGGGTCCAGGGGGCGGGGAAAGCGGCTTGCTCACGCGAGTAGGGGCGGTCCCAAGAATCGGTCAGCACATCGGTCGCCGGGTGAGGGGCGAGTTTGAGGGGGTTCTTTATGCGGTCGGATTGGCCGGACTCGATCGCGGCGATTTCCTGGCGAATAGCGATGAGAGCATCGGCAAAGCGGTCGAGCTCCTCGCGGGACTCGGACTCGGTGGGTTCGATCATGATGGTGCCGGCCACGGGCCAGGAGACGGTAGGGGCGTGGAAACCGTAATCCATCAGCCGCTTGGCAACATCGTCTACCTCGATCCCAGCGGACGCCTTAAAGGGGCGGAGATCGAGGATGAACTCGTGCGCCACCCAGCCGCCGGCGCCGCGGAAGAGCACGGGATAGTGGGGGGCGAGCTTCTTGGCGAGATAGTTGGCGTTGAGGAGGGCGACCTCGGTGCAACGGGCGAGGCCGCGGGCGCCGACCATGGCGAGATACATCCAAGGAATGACCAGAATGCTGGCGCTGCCCTGCGGGGCGGAGGCGACGGGGCCGACCTTGCCGGCGGGGACCTTCTCGAGGGGATGGGAGGGGAGGAAAGGAGCGAGGTGTTTGGCGACGGCAACGGGGCCGACGCCGGGACCGCCACCGCCGTGCGGGATGCAGAAGGTTTTATGGAGGTTAAGGTGGCAGGCATCGGCGCCAAAATCCCCGGGTCGGCAGATGCCGACAAGGGCGTTGAGGTTGGCACCGTCGAGATAGACTTGGCCGCCGGCGTCGTGGATCTTTTTGCAGAAATCGCGGATGCCGGCCTCAAAGACGCCGTGGGTGGAGGGGTAGGTGACCATGGCGGCGGCGATGCGGGGGCCGTGTTCCCTGATCTTGGCGTCGAGATCGGCGAGATCGACGTTGCCGGCAGCGTCGCAGGCAACGGCGACGACACGGAGGCCGGCGAGGACAGCGCTGGCAGGGTTGGTGCCGTGGGCGGAAACGGGGATCAGGCAGACATCGCGTTGGGACTGGCCGCGGGCGTGTTGCCACGCGCGGATGGCGAGAAGACCCGTGTATTCACCCTGGGAGCCGGCATTGGGCTGGAGGGAGACGTGGGGAAGGCCGGTGATTTTGCCGAGCCAGTCCTGCAGGTCGGCGACCATGCGGGCGTAGCCGGGATTTTGGTCGGCCGGGGCGAAGGGGTGGGGTTCGGTGACGGTGGGCCAACCGAGGGGTGTGAGCTCCGACGAGGCGTTCAACTTCATGGTGCACGAGCCGAGCGGGACCATGGAGTGGGCGAGGGTGAGATCCTTGGTGGCAAGGCGGCGGATGTAGCGGAGCAGTTCGTTTTCGTTACGGTAGGCGGAGAAGATGGGGTGTTTGAGGGCAGGGGTGGTGCGAATGAGGGGCCCAGAAAGCGAAGGTGAGGCCGAGGAGCGGCCGGAAATTTTCCCGCCAAAGATCTTGAGAAGGTCATCCACCTCGGCGTTGTCGGTCTTTTCGTCGAGGGTGAGGCCGAGGTCGCCGTTGTCGAAATGGCGGAGGTTGTAGCCGGCGGCGCGGGCTTTGGCGGCGACGTTCTTGAGATCGTTTTTAGGACCAGAGATGCGGAGGCTGTCAAAATAGGAGCTGTGGACAATGCGGAAGCCGGCGGAGGTAAGGCCTTCGGCGAGGCGGCGGGTGTGGCCGTGGATGCGGAGGGCGATTTTCTTGAGGCCCTCGGGTCCGTGGAAAAGCGCGTACATGGAGGCGAGGACGGCGAGGAGGACCTGGGCGGTGCAGATGTTGCTGGTGGCGCGGTCCCGGCGGATATGTTGCTCACGGGTCTGAAGAGAAAGGCGGTAAGCTGTGCGGCCGGCGGCATCCTTGGAGACGCCGATGAGGCGGCCGGGGAGAAGACGTTGGTGGGCAAGTTTGGTGGCGAGGTAGGCCGCGTGGGGTCCGCCGAATCCCACAGGGACACCGAAGCGTTGGGTGTTGCCGACGGCGATATCGGCTCCGAGCTCCCCAGGCGGGGTGAAGAGCAGAAGGGAAAGAGGATCAGCGACGACGATGGAAAGGGCGCCGGAATCACGAATTTGTTTCAGCGCAGGCCGGGGATCGTGGAGACGGCCATCGGATTCGGGGTTGGCAAGGATGCCGGCGAAAAGTGTGGTGGCGAGGTTTGGGGGGAAGTCAGCGGACTCGTGGATCTTCCAGCCGAGGGCAGAGGCGCGGGTGTGGACAACGGCAGCGGTGGAGGGATGGAGGCCGGGGGTCAGCCAGAGGGTGTCGCGCTCGGTCTGGTTGACGGCGGCATGGGCGAGAGAGGCGGCCTCCGCGGCGGCGGTGCCCTCGTCGAGGAGGGAGGCATTGGCGATTTCCAGGCCGGTGAGCTCCATGATCATGGTCTGGAAATTCAGAAGGGCCTCGAGCCGGCCTTGGGAGATTTCAGCCTGGTAAGGCGTGTAGGCGCTGTACCAACCGGGGTCTTCGACGATATTCCGGCGAAGCATGGGGGGCGTGATTGTCCCGTGATAACCGAGGCCGATCAGGGAGCGGCGGGGTTGGTTTTGGGAGAGGATTTTTTCGAGTTCCGCGAGGGCGGTGGCTTCCGAGCGGGCGGGGGGAAGATTGGGAGGCGTGGTGGAGGGGAGACCCGCGGGGAGGGCGGCCTGGACGAGATCCTCCAAGTTTTTCAGCCCGAGAAGGGCGAGCATCTCCTGTTGGTCTTTTTCGGTAGGACCAAGGTGGCGCGGGAGAAAGGACAGGTCCTCGGCTACGGAAACGGCCGAATCCTTCGGGGTGGAGGTGGCTTTTTTCTCTTTGGTGGGGGCGGATACGGGCATTTTTGGGAAAATAAGGGGGGTCAGGGGGTTGGCAAGGAGTGCGGGAAAGTTGGTCTCAGGGGCATGGGAGGAGTTAGTCTAAAACCATGCACGAGAGGGTGATCCAAAATTGTGGTTTGGATGTCATTGCCCATGAGCTTGAGGACGCGGCGGACCTGCGGGGGGTTTCGATCTCCTTTCATGAGGGCAGGATTGACTACGCGACCACCGGGCCCGGACCGGGTCAAAAAGAGGCTGCCCATTTAGCGGAGGCGGTCCGAGAAATGGCCGCGATCAGCGTCTGCCGCTGGAATCCGCCTTCCCCCAGATGTGAGCATTGCGGAAGGCTCATGCAGGGGGAGTGGCGGCACGGGGTGAACATCCGTCGCGACGGGGAGCGGATCTATTTGGAGCGGGAAAGTTGCCCGACGGCCCCGAAGTTCTGGCTCTGGAGGGTTTTGCACGGGGTAAAACTGGAGGTTCGGACATTGCCGTCGGTGGTTGGGGCGGGGAAGAAGTGGAAGGTTCCGCTGGCGCTGGCGGTGGGATGTGGATTGGCCGGATTGGCCGGAAGTTTTGCCGATGGTTGGCCGCGGATTGTCTTCTTTGTTCTTTCGTATTTGGCGGGGAGCTGGAAGACCGCGGAGGAGGTTTGGCATCGGCTCAAGACGCGGACGCTGGATATCCATTTCCTGATGTTGGCGGTGGCGGCGGGGGCGGCGGCGCTGGGGGCCTGGGGGGAAGGGGCATTGCTGTTGTTCCTATTTTCGCTTAGCGGGGCGTTGGAGGAGTTGGCGGCTTACCGAACCGAAAGAGAGTTGGCCGGTCTTTTCAAGGCGGCGCCACGCGAAGCGATCCGGATTCATCCCGATGGCACGGAGGAGAGGGTGTCGGTGGAGGCTTTGGAGCCGGGCATGATGGTGCGGGTGCGGCCGGGAGACTCCTTCCCGGTAGATGCCGAGGTGACGGAGGGAAAAACCGCGGCAGACGAGTCGAGTCTGACGGGCGAAGCGGCGCCCGTCGACAAGGAGGCGGGATCCAATGTTTTGGCGGGGACTTTGAATCTATGGGGGAAGGTGGACTTGAGGGTGCTCCGGCGGTCCCGGGAAAGTGCCTTGGAGGGAATCCTGCGGCTGATCCGGGAGGCTCAGGAGCAGAAGGCTCCGGCTCAGCGGTTCACCGACAAATTCGGGACACGGTATACCCAGGGAATTCTCACGCTGAGTTTGGTCATGTTTCTTGTCTGGTGGGGCATGGAGGGTTGGGTGAAGGCCGGCGTGGGCACGGCTTTTTACAAAACGATGACCCTGCTGGTGGTGGCCTCGCCCTGTGCCTTGGTGTTATCGATTCCCTCGGCCATTTTGGCGGGGATCGCGGCGGGAGCTCGGCGGGGAATCCTGTTCCGGGGAGGAAGTCCCATTGAGCGTTTGGGAACCGTCCGGCGGGTAGCGCTGGACAAGACCGGCACCCTGACCACGGGTGAGATGCATGTGCGGGCGGTGGAGCCTGAGCCGGGCTGCACGGAAGATGAGTTGTTGCAGGGAGCAGCCGGCTTGGGAATGCAGTCCCTGCATCCAGTGTCGGTGGCGGTGGTGCGGGAGGCCAAGCGGCGGGGATTAAGGATTGTGGAGGCAAAGGATTTCTCCTCCGCAACGGGAGGAGGAGTGAGTGGGAAAAGTCCCACGGGGAACACCTGCCGGCTGGGGCGCAGAAGTTTTCTGGGAGATTTGGCATGGGTAAAGTCGAGGCCGGCTCCCGCTCCCGGGGTGACGGAGGTTCTCTACGAGGATGGAAAGGTGTGCGGAAGAATTCTTCTGGAGGATGAAATCCGGAAAAGCAGCCGGCCTTTGCTGGCGTGGATGGAGCATCAGGGGCTCAAAGTGACCATGTTGACGGGGGACCGGGAGGCGGCCGCGCGGCAGGTGGCGGATGCGGTGGGTCTGAAGGATTTTCGGTACGGGCTGCATCCAGCGGACAAGGTGGAGGCGATTCGGGAGTGGGTTCGGGCGGGGGAAAAAGTGGCGATGGTGGGGGACGGGGTGAACGATGCGCCCAGCCTGGCGGCGGCGGATATCGGGGTCGCGATGGGGGCAAGGGGTAGCGGGGCCGCATTGGCGGAATCCGACGTGATCCTGATGCGGGACCGATTGGAGAGTTTTGCCGGGGCTTATGAACTGAGCCGGCGCACCCGCCGCATTATCCTCCAGAATCTGGTCATTTCCCTGGGAACCATCGCGGTCCTGGTGACGGCGGCGATGGGGGCGGCGATCCCGCTCACGGTGGGGGTGGCGGGACATGAGGGCAGCACGGTGATCGTGGTGCTGAATAGTCTGCGTTTATTGACCGGAAAAAGGATGGTTGCCGGGTTGCGCCCCGGAGGGGAGAAGGTGTAAGACTAAGCCATGCAATGGCGCGCCATTCTCCTCTTTGGGGCTCCGGGTTCGGGAAAGGGCACGCAGGGTAAAATCCTTGGGACCATTCCCGGATTTTGTCACTTGAGCTGCGGGGATGTTTTTCGGGGCATGGACCTGCGAACCAAGGTGGGCCAGGCGTTCCTGAAGTACTCGAGCGCAGGCCAGCTGGTTCCGGATGACGTGACGGTGGATCTATGGCGCCAGCACATGGCCAACATGGTCACGCTGGGAAAATTCAAACCGGAGATCGACCACCTGGTTTTGGACGGCATTCCGCGGAACGAGGAGCAGGCAAAACTGCTCAAAGCGGATATCAAGGTGGAGGCCCTTTTTCACCTGGTTTGTCATGATCAAGCGAAGCTCGAGGATCGGCTGAAGCGGCGTGCCCTGCGGGATAACCGGTTGGACGATGCCAGCGACAAGGTCATCCACGACCGGCTGGAGACCTATCATCGGGAGACCAAGCCGGTGCTGGATTACTACGGGGAAAAACTGGTGAAGGAGATTGACGCGGAGCAGTTCCCTTACGAAGTGACTCGCGACATCCTGAGCCAGGTCCATCCGACCAAGGCCGAGCGGAAAAACCGCAAGCTCGCCGAAGTCGCCGCTTAAGCGCGTGCGCGTTCTTTTTGCCGGCACCGGGGCGTTCGGTGTGCCTTGCCTGGAGGCTTTGGTGGCCTCGGATCGCCACTTTGTTCTTTCGGTGGTCACCCAGCCTGACCGACCGGCCGGCCGCTCCCAGAAACCCGTGGCTTCGCCCATCAAGGAGGCGGCCTTAAAGCACCATCTTCAAGTTTACCAACCGGAAGACATCAATGCCGCCAGCTCTCTGAGCCAGATCCGCTATCAGAAGGCGGATTTGATGATCGTGGTCGCCTATGGCCAGATCCTGAAGAAGCCGATCTTGGAACTGCCGGAGAGGGGCTGCTGGAATGTCCATGCCTCTCTGTTACCGAAATATCGGGGGGCTTCCCCCATTGCGGCTGCGATTCGGGACCGTCAAAAAAGGACCGGAGTCACCATCATGCAGATGAACGAGGGGTTGGACACGGGGGACATCCTGGGGAAAGTGGCCACCCGAATCCGGTCCCACGAAACCACCGGCATTCTCCATGACCGTCTGGCGGGTAAGGCGGCTCCTCTCCTGCTGGATCTGTTGGATCGGGCGGAAAAGGGCAAGGTAAAGCGGGCGCGCCAAAACAGCGGCGAGGTCTCCCTGGCTCCGCGGATGACCAAGGAAGACGGGAAAATCAGCTGGGACAAAAGCCCTGAGGAAATCGAGGCCCACATCCGGGCTATGCAGCCCTGGCCCGGGGCCTACGGCTGGATGCCGGACGGCGCGGACCAGAAAATGCTCAAGGTTTTCGGAGTGATCCTATCGCGAAGGGCGAAGGGCCGCCCAGGCGAAGTGGTGGAGGTCAATTCCCACGGGATCCTGGTGGCGGCCAAAAAGGGCGGGGTCCTGCTCCGGGAGGTTCAGTTGGAGGGAAGGAAGCGGATGACGGCGGCGGATTTTGCCAGGGGTGCGGGGATTCAAGCCGGCGTGATTTTGACCTAAGAAGCAGCGGACGCAGGGGCCTGCGTCCCTTAAAAAATACGAAGCTTACCGGGATTCTTTTTGTTTCCGGATCCACTTTTCCTTTTGCAGGGCCAGCCGGCGTCCGACCCACTCCCCGGGTCCGGGATCCCGCCCGGTGGCGTACAGCTCGGAACGACGGAGGATTGAGCGGATATAGGCTTTGGTGGTGGGAAAATTCATCGCGGCAAGAAACTCATGGGCTTGCATCCCGGGGCTTTGGGCGGCCCAGCGGCGGGCGCGGGTGATCCCGGCGTTGTATTCAGCGAGACCGAAAACCTCGGGGCGGTCGGCGCCTTCCTCGCTCCAACGCTTGATCGCGCGGGCCAGATACCAGGTGCCGACGGCGAGATTGGTGCGGGGATCGAAAAGATCCGTTTCCCGGAAAGAACGGATGCGGTGGGCCTTCGCCCAGTCCTCGGCAGCACCCGGGGTAACCTGCATCAGTCCGCGCTCCCCGGCGGCCCCGACCGCCCGAACTTCGAAGTCGCTCTCCCGCCAGACGACCGCTTTCACCAGGGGGAGGGGCAAGCCGTGCTTGGCGGCAGCTTCGGCAATCAGGGGGCCTACGGCCTGGGAACGGCGGATTTCCCCAAGCCAAGCCAGGCCCACCACAAGAAAAGGGGCCAGGATAACAGCCAAAGCGACCAGGATCCGCGGTCGGGCGAGAAGCATTCAGAAAGAGTAATCAGGACGGGAGGGCGGGGAAGCTGGGGAAACTTGCCGGCGGAGGAAAAAACGCGCAGAGGCAGAGGGTGGCATTTCCTGAATTTGTGCGGGTGGCGCCCGAACTGGGGTTGGACCGGTTGTTTGACTACCGGATTCCGGAGTTTTTACACGGGCAGATCCAGCTCGGGCAGCGGCTCAAGGTACCCTGGGGACGGCGGGAAATCCTCGCCTACGCCGTGGACTTTCCCCGTCAACCGGAGGTGGAAAAAGTTCGGGATGTTTCCGCGGTGGCAGGGGAACGGCCGCTCCTTCCCGCGGGGCTTTGTCAGTTGGCACGGTGGATGGCGGACTATTACGCCTGCGACCTCGCGGCGGCCCTCCGAACGATCCTGCCGGGACCCGTCCGGTCCCACGAAGGCGGGGGCAAGATGGCCTGGTGGATCGAACCGGTGGCGGGGCGGGAGGAGCTGGCGGCCAAGGTGCTGAAGGGCGCAAAAGCCCAGGCGAAGGCGTGGGACTATTTGAAAAAAAGCGGTGGCGGTTGGTTTACGGTGTTGGTGCGCGACAGCGGGATCGGAACGGCCTCCTGGAAGGCCCTGGTGGACCGTGGGCTTGCCGAGAGATCGGAAAGGAGATTTATGAAGGCCGAGGAGGAGCCGGAGGCCGGCTGGCCTGATGCGGGGAAAAAGCCGGAGCTGGGGGAGGAGCAGGTGGCTGGGATGAAAAGCTGGGAGGCGGAACGAGGGAAGAAGGGTGGTGGTCGCCCAATCCTGTTGGAGGGGGTGACCGGAAGCGGGAAGACGGAAATTTATCTGCGGGCCTTGGAAGCGGTGTTGGCAGAGGGAAAAACCGCGGTGGTTCTGGTTCCGGAGATTTCGTTGACGCCGCAAACCGTGGCGCGATTCCGGGGGAGGCTTGCCGGGCAGCGGGTGAGACTTTGCGTTCTCCACAGCGCCCAGACCACCGCGGAACGGAGGGAGTCGTGGCACGAAATCCGGGAGGGGCGGGCCCGAGTGGTGATCGGGGCAAGATCCGCCCTTTTTGCCCCGCTGGAGAATCTGGGCCTGATCGTGGTGGATGAGGAACACGACGGCGGATACAAGCAGGGGGAGTCCCCGCGTTACCACGCCCGGGATCTGGCGGTGGTGCGGGGAAAAATCGAGGGAGCCTCGGTCATTTTGGGAAGTGCGACTCCTTCCCTGGAAAGTGCCTACAACGCGGATCGTGAGAGATACCTACGGGTGCGATTAAGAAAGCGGGTGGACGGGGCGAGATTGCCCAAGGTGCAGATCGTTGACCTCCGGAAGGAGGAGAAACCGAAAACGGGCGGCCCGGTGATGCTTTCGGCGGCCTTGCGGCAGGCGCTGGAGGAGCGAAGAAAAAAAGGCGAGCAAAGTCTGGTGCTGCTGAACCGGCGGGGGTACGCGCCCAGCGTGCAGTGCCCGCACTGCGGCCGGGTGGAGGAGTGTGAGCGGTGTGCCGTCCCGATGACGTACCACCGGAGCGACGGCAGGATGAAGTGCCATTTCTGCGATGCGGAGCGGCCGGCGCCGGGTGTCTGCCCCGGTTGCGGATCGCCGCAGCTCAAGTTCACCGGGGCGGGAACGGAACGACTGGAGGAGGCCGTGGTGGAGGCCCTGCCGGGTGTGCGTTGGACCCGGATGGACTCTGACAGCATGAAGGCCCGCGGTGCCCATGGAAAAGCGCTGGCGGCCTTTCGGGAAGGGAGGACGGATATCTTGCTGGGCACGCAGATGATCGCGAAAGGGCTGCACTTTCCCAACGTGACCTGCGTGGGGGTGGTGGGGGTGGATGCGGCCTTGAGCCTGCCGGATTTCCGTGCTTCTGAGCGTGTGTTTCAGCTGCTGGTCCAGGTGGCGGGTCGGGCCGGGCGCGGGGAGATCCCCGGGGAGGTCTTTGTGCAGACCTACACCCCGTTTCATCCGGCGATCCAGTTTGCCCGGCATCACGACGTGGACGGATTCCGGGAGCAGGAGTTGGAGTACCGCAAGGCCCACGGCTATCCGCCTTTCCGGCGGGCGATCCTTATCTCCTTTTCCGGACCCAGCGAAGCGCAGACGGCGGCCTCCATCCGGCATACGGCGGAACGGTTACGTGGTTTGTGGAAGGAGAGAGTTGAGGTCCCGGAGCCCAGCGCCGCGCCGATTGCCCGCGTGGAGGGGAAATACAGGTTTCAGCTGTTCCTGCTGGTGGACAAAGTGCCGGAGTTAATGGCGGACTTAAAAAGGGAGGTGCTGGGACCGAAGTGGCCGGTCGGTATGCGTGCCTACGTGGATGTGGATGCCCAGGATCTTCTTTAGCTTTTCCTGATAACGTAGGTCGTGAACGGAGGCGGGAAGGGTGGTAGAACGGGGACTTGAGCAGCCTCTTTATCACCACGGCGATTGACTACGCCAACGCAAAACCCCACCTCGGCCACGCGTATGAGAAGGTTTTAACCGACACCCTGGCGCGGTTTGCCCGACGGACGGGTCAAACCGTGCATTTTCTTAGTGGCCTGGATGAACATGGACAGAAGGTGCAGCAGAGTGCTGGAAAGGTGAGTCAAAGTCCCCAGCAGTTCGTCGACAACATCTGCGGGCAGTTTCTGGGCTTATGGAAGGCACTGAAAGTGGAACCAGACGATTTCCTGCGAACCACACAGGCGCGGCACAAAAAGCTGGTCGGGGAGGTGTTGGAGAAACTGTACCGCCAGGGGGACATTGTGAAGGGGACTTTCAAGGGCTTTTACAGTGTCCGGGCGGAACAATTTCTCACGGAGAAGGAGAGGCTTCCGGATGGAGGGTGGCCGGAGATTTACGGGGAAGTGGTGGAGCTGACCGAGGAAAATTATTTCTTCAAACTCTCCAAACATCAGGACTGGTTGCGTGAGCTTATCCAAAAACAGCCCGGACTGATTTTCCCCGAGTTCCGGGCCAGGGAGTTGCTGGGTGCACTGGAAAAACCGCTGCCGGATCTCTGCATTTCGCGTCCCAAGGCACGTTTGGCCTGGGGGATTCCACTGCCCTTCGACGAAAACCAAGTCACGTACGTCTGGTTTGACGCCCTGTTGAACTATGTGACCGGGGCCGGAAACGGGGAGGGCAAGCTTTCGGACTGGGAGCCGGCAGTGCATGTCATCGGCAAGGACATTTTGGTGCCGGCCCACGGGATTTACTGGCCGTGCATGCTGAAGGCGCTCGGCCTGCCGATGTTTGCCAAGCTGTTGGTGCACGGGTTTTGGACGCGGAGAAGCGAGAAACTCAGTAAATCGACCGGAAATGTGGTGGATCCGGGAGATTTGGCGTCCAAGTACGGGGCGGATGCCTTTCGCTATTACGTCCTGCGGGAAATGGCGCTGGGACACGATGCGGATTTCGACGAGGAATCGCTGGCGGCCCGGCGGAAGGGAGAGCTGGCGCACGAATTGGGAAACCTGCTGCAGCGAACGGGGTCGATGATTGTTCGGTATCGGGACGGCAAGATTCCTTCCGTGGCCAAACCGGATCCCGTTTCCGAAGGCTTCCGCGACACCGTATTGCACGCCCTGCGGAAATGGGACGAGTTGATGAAGGGATATCAGATCCACCTTGCCCTGGGTGAGTTGTGGAAGGCGGTGCAGGCGGCGAACCAGCTGATCGAAGCCCGGGCCCCTTGGAAGCTTACGAAGGATCCGGCCAAAGCCGGGGAGTTGGATGCGACATTGGCGGATGCCGCCGCTGCTCTGGAGTTGGTGTTGCTGGAAGTGGCCTGCGTGATTCCCCAGACCGCGGAGGCGGGATTGGCCCAATTGGGTCATCCCGGTCGACCCGGGCCTCGGCAAAAGGGCTGGCCAGCCTGGCCCATGGAGCAAGCGGGCAGGGCGTTGGGGCCGATCACGCCTCTTTTCCCGCTGCTGGACGAAGACAAGGCTTCGCGGACATGACACGCGGGGCGGTTGCGCCCCGGCTCGGTTTTGGGCATTTTGATCGTCTGAAGGAGACCTTTTCATGAGTTCCCAATACGCCCATCCCGAAGCCTTGGTGGAAACCGAATGGCTGGCCAAAAATCTAAACGATCCCGCCATCCGGGTGGTGGAGAGCAACGAGGATGTCCTCCTTTACGATACCGGACATATTCCGCACGCCGTGCACATTGATTGGCGCCGTGATCTGCAGGATCCACTGGTCCGGGATTACATTAGCCCCAAGGCATTCGCCGAACTGTGTAGCCGGAACGGCATCTCACCCGACACCACGGTCATTTTTTACGGGGACAAGTCAAACTGGTGGGCCTGTTACGCCCTATGGGCTTTCCGCCTGTTCGGCCACACCAAGGTGAAGATCCTGAACGGGGGGCGGGACAAATGGGTGGCGGAAAAGCGGGCTTTGACGCGTGACAAGGTGGTGGTGAAACCGGCGAACTACCCGGTCCCCGCCAAGCGATTGGATGGGGAGATCCGCGCCTTTTATGAGGACGCGCTGGCCTTCAGCCAGGGAAACAGGCCTCTCATTGACGTGCGGTCCCCCGGGGAATTCAAAGGAGAGGTTACGCACATGCCCGAATATCCGCAGGAGGGCGTGTTGCGGGGTGGACATATTCCGGGCGCCAAAAGTGTGCCCTGGAAAACAGCAGTCCAAGAGGATGGAACGTTTAAAACTCCCGGGGAATTGGCCAAAATTTATCTGGAAGGGTGTCAGCTCGGTCCGGATCAGGAAGTGGTGGCCTACTGCCGAATCGGCGAGCGATCGAGTCACACCTGGTTTGTTTTGAGTTACCTACTGGGTCTGAAAAAGGTGCGGAACTATGACGGTTCCTGGACGGAGTGGGGCAACCGGGTGCGCGCCCCGATCGAGCGGTCTGCCTAATCCGCGGAGATCAAAACCCCGGTCCAACCGGGCAGGCTGACAAGCAGCTCCTCGGCCTGCGAACTCAACTGGATATCGGCCAGGGATCCGGTTGAGGCAAAGCGGGAGCTCCATTTTTTCCCGGGGGGCAAATCTTTCAAGGGGATGGCGTGGGTCTGGGATTCGTGGCTCCGATTGAAAACGACCAGTTGGGGATGGGAGCCCTCCCGAACCCAGGCGAACGTTTGGCTGCGGTTGGAGCCGCCGAGCATCCGCATGGGGCCGTCCACCAGTTCGGGAAATTTCCGCCGGAGCGAGAGCACATCGCGGTAAAAAGAGTGCAACGCGGCGTCAAAGTTGACGTCATCATTTCTTCCCGGTTGTCCAGCCGGACTGATTTTTTGGACTTCAAACGAAAGGTCGGGCCACACCATCGGCATGCGGTCATCCGGGTCGTCGGCTCCCCACATGCCTGCCTCCGTGCCGTAATAGAGGTAAGGGGCGCCGGGGTAGGCAACCTGGAAGAGTGCCAGCATGCGCTGCAGGCGGCGTTCGTCCTCCCGCGGTTTCCGGACCAGATAGGGTTTTTCCGTGCTACCGGCCCAAAGATCCCCGTCGTATCCGAAAGCATCCTCTTTGGCGAAGTAGGGGCGAGAGCGGTTCACGATCATGGAAGGGAAACGGTCGGTGTCGTGGGAGTCGAACAGGTTTTGGTGGCGCAGGGCCTCGTCCCAGGTGAATTTTTCCCGCCGGCCCTCGATGAGACGGAGAAAATCGCGGGTGGGGAGGGTGGCATGGATCATTCCCCCTTTGATCGGCATGGCGAAAGCGTAGTAATTCATCACCCCGTCGAATTTGGCCTCCCGCATGAAATCCTGGGCCTCGACCCATA
>Ga0214917_10005531_pt1 | contig 13457 bp, 7 predicted proteins | sample LL_1208_BB_MetaG_FD_177983 | JGI IMG/M metagenome (GOLD analysis project Ga0214917, IMG submission 177983) | Freshwater microbial communities from Lake Lanier, Atlanta, Georgia, United States - LL_1208_BB | ecosystem: Environmental > Aquatic > Freshwater > Lake | place: USA: Georgia | collected... | reverse complement strand
CCATAATTTGGGGATTTTTTATTTGGGATTCTTATTGCCAAACAATGGGGAAACCAAGTGTATCAACAAAAGATACTGTTCGTATAGAAATCAACAATTTTAGAATGGTTGATGTTATAGAACAAATTGAATTGTATGATTTTAACAAAAAACGTCTTTATATATTTAAATGCAATGAAAATGAATATTATTTAGATAAAAAAAATAATATTTTATTTCAGAAAAAAATAATAGAACTAAAAGTACTAAAAAAAAAGAGGGGTAAATTCTTTTTTAATGTTAAAGTTATTAGTAAAACAGGTAAACAACTTTACATTAAAGAATTTAGACCCTCTTATGAAAGAACAAAAAAATTAATTAAAATTCAGTTCATTTAATTTTAACTTTTATTGTTTTTGTTTCTCTTTCTTCTTTCAATTTACATTCAATAATAAGAATACATTTTTCAAATTTTACTTGAATATTATCTACATCATAATACTTTGTTGGTAGATAATATTTTTTAGTATACTGACTATTTAGCATACTTGATTTAGCATCTAATGTCAAATAGTCATCTTCGTATGAAATAGAAATTTCTTCTTTATCATATCCCGCAAATTGTAATTCTCTTTTAAAATCTTTATAGTCATAAAGATTTTCATTGTTTTGTTTAACCCAATTTTCAATAAATGAAAATGTATCATTGGTATTCCACCAATTGTGTTTTAGATTTTTTTCAAAATTATACTTTATCATAATACTAATTGTTTGTCAATAAATATACAACTTTTATACCAAAAAAAATCCCATCGAAAAACAATGGGATTTTTAATATTAAAATCGCTATTTTTTTAGTAATTGTTTTCAGCGATATCGTAACTCAATGTTAGAGTAATCTTTTGTACTTCATCACTAGTATATTCATTTTTTCCAAAATCAATAGTACTAATGAAAGCACCAAAAAGTGTGAACTGTTGAACACCAACAAGAGTTGGGTCAAGAGCAACAAGTCTTAAATCTTTCTTATAACCCGAAGCATAACCCATTCGTCCTGTAAGGTTTTCAGCACATAATCTATACCATTCCAAAATTAACTGAACGGAAGATGGTCCTTGCAAGTCAATCAATTCAACAGTTAAGTCATCAAATGTTACATGACCTGCAACTTTTTGCTCGTAGTTCAAATATTTGATTGGAACTGAATTAACTTTCATTTTTGGTCTATCAACAGCATTGATAATCCAAGTATATTTACTTAATTCAATATCTTGAGGAAAGAACAACTCAAATCTATTAGGTCTTAGTGGTTCATATTGGGTAGGTACATTTCTAAATCCTTGTGGCATTTTATTTCTTTATTTTAAGTAGTTTCTTTTTATTGTTTATCCATTAAATTGTATTGCACTTGTAGATTTATTAACAACAAATGTCAAGCCAATAAATTCTACTGCACCAATTGGTAAAAGTTCAATTACAAAGTAAATTTCATTTCTATCTCTACTTTCAGGTGTATTTAGAGTATTATCTAATCTTACGCTAAATGTTTGTAAACCTCTGTTATCTTGTATAACTTTAAGTTTCCTATTAGATTCTGTAATAAAATTAGTTGCTAATACATCATCATTAGGTTCAAATAAGTAAAGTCTAGCCTGAGAAGATATAATTTGTTTTGCGTAAAGAAGAAGTCTTCTTACATCTATTCTATCAAGTTTAGAATCTGCTACTTGTAGAGTTTTTTGTCCATATACAAAAATTCCTGGTGTATTGTTTGAGAATTTAACGATTGGATTAAGTCTTCCTAAATATAAAGTATCTCTATCAGATTCTTTAAATGTTTTTCTTACATCTCTAGCATTTGGAAGACCACCTCTATTTAAACCTGCTGTAGCAAACCAAATAAATGAAGTTCTATCAGAAAGAGCCATAGCTTTTAATACTTCACCAGTTGGAGGTATAAAAATATTTGTATTTGTATCAGGGTCTTTTCTTCTGATATATGGTACATAACTAGCAGCATAAGACGAATCAATCTCAGCACTTTCTAATGCATCAACATAGCTTCCTGCAACAACAGTTGGTGTATCATTTAAGTTAGCATCAGGAGCATCAATAATATAAAGAGCATCTTGACGTATTTCTTCAACAATTTCAAGTACATCTCTAACAAGTTCAGTGTTTTGAGACCAATTAATCCCAGGAGTTGTAAATAAATTTATCGGTGTTCTTTCAACATCTTCATAAATTCTGTATGCTTCTAAATAAGAATTGTAATCCGAATTTGTGAATGCATTAGCACCTCCTTGTGCAAATAAATTACTAATTGACCTTCCACCTGTAATTTCGTAGTTTATATCCCAACCATCAAATCCACCTGCGGGAACGACAACAAATTTTCTTCTATTATTATCAGCATAATAAGTACCTGAGGCAACGCTTGCAGTATTTGATATAGCACCCGCACCTACAACAAATTCTCCAATAACATTTCCTTGAGAATCAATATAATTTGTAGTAGCACCTGAATCTAAGTGGAAACCTTTAGTTTTATAAAGACTAGCAGCAACAACATTAGCACCAAAATATTTAAATAAATCATCATTTATTGATAAACCATTGGTTGAAGATGTATCAAAAGCTTTTTCAGAAATACCAAGGTATGTTTTTAATACTCTATCAGTAGATGTATAACCTGTTTTATAAAACATAACAGGTGTTTTAGCAGAAGTAGCAGCACCTGTAGTCAAAGAATCATAATTTCTTAAAACATAACCTTCAAAACCGCAAGGAATTGATGATACAGGAGCGTTTACATTTACGTTTACATAAATATAAGCAGACCTAGCATCTTCTAAGAATGTTAATTCAGCATCACTGTACACACCACCAATTCTTCTCATGATAAAGTTATTATCATTAGGGTTCATTGTACATCTACCAAATCTTTCAAGTATTGAAAGATTATTATCTGTATCTGTATAATCTCTAACTACTACATCAAACTCTTTAGTTGTTGGATTAATGTTTTCTATTGCAATTTTTACCTCTCTATTAGCAGCATCTCCATCAGAATATGAAATAAATTTAAAGAGTCTGCTAATTTTATTACCATTTATTTCAGAAACAATCCAAGGTGTTTCAGGATTCGTATATTGAGATTTATAATTAGAGAACGTAGTGGTTGTTAGTGGTAAAATATTTTTAACATCAAGAATTAAATTCTCAGTAGCAATCTTTCTAATCAAATCAGGGTAAACAGATTCAACCCAAAGATTAGATTTTGTATCTGAATTTCTAAAACCCATTGCCTTACCGATATAATTAGAAGATGTAACATCTAAATTAAATTGGAAATTTTCAGTTACATTTGCACCAACAGCAGTCAATGTAAAGTTTGCAAGAGGTGCATTTAATGTATTTGTAAATGTTCCTGTTACAGATGAAATATTAAATGTAGCAGCATCTTGTAACCCGCTACCCCTACTTCTTAGTAATGCAACAACCATGTTATCATAAGTTGGGTCCGTTTGTGCAGTATAAGTAAATGAAGTAAATGAAGCTAATCCCGAAATAGGTACAGATGTAGAAGCTGCACTAAATGTATAGCTACTATAAAGAATATAACTTGTCTGCGAACTTTCAACATAACCACTTACAGAAAGATAATTTGTTACACCTGTAAAATATTGTTTTATTGAATCAAAAGCAAATGTAATAGGAAGATTATTAAAATTAGTAAATGATGAACCTGTTGCACTTGTTATCGTAATACCTAAGTAAGTTCTTCCTGTATTATTTGCTTCAGTACCACTACTAAATTGAGTTTGTGCGCTAGTTGCAGTATTTACTATCTTATCTATATAATCAGAAACAGTAACAAAAGCACTAGATGCTGTAAATACGTTAGAACTATTTCTTACAAAAGATATACTAGAAACATTATCATATGTACCATTACCAGTAACATTAAAACTAAAACTTATAGAATTTGAAGTAAATGTTACAGCACTAGTTCCGCTAAATGTAGTTGTTCCTGTTGAAGAAGAAAAAACCGATGTTTGTGCTGATGTTGATGTAAGACATTTACCACCAACTGTTATTGCCCAACCCGGACCTGCATTATAACCTGATTTACCAAGAATTCTTGTAAAATAAAGTTGGTCACCTTCTTCCAAGAAAGAATTAGCATATGTTGGTGCTAAATATTTCATTTTTCCTGAAGCATCAGGATATTTTTCAGGACTTGTTCCACCAAAATATCTTCTGAATTCTGATTTATCTGTTATTAATATTGGTGAAAATGCCGGACCTTTTAAAGTTTCACCAACCATACCAACTGAAGTTATACCTAACGATGGAGTAGAAGCAAAACTCCTATCTATTTCTTGAAATTTAACGCTAGGGGATTTAAAATTAAAATTTGCCATGTTTTTATAATATGATTTTTTATAAGTAGTTTATAAATTCATAATTTAATTAATTTTAATGTTTTTAGCCAATAAATCTTGAATTTGATTTAATTTTGTTTCTAAAGCAACAACATATTCTTTTTTTATTGGCTCTTTTTGTGGATGAGAGTGTGTATGTGTTAAAAATGCTTGAGTTAATATTTTTAAATATTCAACTGTTAATTCACCATAAAGCATTGATTGAAGTTGTAATCCATTTTTATTATTTTGTTTTATTTCATTTAAATCATCACTTGTTAATACTTTTTTAAACTTTGTTCTTCCTTTGTGAGATATTAAATATATTTCATCTCCAACTGTTAAACCGTATGAATTATTATCGTCAATAAATTCTAATACAGAATAAGAAGGATTTTTATCATTTTTTTCTCTTGGATTATTTTTTTTATGTTTACCTGCCCTTAAAGTAATTTTATTTGGTGATTGTGTTATATCTGTATTATCTCTTCCAATAATAGCAATATCATCTTTATTTAAATTATCAATAGGATAAATATCTTGCTCTAAATTTTTATTATTTATTGAACCAACATTTATTGGGTCAAAAGATTGATTTCTTGGTCTTGCTGAACCTGCTTTATTATTATCTTTTATATCTTCATAATTTTCAATAATAGGACCAATCCAATATCTATTTCCCCTTTTTTGTCCTTTAAAGTTTTCTAAAGATATACCCATTATAATTAAAACAATTTCACCAACTTTTGGCATTGCATGTATAATTCTTGACATTAATGGGTAACATATTGGTAAATTATCATCCGATTTAATTGAGTCATCTACTTGGTCAATATAAACACGAATAGAACCATCATTTCTTTCATCAACAATTTGCCTAACAACACCAAAATGTACATTTTTTATAATTGGTATTGGATTTGGATTTCTATTACTTATAAATTCTTTACCGTATACTAATTCACTCATTATAGTGGTATTTTTAATCTAATTGTATCACTGTAAGTTATTGTACTTAAAGTAATATTATTTATTGTTTTAAAAAATTTATTTGATGAGATTCTATAAAAATAAGTGTCACCATATATCAATGGTGGATTTAAATCTTCCCAATTAAAAGTTTTAGAAAATGCTGTTCTATCATATAAATAATCTGTGGTTGCTGAATATATTGTTGTTCCGGTTAAACCAGTATTTGTTATATGATAAAATTGATGTATAAAATTTCCTGTATTTCTTTCATTAATAAAATTTGGAATTGTCCAATCTATTGTATAGGTTGGTCCTGAAGCATTAACTGTGTCTGTTAATATAGCATCATTTGTAGTAAAATAAAGTATTGAAAATAAAGTTGGGTCTACAGGTGTAAAAAGTAAAACAATTTTACTTTGATTAAACACAGATAATGTATAATCTATCTCTTTCGTTAATAAAATACCATTATAATATACAATTATATCACTATTTTCTAATCTTTCATTTGATAATGAAATCTCATAATAACCTGTTGTTGCACTTACTATTTGACTAGAACCTGTAAATTGTAAATCTTCTCTGATTAATTTTTCACCACTTAAAGTATTTCTATAATACGCTACAGTTAAAACGTCATTATGTAAAGATGTTAATCTTTGATAAAGTTTAAATGAACGAAGTCTTATACTATTAATAGGTATTGAATCATCTGTATCATATTCAACACCTTTAAATAATGTAACACCATTTGCTGCAACAATAATATCACCTATTGGTTCATAACTTAATGTAATTGCCGTTGATGCGGTTTGAGTTATAACAAAACTTTCAACAAATAAACCACTTCCATCATTTTGCCCATTGTTCAATTGTAATATTGGTTTATCAGGATTATAATTTGAAACAAAATAATAATCATCAGATGGATTATATAAATTAAACAATGGAGTATAATCACCCTTGTTTATAAATGTTGAAATTGTTGAACCTGTATCTAAAGCAAAATTTTTATAATCAAAAAATCTTTGACTTTCATTATAAAGTCTAGTTTCCCCTGATAAGTCAACATATGATTGAATTGGATAACCCGATATTAAAAATAGTTCATATTGATTATATGGTGAGATAGCACTAAATGTTGTTCCTGTATTAGAACATGTAAGATATTCAAAATATGGTTTAACTAAATACTCTGTATTATCAGACAGTATACTACCAGTTATAAATGAATTTAATATACTTGTAGATGTAAATGCTGTGTAACCTAAAGTTTTTGAAGAAAATACAACTGCTTCATTAAAACCGCTTGTAATATAATTATAGTCATATACATTGTAATAAAAAATAGTTGTATTTGATGATAAACTTGATGTTGATGATGTAAAATTGAATGTTAATGTATGACCACTTTCAACAGAGCCATTAAAAATTTCGCTTTCTGTTAGGCTTGATAACTCAATTTTTGTTGCACCTGTAATTAAGAAGTTTGATTTTTCATTTTCGCAAACTTTTGATTCCCATAATGGTTGTAAATTTATGTTTTGTTTTGCAAAAGCTATTGTATCGGTATCAATATTTCCATCATCACTAACATCAATAACACCTTCAATTGTTGCTACCGTAATATTATCTTCAAAAGTATCAAAAAATTCACTTTCAATTGTTATTAATGATGTTTCTGATTCTATTGGTAATTGTATTTCTTTTTGAAATTCAGAACCATCATCAATACCATGTTTATATTTGTATTTTTGTGGTGTAAATACAGTATTTCTTACATTTAATGAACTATCATTATATATTGTAGTTGCTGGTATGAATTGTTTTATAAATAAATTAAATGTATTATCTAAATTATCTACATACCTATACAAATCTATAAAATTTCTTTTATTTGAATTATTATTTTGATAATAATCATAATAAAGTTTTGCTAAAGATGGATAATGCGTTCCTAATTCTGAATCTGTAACTTTTCTACTTTGAGCATTAATAAATTTAGAATAAATTTCTTGAACATATTCAGCAAATGTTAGTTTTGTTGTATCAAATATGTTAGATTCTCTCTGTGGATAAGGTGATGTTCTACCTGTACTTGATACAGGATAATTATATTCTTTATTAAAGTTATAAACATCACATTCTATTGCTCTTGCTACATCTATATTTACTGTTATTTCTTTTGTGTTAATAATTAATCTTGAATCATTTACATTATAATTTGTATTTCTTCCTGTAGATGAATGTGTGTTTGCACTTTCATAATAAACCCAAGATTTTTTATTATCTACAGTTTTTGTAACATTAAAACCTAAATTTCTATATATATTTATAAATTTTTGACCGCTATCTTCAACACCATTTGCTTGAAAATAGTCAGTTGTTGTAAATGTTGGATTAACAGGAAAACCTAAATCATCATAAGGTGGATTAATTATAGTTAAATTAGGATTCTCTAAGTCATTTAAAGGTATTTTATCATATTTAATATTTATTGGAGCATCAACAACATATACATGCTCATCAAATGTAATTAAACAATCTGGTGCGCCAATAAAATTAAATATTGTTTCAATTGATTTTCTTGTTCCTTTTGATTTTAAAAACCAAGAAGTATTATTAACCAGTCTTCTCCAAAGTTCAATATCAACTTCAGCAAGTGATGCTGTTATGTCAGTATCACCACTTCTATCATTACCAAAAACCGAAGATAATAAATCTTTATCATTTATAATGTTTTGTGCATTCCAACCCAATGTTCTAGCTAAATTCTTAATTAATACATCAGGTATATTATTAACTTTATCATAACTGACTGTATTAATATTCATTAAAGAATCTATAAATATTTTTATATCATCTATTTCTTTTCCATAAATTTTTAAAATTGATTCTGATTTGAAAGAATTTGTATTATCTAATTCTATTAAACTTTTTGGAATAAATTTTCTAATAATTAAATTTGACTTATATTCATCATATAAATCACCAACCTGAAATAAACTTTCTAGAAAATCAATATAGTTTATTGAATTGGTATCCAAATTATAATCATCACTTTTTAAAGGAAATGTAAAACTGTAATCTATAAACTCTAATTCATCATCTTCATTTATTTCGGGAATTTTAAAAATAAATGTATATTTTGGATTTGAATTTTTATTTAAAATATATCTCTCTAAATCACTTAGCGAATCATAAAATTTATTAAATTCAATATCATTTGGTTTTATAACAAATTTTTCAGCAATATTTTGCGGTGATGAATTACCTGAAAATGGATTACCATTTATGCTAAAATATAAATATGATGAATTATTATTGCTAAAACCAGTAAATCCATTTATACCATAGTTTATGTTATTATAAAATAATGTATAATCTAAAAATCTAGTTATTATGTTTTCTATTGAGTTACCACTTAAATTTGAATTGTTATTAAGATTAATAAAAAATGGATTATCAATAACTGTTATTGGACTTTTAAATGTAGATAAATCATTTGTAGAATCGTATTTATATTCCAATATATTGAAATATGATATACCGCTAATATATGTGTCAAAAAATAACCCTCCGGGAAATTTATTAATTATATTATTTATTGAAAATCTAAACTTTTCTTTTAGTGAGCCATATGAAGCATAATTTGATAAACTAGTAATGTCAAGATTTAACTTTAACTTATTTGTAATCTTTATGAAATTATTTAGTTCATTAATGTTATTAATCTTTAAATCACTAAGAGAAACATTTTTTTGAGTGATAATTATCCTTTTTTCTCTGTTGATTGGTGTGCTGTTAGATAAAACTGTTGTTAATCTTATACCCCCATTAAAAATTGTAGTATTAAAACTGTCATTAAAAACAGAAAATGATGGTAAGGAATCTTTGTTAACAGGCTTAGAACCAATGTATTTTATTTTTTGAGCCACTTATAATGATTTTATATAAATAGTTGTAACTATTTATTAAAAAATATCATGCGAATATTAAATTTTCTGAAATCAAACAATGATAAACAGAAATCCATAAGAATTAAAACTGAAATTGGTGACAAGTTTGTTAGCGTAAATTTGAATCAAACTTATGAATCTTTGGATATACTTTCTTTGAAAATCTTTCAAAAAGATGTTTATAGACTGTTTGACGCAGATTATGGGATTATTGTCGGTAGAGTTAATTCAAAAAGTGTTGGTATACCAAATGTTAGAATATCAGTATTTATTCCTTTAGATGAAGAAAATGTTATAGACCCATCAAATTTAGAAGACATTAAAAAAATAGAGGCAACAGCACTTTATCCATTTAAAAATGTATATGATAAAGATGCACAAGGAAAAATATATAATCTATTACCAAAATATGGTAAAAATAAAATTGTTAATGGCTTTCCCGAAAATGAATATGGTATTGGTGCAACACCAAAAACACCAGTTGGTACATTTCCAGAAAAAGAAGAAATTTTTACTAATGAAAGTTTAGTTTATGTTTATGATAAATATTTAAAATATTCCACAATCACAAATGAAAGTGGGGATTATATATTGGTTGTTCCATCAAATAGAACATTTACAGTTAATATGTCTTGTGATATAACCGATATAGGTAGATTCTCATCAACACCCCCATTACTAAAACTTCAAGGTTACTCAAGTAATTTATTTACACCTGATGGTTTAAAAATAAATTCTGATTTACCACTAGAATCTTTGCCTAATATTGATATACAAAATAAAACTATTACAGTAAAACCATTATGGTCACAAGATTCAAATAATACAAATGTTGGTATTAATAGATTGGATTTTGATTTAATTAAAAAAATAGAAACATTTGTTACAATTTTTGGAAATCAATTTACACATGACCCCAACCATTATTGGACACGTCCTGAACAACTATGTAATGATGGAAATAACCCTGACCATATTTCTTTAGGTACTAAAGTAAAAGGTAGATTAAAAACAAAAATCTTTAATATAAAAAAAAGTGTTTCAGAAATAGATGCTGATAAATTAAATAATCTAGGAAGCAATGATAGAACAGAACAATTTGGCTATGATTATAATGAAGATATAGAGTTATTAAATACAAATAAATATGTTGAATTTCAAGATGGAAACGGTAATTTTATTTATTTAATAATTTGTAACAGAAATAAATTTATTACAAATGAAGAAGGTAGTTTAATAAAAGTTGATGATGATAGTGAAAATGGATTATTCACATCTTTTAGAGGTTATTTTTATTTAGAAAATGATGTTGAGTTTACAAATCCAACTGGAGAAGATAGGATTGGTAAAATAAGATTAAAAATACCACAACTTTTTGATTCGGAGTATAATTCTCAGCCTCAAGTTACTAACGGTGTTTTAAAAACTAAAACTAGTTGGATTTGGAAACATTATAAATTTGATTTTGGAAATATTTATAGCGTTGCTCAAAAATTAGAAGTTGAATGTCCAGTGCTATCAAAAGATGATGAAAAAACAGGAAATCAAACAAATATATTATATATTGTTAATAATGATGATTTTTTTCAAATAATTGACCAAGGTGATAATACAAGTTTAAAAAGAGAAAATATAAATAACTCATTAAATAATCAATATAAAAATTTTTATAATCATTTAAAAGCAGCTAATTTATCACAGAAAAAAGTAATTTTTGCATTTAAAAATCAATGGATGAATTTTAGTATATATTTTCAAAACTTTGTGTATAATACTGGTGCTGCTACAAGACGTGTATCAACATTTATAACAACAACAAACTATTTAGAAGACAATAATAGAGATATTGGTGGAAAACAAACAAATACAAAATGGTTAGCAAGAGGTACATATATAAAAACAAATTTTATTCTAATAGATAAAAATGATTTTATAACATTTTTTGAACAAAAATATGATAATATAACACAACTTGGATTTAGAATAAAAAAAGATAAATTAAAAGGTACATATTTAAGAGAAGAGATACCTAATAATTATAATGCTAACCAAAGGAATCAATTTTTCAACCAAGATAATGGTGATGAATACTATTTTCTAATCGGTACATTAAATGATGCAAATCCAAACAACGTACTTCAATATTTAGTAGATTCAAAAATAATTTAAATGGAACAGATTAAACCAAATAAAAGATATTTACTTGCAACAGAAGAGGATTTAACTCTTAATTTATCATTAAAAACTAATTTTAATGATTTAAATGAATTTAATAATACTAGAGTAATATCTTTAAGTGAGTTATTTACAAAAGAAAGAAATGAATCAACTAAATACAGAATATATGGAAATATTAATTATTTTTCTTTTTTAAGGGATAAAAGATTAAACCCAACAGGTATTACTGAATTATTTTTTACAGAAAAAATTAATATTAGTTTTAATTTAGAAGAGTTTTTTGATATTAAAATTTTTAGACCAACAGTTTTACAATCTTATCATAATCAAACAAATAATTACATTGAAAAACTTAGCGCAATTACAAATAATAGCGATTATAAATTAAATTTTTTTACATATGGAAGAAATGTTTTTAATGAAAAAACATATAATTTAAAATTTAATGTTATAAATTGTAATCCAAATGAATTAATAAGGATTAATAATGATTTTATTTATAATAACTATGTTTATTTAGGTTTTATACCTAAACCATCAAGTTCATATCAAATATATGAAAAAGTTATAGATAATGATGAATATATCAATGAATTAAATTCTGCCACAACATATGGATATGTTGAAACAACATTCACTTCAAATATTGATTCAATAATTAATTTAATAAATCAAAATTCTAATTTTACAAATGAGGAATTTAAAAAATATTTTAGTGATAAATTAAAAAATTTTTTAAAAATTTATAATTTAAATGTAAATGACTTAGATAAAAACTTAAGATTTATAAGAAATTATTTGAATATTGGTAATAGTGATTATAAAAATAAAATTCTGTTAGATTTAACTCAAAGTGCATTAACAGGTAATTTTATATTTTTTGATAAAGAAAATTATGATTTTAAAGAATTAATAAAAAAAGAATATTTAATTAAACATACTCTAAAAGATATATTTTTGGGTTTTGATTATCAATATAATGAATGGAAAAATATAAATGGTTATTCTGCTTTTTCATACAATGAAATATTATTAGATAGCACTACAAATCCATTTTTTACTTTAATTAGAGTAGAAATATCTATTGATTTTTATTTTAAATTTAATCCATTTTATAAAATTGAGTTAAAGAAATATGATTCAGTAATTGATGAGATATACAGTGGTGTAAGCAGCACATTAATACCTCCACAAACATCTTTTATAAATAATAATAGAATCATATGGAAAGATTTATTATTATATGGTGACCCTGAAAATTATGATAATCCATTTATAAATAACACTCATTATTTTTTTAATGACATTAATTTTTATTTAAATCCTGATTTATCTGATAAAAATACATATATTTTATTGAATGATTTTGTGATTGGTTTTAACAATGATAGATACAAATTTAATAGAGATAATATAAATTTAAGACCTACAGTAACAAAAGAAATATGTTAAGCATACAAACTGAATTTATAAGTGGCATTAGTTTAAATATTGATTTAAATCAAAATGTAGATTTTACACCAAAAAGTGAATCTATAAAAAAATATATAGATTATGAAGTTGAAACAGTATTAGATGAATCACTATTAGAGGATAGAGATGAAGAATATGTTTCATTTTTACCATCTTTAAATTATTTTTTTTATCCTTATTTTAATGGTAAAGCTACATATACGGCAGCTGGTTTTGAACCTAAATTTATTACTGGTGATACAACTTTTAAGGATGAATCTTTTTATTTATTTGATTTATATGATAATTTTAATGATGTAAATCAAAGATTAATTTCAAGAAATTTTTTAAAAATGTCAAAAATTGTTACAACAGAGGATAAAACAGAAATTGATTTTACAAAAAAATTTAATAAAGAATACATAAATATTTATATTCCATCGTATTTTATGAATACAACCGCTGATACATTTTATTTAAAAATATCTTT
>Ga0214917_10005530_pt1 | contig 13459 bp, 10 predicted proteins | sample LL_1208_BB_MetaG_FD_177983 | JGI IMG/M metagenome (GOLD analysis project Ga0214917, IMG submission 177983) | Freshwater microbial communities from Lake Lanier, Atlanta, Georgia, United States - LL_1208_BB | ecosystem: Environmental > Aquatic > Freshwater > Lake | place: USA: Georgia | collected... | reverse complement strand
GCTATGACGGACTCGAGCTTGCCTGTTGGGGAGATCATTTTGACCCCTGGCTCGCCAGCGAAGACGACTCCTACGTCGCCGAAAAGCGAGAACTCCTCAAGAAGTACAACCTTGAGGTATTCGCGATATCGAATCACCTCAAAGGTCAGGCAGTCTGCGACAACCCCATCGACTTTCGACACAAGGCCATCGTCGGCGCAAAAGTCTGGGGCGACGGTGACCAAGAAGGTGTTCGTCAACGCGCGGCCGAAGAAATGAAACGTACGGCCATTGCTGCGCGCAAACTCGGAGTCGACACCGTCGTTGGCTTTACCGGGTCGAGCATTTGGCAGTACGTGGCGATGTTCCCGCCGGTTGGTCAAGACGTCATTGATGCCGGGTACGAAGACTTCGCGACGCGATGGAACCCCATTCTCGATGTCTACGACGCCGAAGGTGTGCGATTTGCGCACGAGGTTCACCCGTCAGAAATCGCCTACGATTACTGGACAACAGTCAAGACGCTGGAGGCCATTGACCACCGCGCGGCCTTCGGTCTCAACTGGGACCCGTCGCACATGGTGTGGCAGGGACTCGACCCCGTTGCGTTCATCCTCGACTTTGCTGATCGCATTTATCACGTCGATTGCAAAGACACGCGGATGCGCATGGGCAACGGTCGCAACGGAATCATGGGTTCGCACGGCGCGTGGGCAGACCCGCGTCGCGGATGGGACTTCGTCTCGACGGGCCGCGGTGATGTCCCGTGGGAAGACGCCTTCCGGGCACTCAACGCGATCGGATACACCGGTCCGATCTCAGTTGAGTGGGAAGACGCCGGAATGGATCGTCTTCACGGCGCCAAGCACGCTGTCGAATTCGTGCGTTCGTTGCTGTGGGAGGTTCCCACGTCGGCATTCGACGCCGCGTTCTCGAGCGACTAGTCCGCTCGAGCAACGAAATACCTCGTCCTGGCAAACGAATGCCCGGCTCACGATTGTGAGCCGGGCATTCACAGTGGTTCGTGTTGATTCGCGTTAGGCGACGTCGTCACCGGTCAGTAGCGCGACGGTCGTGAGAAGAGCAACCACATTCTCGCGAAGGTGACCGATATGCTCTTGCACCGCCGGCGGGATGGCCGCCAGGTCTTTGTTGATGATCGCATCGATGAGTTCCGCGTGCTCGGTCGTGCAGGTGCTCAGCCGATCGAACTGACCCACAGTTGATCGAATCCAAAACCGCTGCACGCGACGACGTGTCTCTCGAACCGTATCCGCGACGAGTTCGTTCCCGGCCACCCGGTTCAGCAGTTGGTGAAACCCGCGATCGGCCTCGGTCCAGGCGGAACGGTCGTTCGCATCGCACGCGTCATTCATTCGCTTGACGGACAGCCGCAACTCTTCGGCGTCTTCCGGCGTCAGCAAGGTCGATGCCTTCGAGAAGATGTACGTGTCGAGAATCTCCAACATGTCACACGCTTCATTGACTTCTCGAATCGAAATCTGAGCAACCGTGAAGCGCGATGATTCTGTGCGCTGGACGAGACCTTCCTTTTCGAGTCGCTGGAGCGCCTCCCTGATCGGGGTGCGGCTAATGTTGAGTTCCTTCGAGATTTTCACCTCGGAAAGCGGAGCACCAGCCTTGACGTGAAACGAAGTGATGCGCGCGAGAAGGTTCTCATACGCAACGTCAACCAATGACGCAGCTTCTACTGCCACGGATGACCCCATTTCGCCCTCAGTCGTTTCCCCAATTAAATCACGCAGAAACGCGACTCACATCACCCGGCCAACAAACTCGCGATCGTGCACCGAGACGGGGACCTTTTCAAGTTCCATGATTCCTCGGGCCACATGCTCGCTCAGGCGGCGGAACGCTTCGAATCCCTTCTCCGGGGTCGCGCGCATCGGGTTGCCAATGATGCCGTTTTCGACGAACTCGTGGTGGTCCATCGGGAAGCTGAAGTACTGGTAGCCCTCGAATTCGGCATCGGGCATCCCGTCGTCTTTACTGAACGATTTCGGCAAGAACTCGGGAATGTGCGCACGCGTGTCGACGGCCCGCTCCATGCGCACCAGGTCAGGGTTCCACGCCATGCACTGAGACGTTTCGAGCTCGCTCGAGTGCCATCCCGGTGTTTCCTCTGGCGGGTTTTCCATCAGGCCATCGAGAATTCCGACATAGCGCTCCATGTAGGGTTTGACGAACGAAATGAGCGCTCCCGTTTCGTAGCGCAGACGACGAAGCACCGGGTCAACAACTTTGATGTTCGATCCGTGACCGTTGATGAAGATGATGCGATTGAATCCGTGGTGGATGAGGCTGCGCGCGACGTCGTACATCAGGTTCAGTAGCGTGTCAGCGCGAAGTGTGATCGTGCCGCGCCCCTCGCCCGGCCCATACATGTGCTGAGGCGAGTAACCGGCCCAGAGTGGGGGCGTGTGGAGTACGCCAATTTGCTCACTAATGCGACGCGATACCTCAACTGCCGTAATGGTGTCGCATGCAAGGGGCAGGTGCGGACCATGCTGTTCGGTGCTGGCCATCGGAACGAGAATCGTGTCCTTCGTCGTCAGATATTCCTTGATGTCGACGTACGACAAATCGGACAGATTCCACGAACGAAACTTGGATCGAAATTCGTCGTCTCCGGTCGTCAAGCGAGCGATGGGCTGTTCAGTCATTTCTTTTCGTTTCCTTTTTGTTTGTTGAGAAGTTCCAAGAGTCGTTGTGCGGCCAGGGCACCGAGTTCGAGGTCGTTGATGTGCGCATCCGACGTCTCAAAAGTGATGTCGGGGCGAAGAGTCGACTGGATGGTCGAGCGCATGATCTCGTCACCTTCTGGGTCGAAGAACACCCCACCTTCGCGGGCCGGAATCGAGAGTCCGCCAAGCGGGAAGATGACATGCACGAGTCCGGTCGACTTGTTGAGTTTTTCGGCAAATTCGAGCGCAATGTCACGTTTTTCGTCGTGCGTGTAACCAACCAGCGCATACTCCGGGTTGTGGTCGTAAATCTTTCGCGAGCGCAATTCGCTCGGGAGGGTTTTTGCGTCAAACACCGCAAAATCGAGACATCCTGGAATGACGACCTGCGGGAGGCCAAGTGATCCAACCACGGTGAGTCGCTCAGGTGTGGCGTCGTGAATTCCGCCGATTCGGCGGTCACCGATTTCGTTTGTCGTGTAATCCACGACTCCGACGAATTGACCTGCTCGCGCAAGCTCTTCCATGCTCGGTCCGCCTACGCCACTCGAATGGAAGACGACGGTTTCAACGCCGGATTCTTCCAGCACGGCTTTCAGTTGTTCAACGGCTTTAGTCGTGTTGCCCAACATTGTCGCCGCGATGGTCAGCGACTGTGCTGAGCGCGGAGGCAACGCATGACCGTGGTCGAGCATCCCTTTCATCGCCGCCGCGGCATTGTCGAAGACCGTTTTGGCAACATCATTCACGCCAAGAATGTCGACGATGGAGTGAATCACCATCACGTCTTTGGTTCCGACGTAGGGACCAAACTCATGATGCCCCGATGCGGTGGGAGCAATCACGATCTTGGGCACGCCGACGGGGAGTGTCTGGATGGCCGCCGCACCCATGACGGCACCGACACCACCCACGCTGATGCCACCAATAATCTCTCCGGCCGCATATTGCTCGCGAACGAACTCTGTGACAAACTCGCGCATGAGAGTGACGGCCTTGCCACGGGATCCCACAGTTTGAAGACTCTCGAGGGTCATACCGCCGCGTTCCGCGAGTTGCGCGCGTGACACATCGGGCACTATCCCTAAGGGTTCACCCAAGATTCCGGTGTCGACGACCATCGTCGCGACGCCGAGTCGAATCAACTGGTCGCGCAAATAGGCAACCTCGGGCCCTTTTGTGTCAAGGGTCGCGATGATGGCAACTTTTCCTTTAGACATGGACGCACCACTCGCCTGTCTTCATGTTGCTCACCGCGACCCTTGACCCGTCTCTTCAGCTGCGTCCGATTAGAACTTGTTGTCGATGAGTGGCAAGAGGTGCTCAGAGTTGACCTGAACGAGCCAGTTGTAGAACTCTTCGGTGAGAACGCTCGAACCATGGTCGATGATGAACTTGAGCTGCTCGGGGTCGATGTCGAGCCCTTCGAAGTTGGTTTCGAGGGCGTTCGGGTACTTGTTGGCCGGCGTGCGGTCAACGGGAGCCACGAATTCGGCCGTCAGCGCGCCCTGGTAGTTGATCGAGTTGAGTACCTCCACGACCTGTGCCCAGTTGTAGTCACCGTAGCCAGCTGGCATGCGGTTGTTGTCTGCGACGTGGAAGTCAACGAGCTTGTCACCGACAAGGCGAATCGCGTCGAAGAGGTTGCTCTCTTCAATGTTGATGTGGAATGCGTCCAGCGTGACACCGAGGTTCGGGCCGACCGCGTCACACAATGCGAGAGCCTGCTCTGCCCGTGTGATCAAGTAGGACTCGAAGCGGTTCAGCGGCTCAACGCCGACACGGATTCCGAGCTTCTCTGAGTGTTCGTAAATCTCTTTCGTTCCCTCAACGAGCCATTTCCACTCGTTCTCTGGCGTCGAGTCCGGAACAATCTTGCCCACGGTTCCGGGAACCAGCGTGACGATCTGACCGTCGAGTTCGTGCACGAAAGTGATGACGTCCTTGACGTACTGCACGGATGCAGCGCGCTTGGCCTCGTCGGAGCTCTGCATGTTGCGACGATCGATCATGAGCGTGACCGCACCCCAGCAGTTGAGCTTGTAGTGGTCGAGAAGGCCGCGAACGTGCTTCGAGTCGTAAATGGTCGGCTCGCCACTGATTTCGATGGACTTGTATCCATATTTCGCGAGGCGCGCGATCGTTGTTTCGATTGGTTCGCTTCGCATCCAGTTGTGCATTGACAGGTGCATGACACTCTCCTTTGAGTTTTTCTTGCGATGACGTGACTATTCAGTTTTTTGTGACCCGTGAGTCTGGGCGGATTTCGATTACCAGACGCTGTTTCCTGGAGGGCCGAATCCGAGCTTTCCGGGGTTCATGATGCCGTCGGGATCCCAGGCCGATTTGAGCTGACGCATGAGCTCGAAGCCGTGTCCGTATTGGGGCCGCATGAACCTTCCCAGCTTGAGACCGACACCATGGTGGTCATTCAAGACACCGCCGTGTTCGATGGATGCGAGCACTCCAGCGTCCCACAATCGATCGTGCAGAGCCATGGCTTCTGCCGGGTCGGTTGGGCCGTTGTCGACGTAGAAGCGGTCATAAATCATGGTGCCCCACTCGTACCAGTGCGAGAAGTGGGCCGTGTAACGCGCGCCAACATCCTTGAATTCTTCTTCAATGATTTTTTTCTTGGCACGGTAAATAGCGGGGATGTCGGCAAATCGAGCAACAGTGTCGAAGGTGCCATACATGAGTGGTGGCTGCGGCAGCTTGCCCTTTGCATACGGCTCGTACTTGCCTTCCCACCACATAAGTCCGACTTCTTCGCCCAGCGACGTTCCACCGATCCCAGTCGCGATCTCGGTGATTGCCGTGGCCTCGTAATCGACGAGCTGCTCGGCACCGTCGCACATGAGAATCATGAGATTGCCCGTGTAAGGAAGTCCGACCCAGTCTTGAAGCTTGACGCTGTCTGCCTCGTCGTACAGACGAATGACGGCCGGTCGCAGACGACTCGTCATGATCCGGCGGCCAGCTTCGATGCCGGCAAAAATGTCCGGGAAGCTAAACGCGAGGAAGCGACGGGCCGCGGGTAGCGGATCAATACGCAAGCTCGCCTCAGTGATGATGCCGAGGGTTCCCTCAGAACCAACAAAAGTCTGGAGGAGGTCGGATCCAGCCGCATGGCTCGGCACAGGAAGCGTCTTGACAACTTCGCCACTGGCCACGACTGCTTCGACCTGAAGCACCTGGTCTTCTGCCTTGCCGTACTTGGTCGACACAACACCCGCACCGCGAGCGGCGATGAACCCACCGATGGTGGCGCCGAGGTGATACGAACCGGGATAGTGCGCCAACGTAAGACCCGACTTGTTGAGCTCCGTCTCGAGAGTTGGTCCGTCGATTCCCGCTTGGGTGGTGACAATCAAGCTTTCCTGGTCGACGTTGACGATGTTGTTCATGCGCGTCAGGTCGACCGCAATTCCGCCATACGGCGCAAATGTTCCACCCTGGGTGCCCGAACCGCCTCCGCGTGGAATCAATGGAACCTTGTAGTCGGCAGCGATTCGGACAACCTTGGAAACATCCTGCGTGCTTCCCGGGCGAACGACAAAGTCGGGCGCGGGCTGTTTGAGTCCCTGGTGTGACATAAACTTCGACATCCACGACCAGTCAGCGGCACTGGCCTGAAGTTCGTCCTCGCCAACACTGACGTTGTTGGGACCAATTGCGGTCCCGAGCTCGCGAAGAATCTGGCCCCGAAGGAAGGCGCTACCCGTTACTCCGTCTGCATGAGATTGTCTCGCCACTACATTTCTCCTGTCGCATTCGTCGTCATAAGAATGACCCAAACCTGTGTTCATGAGTGTATACAGTTACGTATTCATAACGCAAGTGAAGGAGAAATTTCTGCCTCTATTGGTGCAATTGATCGCGTCATCGCGCAAAAGACATCGCGTTGCTCCAAAAAGCACCGAGCAGGCGCCCGCAACGCCGACTTAGATCAGCAAGCGAATACAGAAATTCTTAGCGAACAGAAAACCGGTACACCGACTCCTGCACGTACTCCTCACCGGCGGGCACAACGACACTCGGGAGTTGCGGAAGCAATGGCGAATCGGGGAATCTCACGGTTTCGAAACACACACCACTGCCCGCGACATACACGGCGCCATCTCGTCCGGCGAGATGATCCAAATGGCAGCCGAGATAAATCTGCAACGCGGGTTCCGTCGAGAAAAGTTCGAGGTGACGACCAGTGGAGGAGGAGAACATCGTCGCGATGGGAGAGGTTTGCCACGCCGAGCGTGCATCGTGAGAACGCAGCGGGAGCACCCTGTCATCGAGCAGATAGGTGTGATCAATCCCCGGCCACGGAACCCCCGTGCCCGACGGGAGCAAAGCGCCGATTCGCCGTGGCTGCGTGAAGTCGAAACCCGTGTCTGCCACGGAAACGATGTCACCCGTGGGCACGAGGTCGTGAGTCATCCCGACGCGGTCGCGAGCCGCAATCCACAACTCATCATCAACGACAGTGCCTCGCCCGCCCGACGTGAGATTCCAATACGCGTGCTGTGTCAGGGCGATGGGCGTGTCCGCATCCGCAACTGCTCGCATTTCGCAGGTCAACGTGTGGTCATCGGACCACAGATACGTGGATGCCACCCGCACGTTTCCCGGATATCCACCGTCGCCCGCAGCACTCTCCGTGCGAAACGTGTAGCCGACGCCGCGCTCATCCTCCGCCGGCTCGGTCAACCACTCCCGATTGTCGAGTCGGCCGCTCGTTCCGCCGTGAAGCGTGTGGGGTCCGTCGTTTGCCGTGAGCTCGAGGTCGAGTCCTCCACCGACGAAGTGCGCGTTCGCCGTGCGCCCGGCCACACGTCCCACTGTCGCACCGAAGTACCCGCCGACGTTGTCGACAAATCCCTGCTCCGTGTCGAAACCAAGAACGCAGTCATCCAACGTGCCATCGCGATCGGGCAGCGTGAGGCCACAGAGTCGGGCGCCAAACGGACTTAACGTGAGGCGGGCACCCGATGCGTTCGTCACGTGCAGAAACGACATGGGGTGCCCGCCTTACTCGCGAAAGTCGCGACAGTGTTGTGGCTACGCTCGGGTCAGCGAGACGCCCGAACGGCGACGCGAGAGTGCATCCACGGTCGCGGCTGCAACGAGCACACCACCGGTGATGAGGAAGTTCGCACCAGCCGGTAAACCGATCAGTCCGAGTCCGTTGTCGATGATCGAGATCACGAGGGCCCCAATGGCGGCATAGGCGAGGCGCCCACGACCACCGAAGAGACTCACCCCACCGACGACCGCAGCAGCGACACCGGACAACACGATGGAGCGGCCAGCAGTTGACTCGATTGAGCCGATTCGACTCGCGTGGAGAAGACCCGAAACAACGGCCAGCGACGAACAAATGATGAACGCGTACAGGCGGATCTGGGGCACCTTGATACCGGCGCGTCGAGCGGCCTCGGGGTTTCCTCCCACAGCGTAGATGTAGCGACCAAACAGGGTGCGGTCGAGCACAAAGGTGCCGACTACGAGAATGACCAGCACAATCGGGATGACCACCGGCACACCTTCAACCGCCAGCATGCCCTGACCGCGGTTGATGCTGAGCAATGCAACGACCAGGCCCCCCACCACTGCCAGCGCGGCAATCTTGATGACGAGCATGATGGCGGGACGCGTCGGAAGACCGACCTTTGTGCGACGACGACGGTCGTAAAGGCTCAGGATGAGCGACCCAGCTACGACGATGACGAGCATGACCCAGCCAGCCCACACGGGCATGTTGCTGTTCATGATGGCCTTCAGCTCAGCCTGCTCAAGTCGGTAGATGCCGCCGTCACCTAAGAGGAGCAACATGAAGCCCTGCAGACCTAAGAAGAGACCCAGAGTCACCACGAAGGACGGCACACCGATTCGCGACACAAAGAAACCGATGAAGGCACCAATGACAGCGCCCGCTCCCAACGCGATGATGAGGGCGACAATCCAGTTCCACCCGAGGTTACTGAAGAGCACCTGAAACACCGCCATGCCCGAACCGGCCGTAACACCGGCGGACAGGTCAATCTCGGCGAGCAAAAGCACGAACACGAGCGCGAAGGCGAGAACCATCAACTCCGACGCTTGAACGAAGAGGTTCGCGATGTTTCCGGTCGTGAGGAAGTACGGGCTCAAGATGGAGAACAGCGCGGCCAACACGAGTAGCGCGAGGACGGCCGGTAGTGCACCCATGTCACCGCCACGGATGCGCTGGAGGTATCCGGTGAGTTGGTCACGCACGGTGCCTTCGTGACCGGTAGCAATTGGAGTGGTGTACGTCATTGTTATGCAACTCCCTCAGGTGTCTTTGAGCCGGTGATGTACGCAACGACCTCGTCACGAGTAGTTTTCTTGGCGTCAATGTGAGCGACCATTTGGCCCAAGTAGAGCACGCTGATCTTGTCCGCCACTTCGAAAACATCGGCAAGGTTGTGGCTGATGATGACGACGGCGATGCCGTTGTCGGCCAAACGGCGAACCAGGTTGAGCACCTGCTCTGTCTGGGCGACTCCGAGTGCGGCCGTCGGCTCATCGAGAATGACCATCTTGGCGTTGCGGAGCACGGAGCGCGCAATGGCGACGGTCTGGCGCTGTCCACCAGAAAGCGACGAAACTTTTTGGCGCACCGACTTGACGGTGCGAACGGAGAGTGACTGCAACGCCTTTTGTGCGGCGAATTCCATCGATGCTTCGTCGAGTGTGCCTGCGTTCAGCTCTTCACGCCCGAGAAACATGTTCTGAACGATGTCGAGATTTTCGCACAGGGCGAGGTCTTGGTAGACCACCTCGATTCCCATTGCCGAAGCCTGACGGGGTGACCGAATGTGGACTTCTTCGCCGCGGAACGAGACGTTGCCTCCGTCGTAGGGCTGCACACCGGAGAGACCTTTGATGAGGGTCGACTTGCCCGCACCGTTGTCACCGACGAGCGCGGTGACCTTGCCTTCTTCGACTGAAAAATTCACGCCTTTCAAAACGTCGACCGGGCCGAAGCTCTTGGTCACGTTGGAAAGCTCAATAAGCGGGGTTGCCACGATTATCTCCCTTGATAATGCTGACCCGAAACGGATCTGAGGTGGCGGCGAATGCCGCATAAAAACTGAGGGGTTGAGTTTGTGCTGAAAGACCTCGCGCCGACCACGGATGGTCGGCGCGAGGCCGTCATACAGCGGGTGTTACTTGATGCCGGCTGCAGTACATGCAGCAGCAACGTCGCCGACACAGAGGTCAGCAGCCGTCACGTCGCCAGCGGTGACAACGTCGATGACGTTGTCCTTGCCGACCTTCGTGGGGGTAACAGCGATGTAAGGAACACCATCAGCGGTGGTCTTGCCAGCGGTGATCGTCTCGCCCTTGAGGAGCTTGATGATCACGTCAGCAGCAGCGCCAGCCTCGACGGAAGCAGGCTTCCAGACGGTGCAGGTCTGCTTGCCGAGGAGCACGTTGCCGAGACCAGCAGGCGAAGCGTCCTGACCCGAGGTAGGAACGGTGAGACCGTTCTTGTCGAGGATCGTGATAACGCCAGCAGCGTTGGTGTCGTTGGCAACCCACACAGCGTCAACCTTGCCGCCGAGCGAGGTCAGAGCCTGCTCGAAGTTGGTTGCCGACTTTGCGCCATCCCAGACACCGGCGGGCTCAGCAGCAGGCTTGATGCCAGCAGCTTCCATGACCGAAACGGCGCCGTCGTGGAACATCTTGGCGTTACCGTCAGCGGCGTCTCCACCCATGTAGACAACAACAGCCGTCTTGGGGTCCTTGCCAGCGGCGGTGAGACCGTCGAGGATGCACTGACCCTGGATTGCGCCAACGCCCTCGTTGTCAAACGACACGTAGTAGTCAGCACCAGCGATGGGGCGGTCGTACGCGACAACCGGGATTCCGGCAGCCTTGGCCTTCTCGGCAACGGTCACACCGGCACCCTGAAGGTCAACGAGAACCATCACGCCACAGCCCTTGGCGAGCTGCTGGTCAGCAATGGTTGCGTACTTTGCGGTGTCGCCACCAGCGTTCTGGATGTCAGCTTCGTAGCCGGCGTCCGTGAGAGCCTTCTCGAGTGCGGGGCGGTCGTTGGATTCCCAACGAGGCGACGACTCGGTGTCCGGCAGGATAACGCAAGCGCGGCTAGCCGAAGCTCCGCCGCCGGATGCTGCACATCCGGTGAGAAGCAGGGCCGAGGCCGCTACGACTGCACCGATTGAGATCAATGAAGACTTCTTCAATTCTCTCTCCTTCGTAGTTGTGTCACTTGGATGCGCACACGAGTGCGCGCACAGACCTCTGCGTAGAGGCCCTGGTATATGTTGCCCTATGCAACAAATTGGCGCGACCTCTTTTGGTCACGAAATCGTAACGTTACCTGAGAAATCACCGTATTTGTTGGCTGAACCACATAATTGAGCACCGATGAACGCAAAATTCGGTTAAGCCTTCGTCAGGAATCAGCGTGCCGAGGTAAGAATCCTCTTCGCGGCGTCATCGTATTGACGAGAAATTTGCGGTTGTCGTTCCGCGTCCACGGTGATGATGATCTCCAAGGGCCAGTCCGGTCGGAGTCCCGTGAGAACCTCGGCAGCCTGCGCCGCAGCTCCATTGGCGACGTATTCCCCGGGTGCGGGAACCACGACAGGAACACCGAAAACTTCTCCCGCAATGACCTGAACCGCCGGGTTGCGTGCGGCCCCACCCACGAGGAAGATGCGTTCACAGACGACACCGGCTTCACGCAGAGCATCCAGACCCGCATTCAGGCCACAGAGCATCCCCTCGATCGCCGCACGAGCGACGTTGACTCTCGTGTTGTTCGCCAGGGTCAATCCCGACAGGTGCGCCGTCTCATTAGGAAGGTTGGGCGTGCGCTCCCCCTCAAAATACGGAACAAGTACGACACCTTCGGCAGCCGGCGGTGCACTCAGAGCCATCTCTCCCAGCTCATCGTGCGACACATCGAAAAGAGCGGACATGGAATCAAGAACGCGGGCCGCATTAAGGGTGCACACCAAAGGGAGTGCATCACCCGATGCGCTGGCAAATCCCGCAATGATTCCCGTGGCATCGGATGTCTGCGATGCCGAGACTGCGAAAACGGTCCCACTCGTGCCGAGCGACACGACGACGTCGCCCCGTGTTGCCCCCACGCCGAGGGCGGCCGCCGCGTTGTCCCCGGCGCCACACGCGATGCGCATGCCGCTCGCGGTGGTGAAAGCGGTTTCACCGGGCATCACAATGCGCGGAACCACAGGAACGTGCCCGAGAGCGAATTCCAGTACCTGTGGCAAATACTCGTTCGTGGTCGGGTTGAAGTAACCCGTGCCGCTCGCATCGGAGCGGTCAGTCGCCAGAGTCGACAGGTCAGGACCCAGCTCGGATTCCCCCACAGGACCGAATCCCGCAAGGCGCCATGTCAGCCAATCATGTGGCAGCGCAACCGCAGCCACACGTTGCGCATTCTCTGGTTCCGCCCCCCGAAGCCACCGCAATTTTGTGGACGTAAACGACGCGACGGGCACGGATCCTGTCATTCGCGCGATCTGCTCGGCTCCAAAGTGAGCCGTGATTTCTTCGGCGGCAGCCGCACTTCGAGTGTCGTTCCACAGCAGGGCCGGACGAATGACGTGTCCGTGCTCATCGAGTACGACCATGCCGTGTTGTTGGCCGCCGATGGAAATCGCATCCACATCGTCAAGACCGCCCGCGGCCGCGAAGGCGGCGTTCAACGCCGTCCACCAGTGGCGAGGCTCGACTTCCGTTCCCTCGGGATGCTTTGCGCTTCCCTGACGAATCACGGCGCCGCTCTCGAGATTGCGAATCACGACCTTGCAACTTTGGGTCGACGAGTCGACCCCCGCCACGAGCGTCATGCGTTAGCGCGCACCCATCAAGTGCTCGGTGGCGAGCTGGTTGAGACGAACGAAACCAAAGCCCCGACCGTTGAAGTACGAGTCTGCGTCGAAGTTTTCGTATGCCGACGTGTCACCGAGCAGATCTTGGTAGGTCTCACCCTTCGACAACGTGGTTTCGTTGATTTCGGCGACGCGAGCCGCCTTCAACGCGGCCTGCACCTCGGGGTCTGCCCGGAACGCGGCGGCACGCTGCTTCAGTAGCAAATACATGCGGATATTCGCGCGAGCCGACTCCCAGACGCCCTCATAATCCTCGGTGCGGCTGGGCTTGTAGTCGAAGTGGCGAGGTCCGTCATACGCGCGACCACCCTTCGGCCCACCGAATTCGATGAGGTCAACCAGCGAGAACGCATTCGCCAAGTCTCCGTGACCAAACACGAGGTCTTGGTCGTACTTGATGCCCCGCTGACCGTTGAGGTCGATGTGGAAGAGCTTGCCGTGCTCGAGAGCTTGAGCGATGCCGGCCGTGAAGTTAAGGCCCGCCATTTGCTCGTGTCCGGTCTCAGGGTTAAGCCCCACCATTTCGGGATGTTCGAGAGTCGCAATAAAAGCCATCGCGTGACCGACGGTGGGAAGCAGGATGTCGCCACGAGGCTCGTTCGGCTTGGGTTCAATCGCGAACCGAATGTCGTACCCCTTATCCGTCACGTACTGGCACAGCAGGTTGACGCCCTCACGGTAGCGTTCGAGCGCACCGCGCACGTCTTTGGCCGCGTCGTACTCGGCGCCCTCACGGCCACCCCACATAACAAAGGTTTTGGCGCCCATCTCGGCGGCGAGGTCCAGATTGCGCAAGGTCTTGCGCAACGCAAACCGACGGACGCCACGATCGTTGCTCGTGAATGCCCCGTCTTTAAAAACGGG
>Ga0214917_10005529_pt1 | contig 13464 bp, 13 predicted proteins | sample LL_1208_BB_MetaG_FD_177983 | JGI IMG/M metagenome (GOLD analysis project Ga0214917, IMG submission 177983) | Freshwater microbial communities from Lake Lanier, Atlanta, Georgia, United States - LL_1208_BB | ecosystem: Environmental > Aquatic > Freshwater > Lake | place: USA: Georgia | collected... | reverse complement strand
CGCAAGAAGAGGAGCGATCCCCGGCCCGACTACTTCCACTTCTCCGAAAAAACCAACACGGCGATCCTGGGGGAGTTCGACGAGACCAGCGACCACGAGGACGATCAGGAGCGCCTGGAGCTCATCACACACCAGGCCGGGTGTGGGCGGGCTCGTACGTTCGTCTTCCGTGTCAACGGCCGTTTGGGGGAAGGCCGACCTCTCTGTGTCCGCCGGGAACGACAGGGCGTCGTCTTCTACTGTTTGACGGACGCCGGTCGGGAGGTTCTTTGGAAAGTGGCCGCCTACGTCAGAAGATGCCTGCCGTGGCTCCTGGAGGAGGGTGGCAACCTCTACCCGGCTTTGACACAGACGGTCTACTTCTGAGGCCTTGCCCAAAAATGAGCTTTGAGGAGCGGGGGTGAGCTTCCTCGGGAAGCGGGATGAGCTTCCTCCTTGTCGCAGCAGGGAAGCCGCTACGGAGGGCCTCGGAGAAGTAGTACGTGCTTTCCGTTTGGGGCATGGAGCTGACGTGAGAAAAAAGCCGGGCTCTTTCCCTGGAAGGCCGGTTTCTGCAGGTGGTGGTGGTCAACCGGGTCGTGGACTACCGACGCCCGAGCTCGGACGTGCGCCAGAGCGTCTCCTTCTGCACGGCGTTCTTGTAAAGGAACTGCGAGCGCCCAGGTGATGGTCCATCCAACCTGACCTTCCTCCTTTTTTTTTTGCCCCCCAGGGCGACCGGCGACCATGGACTGTGACCAGCTTCCCTTCGACCAGCTGTCCTCGGACCAGCTGTTCTTCGATGAGGACGTCTTCGATACTGCGGTAGAGGAGGGTCCTGTTTACGTGTCTCCCGACGACGGAGGAGGAGCCCCTGCGGAGCCCGGAGGGCCTGAGGAGTGGTCGCTCGACGGGCTTGAGGGGACGGAAGAGGAGTGGAACGGGGTGTTGAGGGAGCTCGCGGAAGAGCTCGGGGTGGATGTCGACGAGGCTGCTGCTGTCGACGAGGCTGCTGCTGTCGACGAGGCTGCTGCTGTGGACGAGGAGGACAGAGGGGTATCTCTTGGCGTCGTGGTGGCCCCGAGCTTGCGGAGGTACCAGCGGCTCCTCGGGAAGTCGGAGGGCGGCTCCGAGCAGCCCGTGGCGCTGGGTGCAGCGGGCCTGGCCTTCACGGTGGACCCGGACGCGGGCGACGGCGTCCTCTTCTACGAGGAGACGGCCCCCGGGATGTCCGCGCAGCGGGTTGGCGTCCCGGTGGCTCGCTACGAAAAAGGAACCTCTGCGCTCTCCTCGGTCAGAGTCTACCCGGTGGTGCCCTCCTTCGAGAGCAAGAGCTCGCAGCACGTGGCGGACGCCAGAGACCTGCGCGTCGACTCCATGTTCGTCCAGGAGGTGCCGGTGACCGCTGTCTTCGGGACGTGCTCCTTCATCTACCAAAAAAGCCGGCGCCCGCTCACCAAGCTGAAGCGAGTTCCGCCGGAGTGGGAGGACTGGGTGGAGCCGAGCAAGCGCGTCTGCCTGTCCGAAGCGTCCGCCTTGTGGTGCTCGCAGTCCGCGCTCGAGCAGGTGGCCCGGAACCTGGCCAGCGAGGCAAGGTTCAGCTCCTGAAGCCAGGGCGAGTAGGGGCGGGCGGGAAGCCCCGAAGGAAAAAAAAAGAACAACCGCGGCCGTCCCTACTGCTCCTTGCCGTAGGGGAGATCGACGAGGGTGAACTCACCGAGGTCCGTGTCGACGGCCTCCTCGCCGATAACGCTGGGGAGGAGTACGCTGTTGACCGGGTCCTCGCCGATCTTGGGCGCGTCTGAGGGGAGACCGACGCAAGTAAATGTGCCGACTTCTGTGGGAAAAGTACTGGAGACGGTCGCGTCCCGAAGTGTTTCGAGTAGCCCCTCGAGGACGGTCTGGGAAACGAGACCTCCCTCGAAAAGCATGCGCAGTTCCTTGTCGAGCTGCTCCATGGGTCCCTTCACCCCCTCGTGGGGTTTGGCAGCCGTTCATTTTTTTTTTTCGTTAAAACCGTCACGAGGACACGACGTGGGCGAGGTTGTTCACGAGGGCCTCGATGTGGAGGATGTATCGAGTGGCGTTCTTGATTCGCACGTCGTAGGTGGAGAACACCTCGCAGACCCGGAGGGCCTTGTCGGCACGCAGCCCCCTGCCCAGGACCTCTCTGAGGAAGAAGACCACGAGGACGTCCGTGTCGAGGTTGGACACGAAGAGCTGGGTCATTACGTCCCGGACGTCCGTGACGCAGCGGGCGGTCCTGCTGGTGCCCTGCGAGAAGACGGCGTCCACCAGCTTCCTGACGTTGGCTTTCCAGTACACCTCGAAGGGGACCCCGAACTTGACGCTCTGCAGGAACCAGAGGCCCTCCGTCACGTTCCGCTCGGCCGCGAACGGCTCCAGCGCGCCCGGCTCCACGCTGAGCCCCTCCTTCTCCCGCACGGCCTCCAGGTACCCGCGGGTCTCCTCCCGGGTCGCGGTCGGCAGGCAGATCTGCACGAAGCGGCTCAGCAGCGGGACGTTCGAGGTGCTGGAGCACACCAGCACGAAGCGGCAGGTCGCCGACTCGTCCTCCACCACGCGCCGCAGGCAGAACTGCGCCTGCTCGGACAGCTGGTCGGCGCGGAGCACCACCACGAGCTTGAGGGTGGTGTTGCTGCGGAAGAAGAAGTGGTCCTTGCGCTTCGCGAACTCCACGATCACCTCCTGGATCACGTACTTGTCGACGGAGCTGACCGACGGGTTCACCACCAGGTGGAAGTTGCTCTGCGTGACCTTCACCTTAGAGTTGTTGTTTGTGCCTCCCGAGATGGAGTACTCCACCTCCTTGCGCCGCTGCACGCCCGGGCCGTACAGGGCCAGCAGGAGGTCCTCGACGTACCGGTACTTGCCGCTGGAGGAGGTCCCCACGACCACGATGTTCTGCTCCGTCGGGGTCACCGGCACCCGGGGGTTCCTGTACTCGTACTGAGCGGGGATGACCATGGTCTGTCCCTCCTCCGGTGGAAGAAGGCTTTATCCCGGTTGTAGTCGCCGTCCTAGTCGCACTGTACCCCACTGGGGAAGACAACGCCGTCCTGGTCGCACCGTCGTTGTTGGTAGCCACCACCCCCACTGGGGCAGACGCCGTGCGTGCGGATGTGGTCGAGGAGGTCCTGGTCCCACTGCCCGTCCTCCGGCACGCCGTACCTCTCCATGTACATGAGGTAGGCGTAGTCGACCGTCACCTTCGTGCCGAGGGAGGCGCGCAGGTTCATGCCCATGTGTCGCTCCCGGTTGCCCTTCCCGCCGTTGCAGCAGTCCCTGACCAGCTCGAGGATCCGGTCCAGCTTGTCCAGGATCAGCGCGTCGCACCGCCTCCCCCCGCCGCCCTGCCACCGGCCGTCGTCGAAGTAGGCCTTCCGCGTGCCGTACATTAGACTCCGCCGCGCAAAAAAAATTCACCCCACAGTAGTGATGATGACCGAGTACCCGGAGCCGTCCGACCCGAACTTCCAGTCCAAGCTGTACCGGAAGTGGGAGTTCTACGCGCACCGAGACAAGCCCAAGAAGCCGCCCGAGACGGAGGAGGAGAAGCATGAGTACGTGCGCCGGGAGTGCACGAGGACGACCTCCTCGTCGTTCCAGCCGCTGCCCCACCAGAGGTTCCTGCAGAACTTCCTGAACCCCCAGACGCCGTACCGCGGGCTGCTCGTGGTCCACTCCACCGGCTCCGGCAAGACCTGCGCCGCCATCACCGTCGCCAAGACCTTCCTGCCGCAGTGCGTCAAGTACCGCAGCAAGATCTACGTCCTCGTGCCGGGGACCGTCCTCAAGAAGCAGTTCCTGGAGGACCTGGAGGAGGACTGCGGCGGGCTGCCGGAGGACCAGCGGCAGCTCTTCGTGGTGATCAGTTACAAGACGTTCCACCGGAGGGTGCTCGGGGAGAAGGTCAGGCTGCGCGAGGGGAAGGTGGTCAGGGACCGGTCGCTCCGGAAGCGCATCGACAGCCTGAACCACAGCCTGGTGATCGTGGACGAGGCGCACAACCTCACCAACAACGACTACGGGCTCTCGCTGGCGAAGGTCGTCAACTCGTCGCGCAACCTCAAGCTGCTCCTGCTCACGGCCACGCCCATGATGAACCTGGCCACCGACATCGTCGCGCTCCTCAACTTCCTGCGGCCGCCGGGCGACCAGATCAAGACCAGCACCGTCTTCACCAAGGACGACAGCTACGACGTCGCGTTCGTCCGCGGCGGGGAGAGGGCCCTCGCCTCCCTCGCCACGGGCTACGTCTCCTTCCTCTACGGGGAGGACCCCTACACGTTCGCGCGCAGGGAGGACGTGGGCGAGCTGGTCCCGCCGCTGCTCTTCACCAGGGTCGTGCCGTGCGAGATGAGCGAGTACCAGCAGTCCGTCTACGACAAGTTCCTCGAGAAGAACGTCGACGTGCTCGACACCAAGTCCGAGTCCATCTCCAACTTCGTGTTCCCGGAGGACGCCGACCCCGAGCGGGAGGAGCTGTTCCGGCCGCCGCTGCTCGCCAACTTCTCCTGCAAGTTCGCGCGGTGCCTCCAGGACCTCCGCGGCGCCAGGGGCAGCTGCTTCGTCTACTCCAACATGGTCAGGGACGGAGTCCTCCTCTTCCGGCGCGTCCTGCTGGCCAACGGCTTCCTCCCCTTCCGCAGAGACCGCAAGTACTCCCCCACCGCCGGCGCTACGCTCCACCACTCGCTCGCGGAGACGTGGGACGGGAAGTCGGCCGGCTTCCGGCCCGCCACCTTCCTCGTCGTCACCGGGCAGGAGGTGGCCGAGGAGTCGGAGGACATCTTCGCGACGGTCCGGGCCTCCTTCAACAGCCCGGAGAACGTCGACGGGAGCGTGGTGAAGGTGCTCCTGGTCTCCCCGGTGGCGAACGAGGGCTTGTCGCTCTACAACGTCTCGCAGGTCCACGTCCTGGACGCCTACTACCACCTGGGGAGGACCGACCAGGTCGTGGGCAGGGCCCTGCGCCGGTGCCGCCACAAGGACGTGAAGGACCCCGTCGTCAAGGTGTTCCGCTACGTGGTCGTCAGGAGGGACGGCAAGCCCAGCAGGGAGCAGGAGCTCTACCGGCGCGCCGAGGTCAAGTACATCATGGTGAAGCGGGTAGAGCACGTGCTCAAGCGCGTCGCGGTGGACTGCCCCGTCAACTACAACACGAACCTCTTCCCCTTCTCGGGCGCGGAGGGCTGCGTGCCCATCGACGACGTGCTGAAGGACCCGACCCTGGCCCCCCGGGTGTGCCCCACGGGCTGCCAGCTGCAGCCCTGCAGGTTCCGCTGCGCCGACCCGGAGCTCCCGTTCGAGGGGCAGACGCTCCGGGGGCTGGAGGACGTCGACACCTCCACCTTCGACGGACCCTTCGTCGCCCGCGAGGTGGCGTTTTGCAAGCGCGTCGTCCAAGACTGCTTCTCGGTATTCGACAGGTACACGGTGGAGGAGCTCGCGCAGCACTGCCGGTCGTCCTACGCGGACCCCTCCCTCTTCGAGATGCGGTTCCTGCTGGGCGCCCTGGAGGAGCTGAGCCCGGTCACCGAGGAGGACTTCCTGAACTTTGGGGACCCCGTCCTCAACAAGTACAACGTCGCCGGGTACCTGGTGTCGAGCAGCGACACGTTCGAGTTCCGGCCCTTCGACGGGACCGCCCCGCTGCACCGGCGAGCCGTGCTCGTGCTCCGCTCCGACCCGCAGCGCGCCGCGCCGTCCAGGACCTTCCGGTACGACCAGGACTGGTACAAGGGCCGCCCGGAGAACGACGTGGTCGGCATCGTCGGAGAAGATGCGAACGGAAGGCCGCAGCTGCGGATCCGCGGCAAGTGGGAGGCCCAGTCCTTCTTCGGCATCGTCTGCACCAGCCTGTCGAAGGCGACGCTGGCCCAGGTCGCGCTCGACACCCGCGCCGTGAAGAAGACCGCCGGGATGACGAGGCAGCAGATCTGCGCTGCGGTGGAGGCCAGGCTGGCCTTCCTCGAAAAGCACGCCTCCAAGAAGAACGGGATCAGGAAGCTGGTGTACCTCGTCGTCCCAGTAAACCACCCCACCTACGCGTTCCCCCTCAACCTCGAGGACCGGGTCGAGCTGTTCCGAAAGGAGCACCCGCAGGTCGTGGTGCACGAGCGGAAAGAGAAGGGACTCGTCGTCTACTGGACCTCCGAGAAGGTGGAAGGGTTCAAGAAAAAGGTGGCCAGCAACCGGTGGCAGCTGGTCTGATCTAACCCTAACAGACCGGAGCAGGCTGGCACGGGCTGTGCAGCAGGAATGAAGAGAAGGAACGGACAACGGAGAGTGGGTGCTCGAAGTAACGGCAGAAGCGATCGTGCACTCCACGGCAAAAGTAGTCGGGCTCATCGTCGGCGCCTTCCCGTCGTCCGCCTGTCCAGCTTTCATAATATCAGAACCTTCCTCCACATCGCCGCTTCCCTCGGCAGGCTGGACGTCGTGCCGCCGTTGCTTTCCAGTGGGGCGGACAGCCGGGCGAAAGACGCCGACGACAGGATCCAGCTCGACGTCGCCTCCAGTCCCCGCGTCGCGTGGGAGCTCAGGAACGAAGTCGCGACTTCCGAAGAGATCGTCAAGAACAGGAGGGAGGAGGACGGCACCTTGCTGGACCCGGTTTCTCTGACTCGGCTCTCGGGAAAGGTCGTCAAGTGCCGTGTCTTGCTACCGCCGTGGAGTTCTGTTTTTTTCCTACTACGCGACGTCGGCCCGGGCGAGGCGGGGCAGCCAGGACCCGGCGGCGACAAAAAAACTGGCCCTTTACAAAACGTCATGAGGAAAGAGGAGGCCCTGTCCGTCTATTACGACCACTTCGGCAGAGAGAACATCCGGTTGCAACGGAACCGCTCCGCAGCCCGGCAGCTGCACAAAAGGGTAGAGACCAGGCTCGTCCCCATCGCCGTGATCTTGCGCCTCTTCCCTTCCGCCACCGACGACGTGAGGATGGCCTGGCTCCAGCGGGTCTCCTGCGAGCTCCTCGGAGAGGTGTTCATCGACTGCCTGAGCACACCCTACGAGAGGACGCTCCTGCGGGTGGCCAGGGAGTACCGGTACTTCGCGCAGCTGTACGTCTGCGACCTGTCCCTGTCGCAGCTGCGCTCGCTGCACGTGAACCTCCCGTAGCCCTCCTACTACCAGTTGAGCGGGTCGTACAGGTAGTCGTCGCGGGGGTTCAGGAAGACCTCGAAGGCGCCCTCGCCGAGGAGGGGGACGGCGACGCGGTCCCCGGTGCTCAGCTCCCGGTTCCCCGCGATGGCCACCTTGCTCCACTGCTGCGCCGGCGTGTGAAAAGACACGAAGTAGTCGTAGACGTCGCGGTAGCGGCGCCGGCCGTAGAGCCGGAAGATGTCGTTGTTGCGCCGGAGGTGGCCCACGAAGTGGAAGTGGTCGGGGATGCCCCGGGTCGGGTAGGCAGGGGGAGGGGAGGGGTTCTCGTCGTACGCGTAGCGGTTGATCGGGCGGGTCAGCGGGTCCTGGTCGACCGCGTAGTCCCGCAGCGCCTGCTCCGACAAGAACCGGGAGCCGGCGGGCCCCCTTGTGAAAAATCGGATGAGGAGCAGCCTGAAGTAGTCCATTCCCCTATGCACTTGCTTGAGAAATTCTGGCCCGCCAACTTTTTTCCTTTCCTCTCGCAGTTGTCATCGATGAAGCGGTCGTTCACGGAGCTCACCCTGGAGGAGCACCTGGAGTGCAGCATATGCCACGAGACCGTCAGGCTCCCGGTGAGGCCCACCACCCGCTGCTCCATGAGGGGCGACTGCGTCTACCGGTGCTGCCTGAAGTGCTTCCAGACCCACGCCATGCAGAACCTCCCCTCGCGCATGAGGATGAGGAACGGCAGCTACGCCTTCAAGTGCCTGCTCTGCCATGATACCACGCCGTCCAGGAACCACCACTCCCGGATGTTCGAGGTGGACCACTACCTCATGAGGGTCGTGGACCTACTGGAGAAGGAGGTGGCCTGCCCGTTCTGCGACACGCCCGGGTTCAAGACCCAGAACCACCTGCTGCGGCACGTGGAGGCGGACTGCCAGAAGTACCCGCAGCCCTGCTCCTGGTGCGGCGAGCCCACCACCAAGGAGGACCTGCCCGGCCACGTGGCCTCCTGCCAGGCCGCCGTGCCCTGCAAGTGGTGCGGGAGGGTGCCGCTCCGCAAGGGCGACGCGACCAGCCACGGCAGGTTCTGCCCCGAGCGGATCGTGGAGTGCCACCTCTGCGAGGAGGACGTTCCGCTCACCCACCTCGACGGGCACCTGAAGACCCACGTGCTATCCGCCCACGACCTGGTGGACCGGGCCGCGACGGCGGTCTGAGCGGCGGGGACACGTTCCCGAGTTAGAGAGGAGAGGGAGTTTGTCTCCAGCAAGACCAACCATGTTCAGTCCCGTCGCCTGGAACGAGGAGGTGGCCCCGGCGGACCTGACGTTCTCGCGCGCGCTCCCCCAGTACCAGTCGAACGACGAGACCGTGTACCGGGTCAACGTGACCCTCCGCCACCCCTCCTTCCTGGTGGAGCTGCCGTGGCTGCAGCTGCGCTTCGACGTGGTGCCCGGGAAGTTCTCGCACTTCCGGCTCTACCTGGAGCCCTACGGGCCGGTCGCCGACGCGGTCACCGACTTCTTCCACGGACTCGACCAGCAGCTGCTCGCCCGCTTCCCGGGCGCCGTCCTGAAGCCGACCGTGGACGAGAGCGACGGGCTGCCGCACGTCCACGTCAAGATCCCCAGCAGCCCGCAGCTCTTCAGCGTCTTCGACGCCTCCGGGGCCTGGCTCGAGTCCCCGTTCCCGCTCCCCAAGGGAGCCTACCTGCAGCCCGTGCTCGACATGAGCGAGGTGCGGCTCGTCGCGGGGGGAGGGACGCAGAAGCTGTGCTTCGTGCCCCGGCTGTTCCAGTGCAAGGTGCACACGTGCCCGAGGTCGTGGTGCGGGGCCAGGAAAGCGGTGGCGGCGCCGCAAGGCCATCCGCCGCCGGTCCCCGAGCGCAGGAGCCCGCCGGCCCCCGCCAGGAGCAAGCCCGTCAAGTTCGTCCCCGACCTGAAGCAGATCGTCAACGTTAAGAAGTCCCTGCGGAAAGTCGCCTGACGCACCGAGAGCGCCGGCCGCGGTTTTTTTCCCGGCCGGAAAGTAAACACATGAGACTATTCGGCGTCGACTACGGCACCACTTCGAGCTCTGTCTGCGTGTACGAGCAGGGGACGTGCGAGCCCGTGCCTCTCTCGGAGGAGGGCCCGCTGCGGAGCGTGCTGTCGTACTTCGCGGACGGTGACGTGGCCGTCGGGGAGGTGCGGCCGGGGGCGTGCCGGGTGGTGAGGTGCCCCAAGCGCAGCTTCGGGGAGGAGGCCTCGAGGGAGGACAACCTGGCGCTCCTCCGCGAGGTGAAGCGGAGGGCGGTGGGGCACGGCGAGCGCATGTTCGCCGTCGTCAGCGTCCCGGTGCACTACAACCACCACCAGCGGCTGCTCATGAAGAGCCTCTGCGCGCTGGCCGGGATCGAGGTCCTCCGGCTGGTGCAGGAGCCCAGCGCCATCGCGCTGTCGGTCTCCACCGGGGGGGAGAGCGTGCTGGTGGTCGACGTGGGAGGGGGCACGACCGACATCGCCCTCGTGGAGCTGACCGAGGGCGTCTACGACGTGACGTTCAGCAGGGGGTTCGACGGGCTGGGGGGGGAGGCCGTCAACGAGCTGATCGCCGAGGCCCTCCCGTCCGTGGACGACGTGGAGGGGCACAAGCTCTCGGGGGCCGTCCCGCAAGAGGTCCTGTGGCCGTTCCTAGACAGAGTGGCGGCCGCCGTGCAGGAGTGCCTCGCGGAGTGCCTCATCCCACCGGACCGCGCCGTCGTGGCGGGCGGGGGGTCGAGGTTGGTGGGCCTCCTCGCGCACCTCCAGAGGTGCCTGTTCCCCACCCCGGTCGAGCTGGTGCCGGACAGCGTGTACGCATGCTCCCGAGGGGCCGCCATCTACGCCAGCGTGGTCTGTTTCCCCTCGGAGGCGATCGTGCTGTCGGAAGTGCTCCCGACGGACCTCGGGGTCGAGGTCCACAAGTCGCTCATGCACTGCGTCGTGCCCAGAGGCTCCCCCGTCCCGTGCTCGAGGTCGGCCTTCTTCAGCAGGGACACGGAGGAGGTCACCTGCATCCGGGTCCTCCAGGGGAACGACCCGGTCTCCAAGAAAAACTTCCTGGTCGGGGAGGTGACGGTGCGGCTCGGCGCCGAGGAGCGTGTCGAAGTGTGCATCAGCGTGGACATGAACTCGCTCATCTCCGTCCACGTCAAGTCCTACGGCTCCGGAAAGCTGCTGGCGAGCAAGGACTTCAGGGCGGGCGAAAACCAAGGCCCCGCCCAGCCGACGACCTCGGTGAGCGATCTGGAGGAGGTGCGGACACTCCTGCGGGCCCAGGACCTCGTCCGCAAGGTTAAGGAGACCTGCACGAGGACCCCCCGGTTCGAAGGCGTGGGGCAGCGGCTCTCCGAGGAGCTCAGCCAGACCCCACCGGAGAAGCTCAAGAGCTTCGTCAAAGAGGTCGAGAGCAAGTACAAGGCCTTCCTCATAACGTAGTAATTTTTTTCTGCGCCCAGCCTCGATGGAGGGACTCGTGTTGTCCGTCGTGTACCGGGCCTTCGCCGGGTCCTCGTGGACCACGTCCGTCGAAGCAGGCCTCACGTTCGCGTTCCCCGACCCCCGGACCACGTACGCCGTCACGTCGCTCGCGGCAGGCAAGGCGTACCGCGTGCGCGGGCTCACCTCGCGGGGCGCCTCGGCCTCCCTCACCACCTACGACGCCAGGGGCTTCGCGGTCGACAACTTCCTACTGCTGGAGCCGCCGAGCTTCGAGGTGACCGTCCCGGCCTGCGACGCGGGGAGGTGCCTGATCTACAGGGTCTACCGCCCGCCGCCCGACGGGGGGCAGGAGCTGGCTCCCCCCCTCCCCACGGTGACCGACCTATCGACCGGGCTGGACCTGCCCGAGTGCCCAGAGCAGAAGAGGGTGCGGAACTCACGCCTCGTCGACCGGCTCGTGCGCGCGCTCCTCTCACTCCGGTGCCTGCCCCGAGTGCCGGTCTGGAACAGCCTCCACGTCGTGGACTATCGGTGGCACTCCGGCATGTTCAGCAACCCCTGCTACCGCTACTACGTCGCTTTCCCGTTACGGTCCCTGGTGCTGGTCGGGCGGGGGAGCAAGCACATGGCGTTCCTGGCCGGCAACCTGCGAACGACCCGGGTGGACGCGGCCTTCCACCCCGCGGAGGGCGAGTCGTTCCGCCTGGGCGTGGCGCGGGGAGAGCAGGCCCCCCTCCCTCGGTGCACGCACGCGCTGAGGTGGAGGGAGGACAACCGCTGCCCGGTCCTCATCGTCAAGGTGTGGTACGACCAGCTGATGGACCTCGAGAGCTTCTTGCCCCGGGCGCGAGAGTATTTGTGAGCCTCATTATAGTATGGTGGTGAACTACGTGATCTACCACAAGTCCTGCATGGACGGGTTCGCGTCCCTGACTGTCCTCGACCACTTCGGGGTCTTCGAGAGGAGCGGCAGGACCTGGTTCCACGCGGCGGCCCCGAACGACAAAGAGCTGCCGCCCAACCTCTCCGCGTCCCGGGAGGTCGTCATCGCCGACGTCAACTACCGCGCCAGCATGGTCTTGGACATCCTGACGACCCCGGTCAAGTCCGTGCTCATGTTCGACCACCACATCAGCCGTGACACCGAGGCCTTCCGGGCCATGGAGAAGAGCTACAAGAACTTCAAGTACGTGCACGACCTGCAGGACTGCGCGGCGGGCATCGTGTGGAAGCACTACTCCCGAGGCAAGGAGCCGGTGCCCTATTCGATCCAGCTCATCGGGGACAGCGACCGGGGCGTGTGGTCCATGAAGGACAGCCAGAACTTCGTGCTGGGGCTGGACGTGCTCTACAACGAGAAGCCGGGGCTCTCGCGAGAGCTGACCCTGAAGAAGCTGGAGCTGTGGAGGAGCACCATCTTCTCGCCCGAGAAGGTGGCCGAGATCATCCAGCACGGAGCCGTCGTGGCCCCCTTCAACAGCATGGTCATCGAGAAGATGAGCAGCAACTACGAGATCGTCGGCCTCCGCACCCCGCAAGGCGGGACGCTGAAGCTCCTGGTGACCAACGTCGGGGTCTACATGGCCGCCAAGGTGGCCATCCGGCTGTCCCAAAAGACGGACGCGGACCTGGTCATCGCCTGGTACTACAACAGCAAGGTCAAGAGGATTGTGTGCGTCGTCCGGTCCAAGTCGGCGGACGTGTCGTGGCTGCTGCACATGTACAAGGGAGGGGGCCACCCGAAGGCGGGCACTTTCTTCTACAAGGCCAAGCACGTCGACAAGTTCGTGAAGAGACACAACGAGAAGCTATCGGCGACGTAGGAAGGTTGACTCCCCCCCGTCCTAACGATGTTTCTAACGAGATTTCTGATTACGTCGGAAGTGTTTCCCCTCCCTACCCAGTCCTCCCGTTTCCACACAGTTATCAGCAGCGGTCGGCCGAGTAAACTAGGCTTTCCCACTGCAGCTCCAGTGCACTACTATGTGGCAGGAGGTTTTTTGGGACAGACCCGGTGAGAGCGCTGAGGTCTCTTCAAGACCCTCTCGTCGTCGCTGAAAGGGGGGGGGGAAGGAACCTGAAAAAAAAGTTTGGAATAGTCCCAATGGGAAACTCGTCGTCATCACAGTCATGCTCTGACACGTCCTCTGCCGCCGCTGCGGCAGCCCCCTCTGCTCCCTCTGCCGCCGCTGCGGCTGCTCCCTCTGCCTCCGCTGCGGCCGCTTCCTCTAGCACCGGTCAGTGTGCCGTTGACTACGGGAAGACCGTGGACTCCAAGGGTAACACCGTGAGTGCCGCTTACGTGTGTCCCGCAGCGAAGCCCGTCTGCTCCAACTACGTCCCCGGCCAGCAGTGGGGGACCTGCACCGCCGCCGCTGCTGCTCCCTCCAGCACCGGTCAGTGTGCCGCTGACTACGGGAAGACCGTGGACTCCAAGGGTAACACCGTGAGTGCCAGTTACGTGTGTCCCGCAGATACGCCCGTCTGCTCCAACTACGTCCCCGGCCAGCAGTGGGGGACCTGTGTGAAGAAGAAGTAACGGTGTTTTTGACGACCACTTCTGAACTCTCGCCCTACTCGGTCCTCCCGTTTCCACACAGTACCCCCGCTAGGACTACTCTCCCCCCCCCCCCCCAAAGCCAAGGCTCCCACCAACATCAAAACACCACCGCACGTTCGGTAGGGTGCTACTTGCCGCAGCAGGTATTGACCGACCGCATATATATGCGTTTTTTTTCCTCTCCAATGGAATTTTTAGAAACGGTCTGAAGTGATTTCTGAACAAGGCTGTTCTTTGTCCGTCCAAGTTACTATGGGACACAGGATTGGCCCAACTTGGTTCTTTTTCCTTCCGAAGCACCGAGACGTCTCTGACGGAAATTGAGGTCGGTTGGTACCCCGCCCC
>Ga0214917_10005528_pt1 | contig 13467 bp, 33 predicted proteins | sample LL_1208_BB_MetaG_FD_177983 | JGI IMG/M metagenome (GOLD analysis project Ga0214917, IMG submission 177983) | Freshwater microbial communities from Lake Lanier, Atlanta, Georgia, United States - LL_1208_BB | ecosystem: Environmental > Aquatic > Freshwater > Lake | place: USA: Georgia | collected... | reverse complement strand
AATTACTATTATATTTTTGGTGTTATCTTAGTAGTATATCTTTTAAATATTTTCTTAAACAGAGATTGACAAAGTTTAAGTTTAGATTATATTGGATGTATGAGCAAAACATCTAAATCTAAAAAAAGTAAATTGCCAAAGATGGATGACATCATGGCACAAATCAGAGCAGACCAAATCAAAAAAGCAGAACAAGTAAAGCATAATGCTAAACTATTATTTGATACTCTACAAGAAACTAGAGTAGCCAGCATTGTAGTAACCTTTGATGGTTGTGGAGATAGTGGTCAGATTGATGAGGTTACCTATGAAGATCACAGAGGCAAAGAAGTATCAGAGCCTAAACTAGTGGTTAAAGGTTCATATAAAGGCAAGCATCACGAGTGGGATGACGAGAAGAAAACCTTTGTTGAAGTTGGTGGTGGCGAAGGAAAAGTTCGTGATATCATTGAGCAAGTATGCTATGATAAGTTAGAAGCCAGCCACGGAGGTTGGGAGATTAACGGAGGTAGCTATGGAACATTTCACTTTGATGTTCTTAACCGCAAGGTTAATCTTGAGTTCAATGAGAGGATTGAGGAAGTGAACTCTAGCGAGGAAAGTTTCTAATGGCTAATCCTTACCATCATTCTGTATCTTCGTCAAAGAAGTGGGGTGGAACTCCAGAAGATTATCAGAGGATTCACGACTGGTTCGATGAATCAAAGATGATGATGGCAGACTTCAGACATCGTGCTCTTCGACATCACGCTGAAGGTATCTTTATGTGTGAGAGGATATTTGGTCACACGATCATATTATCTAATGGTAAAAAGATTCCTACTCGTTGGGTTGGTGAACAGCATGTAGCAGAGGACTTGGGATTTATTCCATCTATGCAAGATTGGCTTAAACATATTATGCCAGAACCTTGGATGGGTAAAACCAAGAAACTTGACATCGAGAAACAATTAGCGTAAGGTAACTCTATGAATAAAATCTTTATCTTAATATTAAGTTTGTTTATTATTAGTCCAGTATATGCTAAAAAGAAATATACAGACAAACAAAATAAGTTTTTTCATAGTGGTGGCCTAAAGAAAAAGCACAAAAAGTAATTTGGTGAGGTGATATTGGTCATCGGTTGTTGCTTCCGTTATAAGCAAATCGTTTGCAAGTACCGAAAAACTTGCGCTGTTTTAAAAAAATTTGTTCTACAAAATATTGTATTTGATGTATAATAGGTTGTATGAGCGAAAAACAAATGGAGAAAAATCTTAACTATGGTGATAGCAATAATCTTTTCTGTTTTTTTAGTGATCTTTTTAAAAGCTTGGAACAGACAATAGAAAAAAGTATTGACGCAACCGCAAAAAAGGTTTAATATAATAACAGTAGAAGGCAGGGTTTCAAATGCGAAGCACTGCAAAGGAAAAGAGCGAGGCGCCCTATATCTTTTCCGTTCCTTCTGCGCTGATTTCCGCACGAAATCAAGGATTGGCGTTGAGGGGATTGCGGGATTAACCTCAACCATACATACCTTGAGCGTTTTTTGGTGTCGCAGAAACCATATTTTTCTTTGTGTAAACTAAATATGATGTGCAGAATATATAATATAGTTTATAAGCCCAATGGAATCTTAGATGGAGCTCTCCCAAAAGAAATACTAATAGACTTAAATAAATATAGTGCAGATGTTGGCTTTGGTAATATGAATAACAAAGCTTATCAAGCAATAAAAGATGTTACAGGATTTGAAGCTGAGTTTTGTAAAGTTGAAATGATAAGTAGATATGTAGGAACAAATCATTTGACTTAAATAAGAAATAGATTACTATAAATAGATGGATGATTTTCCAGAACAAAAGAGTCAATTCAGATTAGTAATAGAAACAGCATTAATAACTATTATAGCTTTAAGTGCGTGGATTGGTTTTCTTTATTTTATTTACTTGACTGAATAATAATTTGAGTTATATTTAATTTATGGAGATGACCAATACTTACCAATACATCGAAAACTATATCAGCAAGCCCACATACTTTTGCTATGTTGTAGATCGTGTGGTTAATACAAATCCTTATTTGTTTACGGGCGAGTATAATAAAAAATTAATAAATAAGAAAGTATGGGTTGCTAAACAAGTATATCCAATGTGTATGCCAGAACAATATACCTATTTCAAAACATTCAAAGAACTAAAAGCCGCACTAAATAGATGGGGTGCGAGTTGGGTAAGAGCTTAATATGACATATAGAGAACTACTAAATAAACTTCAATGTATGACTATTTCTCAACTAAATAGTGATATTACTGTATATGATAATAATGGAGAATACTTTAGATCAACCCTTATGTTCTCTGATAAAAACTGTGATGTTTTAGATGAAGGACATCCTATTATTGCTGTGGTCAATGCTAATGCTACATTTGTTTCTGGTCAATATAAACTATGAAATATCAATTAGAAGTAAGTAAAATGTGCTCTGCTAATATTGAAATAGAAGCAAATACTCCAGAGGAAGCAAAAGAAAAAGCTGAATCTCTTAAATATCATTTTCAATTAAATTGGAAGTAAATAGTGTAATAGTTTATACAACCCGCAGTAGATTCGTCGAAACGGCCTTGGGCTAGGACTAAAAACCCTAGCCCTTGTTTTTTATATTGACTAAATAATAATTTAGGTTATATTCTATTTATGACTAAAACATTTAAAATAGGCGAGACTGCTATTGGCGGAACTATCAAGGTAGTTATTCCTAAAACATTAACTAATATTAGAATAGATGTTATTTCTACTAATCATATTACTAGAAGTTCTTGTGATGCACCATATTTAATTAATCAGTATATCTATTATAGCTTTGATAGGATTCGAATCGAAAGAGATTTGTTTCAAATAGTAAGTGGTTACTGGTCAGATCAAATACTAGCATGGATTAACAAAAGCTGGCAAAGTCAATTAGCTAAAATATAATTTGACAATAAATATAAAAGGAGTATATTAAAACTATGAACAACACCGAAAAACCCCTAAAGAAATTCACGATTCGTATGCAACGCAACCAAATCGCAGAAGTGGACATCGAGGTGGAGGCCACATCAGATGAGGAAGCTGTTGATAAGGCAACAGAGATGGCTGAGAATTGCACTGATGCTAATGGCTTTGCCCTTGAGTGGGATGAGGTTGATTATAACTTCGAAGCGATTGATGTCGAGGAAGAAGAGGAGGACGAAGATGAAGTCTAGTGAGGAAATTGCTAAAGAAATCAGTGATAGGATTGCAGAATATAAAGCACTTATGGTTGAGCATGATAATAATCAAAGTGCAGTAGATGAATTAGAAAGTGCAATTCATGAACTAGATCATCTATTAAGATGGATTAATGAGTAATGCACCTTTAATTTTTGCTATTATATTAAGTATTGTTTTTGCTGTTTATATATACTTTAGCTACAATGAATAAGATAATTAATTATATTATATGGATAGCTTTTGGCCTTGTTATATTTGGCTTATTAAGATTATTTTTATGAGCTTTGCACTAGATATACTAACAAATAAACCTGTAATATGCTTTGATGAATTGCTATTAGCTAAATATGAAATAGATAATAGTGTAATAAATAGTAATGAAGATACTCAAGAGTCTAGTTAATATAGTTTTATTTTTCTTATTATTTCCTCTGATATTATTAAGTGATATGATAAATGATGATTGACATTTAATTAATTTAATATACTATAAATATATGACATATTCTTATCAAGACCTCCAAAACAAACTCAAAAAGATAAATGAAGATCAATTAAAAACTGTAAATGATAATATCTGGAAGCTTATTGATTCTGTTGAAAAGGGGCACGGAGATATTAATGATAATGTAAAGACACTGAAAGATTTGCATAATGAGCAAAAAACAATAGAAGCAGAAATTAACGCCTTGACTTAATTTTAGTTTACTATATTATTAGCCTATGAAGCTAATTAATACCACCTCTTATTGTTCTGAAAAGTTAAAAGAAATTATCAAATGGTGCATGCCAGAGGGTGTGTTCCTTAAAGACATCAGAAAGATAGACTTTGGTAACACTAAATTAAATTGGCATGGTAGGGCTTGGGGTAGCATGAGGGTACATATTGGAGTTCCAAGATATGGTAAGTATCTTAGACCTTATAATACTGGAGGCAGAAGAGGCTATTTGAATGTTGAAACATATAGCTGGGAAGAAGGTTTAATTGAATTAATTGCTCATGAATTAAGACACTTATATCAATGGAAAAAAGGTAAGTATTATCATGGTATTAAAAAGATAAGAAAATATAATATGGGTACTAGAGCTAAATTATGTGAAGTAGATGCTAGTTTATATGCTAAAAGGAAAGTAAGAGAGTATAGAAAAGGTAATTATAAATTAAATCTTGTATAAGTAGTTGTTTATTATAGAGTTATGGGTGGGGCCCCGCCCCCCGCGCGTAAGTCGTTGATGATTAAGCACTTACAACGATATCGAAAAAACTTTCACAGGATTGGCAAGTCCTTGAGTATCATAATCTTGTGACACGAAAAAAGTTCTTGTCAGAGTTTAAAAGTGTGGTATGATTAACATATGGCTAGAACAACAAAACCCGCTCAAAGTGTATACGATTTTGATGTACACCAAGAGCCACTCCTCACAACAGACGGCAAGAGGACAGGATACTTCGGGATGGTACGCCGTGATACCCCCGAACCCATGACACTCGGAGTTTGCACCGAGCAGTATGGTGTGGTGAAGAATGCAGACCTCGTGACGATGGTCGAAGAGTCGCTATCGCAGAACAGTATGCTCGCTAATCACACTTCTAAGAAGTTCGTGGTTCGTGATGGATCCCGTTTCTACGCTAGCTACGACTTCACTGACTTCAAGACTGAGTTGAAGCCAGTTGGCAAGCGTGCCAAGGGAGACATTCTTGGTTTGCGATTGACTGTGAACAACAGTTATGATCGCTCCAGTCGTGTCTCGTTAACCCTCGGTTTCCTCCGTTTGATTTGCACCAACGGAATGAAATCGTTGACCAAGGAGTTCAGCATGACAAAGAGGCACACCCTCGCCGTTAATCTGGATTTCATTGGTGATGCGTTGGCTAACGCTGTCTCCAGCGTTGACAACTCTGTAGCAATCTTCAACAGGTTGGCGCAGAAGTCGATCACTGATGAGCAGGGTTTGACCTTGCTCACCAAACTGGAGGAGAAGGATGTGATCTCTGCCAAGGTGCGTGAAGGCATCGAAGCAGTGTGGCGCAACCCTTCTTACGAGGAAGATACTGATCGGAACCTGTACAACCTGTACAATGCTTCGACTCAGTTCCTGACTCGGAACGTTGCAGATGAACGCTATGAGTATAGCGAGCGTATCAGCACTGATTTGCTCAAAGTCTTCTCGGGCAAAACCCGTGACGAAGAGCTTCTCAAGCTGGTCGCCTAAACTAAAACGAAACTTTAACAGAGGCGGAGGGCAAAACCCTCCGCTTCTTTTTGCTCAAATTGCATCATGCATAAGTCGTTGATTATCAAGGAGTTACGCGCGCGGGCCAGCTGCCCTTTTGTAACTCCTTATCTGTCATAGCTTTACAACTCTTGACATTTATATTATTTATGTTATAGTTATGAGATGAAAGCAAAGCATAAAGTCTATTATAATTTACATAAAAAATGTTTATCTATTATGCTTCGTGGAAAAGTATTAGAGCATAGCACAGAATTCTTTTTGAAAGATGTAGAGTTCAGAGTAAGTAAAGCTGGTAGAGACAGAGTGTTGAGAGAGAAAAGAAAGAATGTTCACGCTTTTGTTTGTGGCACTCCAGATGATGGTTGGCCTATTGATCAGAATGAAAGAAAAGTAACATATAATCCTTATAAGTTTAATAGTTTTGTTTATGCTGATAACCTAGAGCCAGTATACAAAGCAAAGTGGGTTGGTGTTATAGATCGTGATATTTTTGTCTTGAATTAAAGTAAAAGTGTGGTAAGATTATTAAATGGAAATTAGTAAAGCTAAAAAGTTAAAGGAGGGTGGCTACGCACTATACGCAGTTGACCCTAAAACTAAAACCGAAACCCAAGTTGGATATATTGGCGAAGGATTGCCTCTCGATGGCTACCTTCCGAAAGGATTGAAAATTGAAAATTCTTGAAGAAACATTTACTAGCAGAGGATTTAAGTTCACGATGGTTGGGCGTGATGGAGATGTTGCTATTTATAAAAAGCAATTAGATGAACCAGACACCGAAGCCTATAACTATGAAGTTATCGCTATCAAACGCCACAATGGTTATGAGATTGCAGGTGTGAAGATGCCTCCTGCTGAAATGTATCCTAGCGATAGTCAATGGGGCGATTGGGCATTCACTTGTATTGATCGTGAAGATGCAAACAAGCGATTTGTCCAACTAAAAGAAAAACTATCAGCTTATGTTGCGACATCAACTTTACCTAATGGTGAGAAGCGTGGTCGTGGCCGTCCTCGCAAAATTGATTTGACAAAAACAGAACTTGTGGTATCATAACACAATGACATATAAATGTGCAGTAAGCGGTGAAGCAATTTCACCAGAGAGAGTTGAGGCTCTGCAAGTCCTCGGCGTTCCAGAGAGTCAATGGACAAAGAAAGAATATAGTCAGACAAAAAAACTACGAGCTGTATATGCAGGTGATGATGGCAGTAATGACATCGTGATTTGTGATGCAGTAGATAGTGGCTCTATGTTTGACAATGCGATTGTCGCAGAGGTAGAAAATGAATCCTAAATTTATTGTTTTGCGTGACGGCTATCGTGTCAGCGAGGATATGCACTCCAAGGTGGAAGATGCAGAACAAGAGGCGGAGTTTTGGCGTAAAGTCATCCGTGCTTGGCCAGACGGCACGAAGGTTGTGGTTAAGAAAATTGGTGGAGATCGGTAAGACTTCGGAGGCCGACATTGAGCTATGGCTTAGTGTCATCACTAGGGTCGTCTAACTGGTTAAGACCCACGACTTATACTCGTGAAGCTCTAGATTTGAGCGTAATGAAGGTTCGAACCCTTCCCCTAGTATTATTATATGTAACTTGTTATCATTCAACGAATTATTTTTATTGACTATTTTTCAAAGTATTGTATATTTAACCTATGACAAACAAAACAGCACCATTCTATGTGATGAATGTGTTCGGTCAAGACCGAGCAGTTATCCTTAACACCTCAATCCGTATGTGCACACCCAAAGAGACTTGTTCTCTTAAAGAATTGGAGAACATCTCCAAGGCTTTTGGAGTAGAGTTCTTTCAAGTGCCAAAACCTTCTAGCTTTCCTGCTAAAGTGGGGCAAGTAGTTTAAAGGTGAAACAGAGCACTCATAATGCTCCTAGTGCTGGTTCGAGTCCAGCCTTGCCCACTTCTGGTTGTGCGGATTGGATGCTCAATTCTTATAGTAAGTATTGTGAGCCATCTCAAGAGGACATAGATTGGTATTTTAAAAACAAAAGCATTGACAACAAACAACAATAGGATAAACTATAAACTATGAAACTAATTAAACAAAACCTCGGAGCACATTGGGTTATCGGAATCAAAGGTAACAAGGATGAGATTGAGCAGTTCCACAATCGAGTCTATAACTGGGGTGGAACAAATGGAGAGCTTCAATGGATGAGTAATGACTTTGCTTATTTTTGGATTACTCTCGAAAAGTTGGAGCGAGTGATGTTTAAGTATGTTATGAACAGCTTGAGCGATAAACTAGGTAAGAAGTTTATTGGTGCTAAAGGTGGATTGAAAGCAGTTGCGATGAATCGTATTAGGAATACTATTGATAATATTCCAACAGAAAACTTTGTTCGCACAGCACAAGTTGAGGACATCTATTCCCTTGGCACTATTTCTGCCGAAAAATTAGATAACGATAGCTAATTTTGATGGCCTAGTAGACCAACTGGAAGCAGTCAAAGCACTTAAAATGCTTGTAGTATGGGTTCGAATCCCATCTAGGCCATATGAAGAGGTATATCTTTTATTGGAAACCTCTGCCATTTAAGTGTAATATATATTATGAGAAAATATAGGGATTATTCAGATCAAGATGTAATTAAATACTCTAAACAAGTATGTAGCATAGCTCAATTATTAAATAAATTAAACTTAAAACCTGCTGGAGGTAATTATTTAAATATCAAAAGAATACTACAGAAACTTAATATAAATACTTCTCATTGGAAGGGTCAATCTTGGAATAAAGGACAACAGTTAAAAGATTGGTCAAAATATTCTCATCCAAAATGCTTCAGAAAGCATTTATTTAAAGAGCGCGATTTTAAGTGTGAATCTTGTAATAGAAAAACTTGGAATAAAAAGCAAATACCGTTAGAAATTCATCATGTAGATGGCGATAGAACTAATAATAAACTTGATAATCTTAAAGTTTTATGTTGTAATTGTCATGCTACAACTGAAACTTGGCGTAAACCAAAATTTTAATGTCGCTCCTATAACTCAACTGGATCGAGTAACAGATTTCTAATCTGTAGGTTGCAGGTTCGAGCCCTGCTAGGAGCGAAATATTTTCTCTAAATAATAAATAACATGTAAAGTTTTTATGTGAGAAATATTTTTGAGAAATTTGGCGTTGAGTTTTTCGTTTTGTGTTTAATGTTAGCGATATCTTGGGGCGGGATAACAGAATTAGTTAAAATACTTATTACACATCTAAAATAACTTTTACCAATTATCTAATAGGATAATATAAATAGTTGAAATACAAACCAAATTATTGTAAAATACTATATATGAAACACGAAAATAGAATCAGCAAGATCCTAGAGAAAAGAGTTCTTAAAGATGAAGATCCGAAGTTGATCTCTGAAATAGAAAAGCATCTTGCAGGTTTGGAAGTTGTTTGGCATAAATGGGTTAAAGCGCATCCTAATTGGAAAGAACAAGACGATTAAACTGTTATAAGTATTTGGTAATCAAAGAGTTACAAACGCGCGCCAGCCTTCCGCGCGTAAGTCGTTGATGGACAACGAGATTTAACTAAAGATATTTCTTGCGAAAAAACAAAGGTATGGTATATTTAACCTATGAACAAAATCAAAAACGCAATCATATACTTAACCTCATATCTGAAACACTTCGTCCTTTTCCTTTTTGGGCAAAGGTATTTAATCGAATACAAACCCTACGGCAAGAATGATGTCTATACCTACATCATCAGCAAGCCTTCGTCTCACACGATTAGCAAGGCTGGCAACAAGCTATTTACTAGCTTCTGTTTTTCTGGTCGTATGGATTCTGGCGTGAAGCAATTCCGCTACGATAGAATTACTGGCGGTCTCTCACCAGTCTAACAACAGAGAGAAAAAGGGGTTGTTGTTTCTTCCCCTTCATATAGAAAGGGCGAGGAGTAAAATCCTCGCCTTTTTTATTGACATTAAAACAGTTATAGATATACTTATAATATGAAATTAAACTTGAGCGAACATGGCGAATTCAACATATTTGATATGCAGTTTACATATACAGCAGGTGTTACTATTCATATTAATGTAGATGCTAGAATGAATGATTCTAGATATAAAGCTAATGGAAAATTTAACCTAGGAGATGGCGACAAAAAAGCTATGATGAAAAAAGCTATTAAACTTCTTGAGACTAAATTTGGCGCTTTTCATAAACCTATGTACTGCTCTATTCTCAGATGGAATAATCCTTTAGGAGTAAGAGAAGTAGTAGGAGTAGAAAGATTCCGAAAAGAAAAGATTGACGCTGAATTAAATTCTGTTACTATCTAGATAGTTCTTCGATATCAGAGAAGGTTGACCGTAAGGTTGCAGTTCTGGAAAGTTTCTAATGGAAACATTAGTTATATATAACGGAATGCCAATACTTCTCGAGCGAGCCTGACTAACTCCATAAGAGGATGAACCTGCCAACGCCCAGAGTCTGAGGCAAATTAAAAGAGCAGGGTATTTCCTTTACGAATCTAGAGCGTAAAGGGTCGAAGAACTAATTTTTATTACGCCATTTTTCTCTGTGATAACAAACCCAACTCAACAGAGCTTTTTCAAAACCAATATCTTGGCCAGCTTTTTCGCTTTCAATCCATTTGTGCTTTAGAATTTCATTACGCTCTTCAGTAAACTTTTTGTAAAGAGCAGATGATTCAAGTAAACCAGAAACCTTCATAACTTATATTACACTATATTGATTTAAAATCAAATATTTTTTATCTCATTGATAGTCAAGGACTTACAACGGGGGCGGCTGGCCTTTCTCTGTAACTCATTGATACTCAATGAAATTTAAATGTAGACAAAAAACAAAAAGCTGATATATTTAAGCTATGAAAGTAAACGAAATTATCACAGAAAAGTTCATCGAAGCCCTCAACAAAGGAGTCATCCCTTGGCAGAAGCCTTGGAAAGTTTTTGACCTCTGCAATGGAGTTTCCAAAAAGGGTTATAGAGGCATCAATCAATTCTTACTTCGCATGGTCGCCTCTGATGATTTCTTTTTTACATTCAATCAGATTAAAGAGCTTGGCGGTAGAATCAAAAAAGGTGCTAAGTCTCACATGGTAGTTTATTACAAACTATTAAAGAAGAAAGATGATGAGTCAAGTGGCTTTCCTCTTATGAGATTCTATAAGGTTTTTGGTTTGAGTGATATTGAGGGCATGAAGTGGAAACAGCCCGAAGTCCAGAAGTTGGATTTCTCACCAGTAGAAGAAGCAGAAAAACTTATCAACAAGTGTGTGATTCAGATTAAGCATGGTGGCAGTCGTGCTTGCTACTATCCAGAAGATCACAAGATTGATTTGCCCCAAAAGGAAAATTTTAACAGCGTTGAGGAGTATTACTCGACAGCGTTTCATGAGATTGGCCACGCTATGCATAAAAGCACAGGTGATAATGTTAAGAATGGTTTTGGCTCTCAGAATTATAGCAAAGAAGAATTGACCGCAGAGATTTTTGCGAGCCTCTGTCTTAACTTCTGCGGAATTGATTCTGAAAAATGTTTTAACAATTCTGCTAGTTATCTTTCTAATTGGTTAGAAGTATTAAAAAAAGATATGAACTTTATCATCTCAGCTTCTAGCAAAGCACAAAAAAGATTTGACGCTTTCCTCGGTAAGAAAGAAAGCGAAGAGATTCCACAAGAAGAAGCTGTAACTGCTTAAGCCTCAACAACTTACAGAGGGACGGCTGCTCGCCTTATGTAACTCATTGATAGTCAATGAGATTTAATTGTAAAAAAAACTTGCACGAAAACAAAAACGTGGTAACCTATTTTTATGTTCAAAAACAAAAAACAAGCCGAAGAGATTGTTGGCACACTCTCAAAACCCTCGAAGATGCCCGGATACGCTTATTCAACGCCGGCGAAGCGTTGTCTTATTGGGCAGAAAATGCGGAATGTTGTAGGAAGCATTTGTGCTTTTTGCTATGCTCTTAAAGGGCGTTATGTTTTCCCTAATGTTCAGAAAGCTATGGAAAAGCGTTTCGCTTCTCTTACTAACGATTTGTGGGTAGATGCTATGACTTATTTAATTGGTAAGGTTAAGAATCCTCATTTCAGGTGGCACGATTCAGGAGACTTGCAAGGTGTGTGGCATATTGAAAAGATTGTGAAGATTGCAAAGAATCTTCCGCATATTTCTTTTTGGCTTCCAACTCGCGAGTATGCTTTTGTCTCAACCTATATTGAAAAAGGCGGTGAAGTGCCTAGCAATCTTACCATTCGTTTGTCTGCTCTTATGATGGATGGCCCCGCACCCGTAGGAATTGCACAACGCCTTGGCTTGTGTGTTAGCGGTGCAAGTAAGTTAGGAAACTTTAACTGCCCATCTTCTAAGCAAGGTAACAAGTGCGGTGATTGTCGCAAGTGTTGGGATAAGAATGAGTTTGCAATTGATTATAAAAAGCATTAAGATGTTCTCTTATGTATATCATCTTAATCTTTGCCATAGTATGTATCTTTTTAATTAAAGGAAAAACAAAATGAACATAGAAAAACTCTTAAACGAAAATTTAGAATCTTTTTATCCTTGGAACGATAACGAAAATCCTCCACTCGACACAAACAAAAGTTTTGTGCAAAAGCAGAGAGAGATTGACGAAGTGTTTGAAGGTTGGCGAGCTAGTATGTAAACAACCGCTGTAAGTCTTTGAATATCAAGGATTTACAACGGCGGGTCTGGCCCCTCGGCCTAAGTCGTTGATAACCAACTACTTACTCACCACAAAGATTTTCGTCACCAGCCCAACCAAAGTCTTCCATCTGATAGCATCCGCCATTGTAATCCTCATCAGTGCCGTGGCCAGCAGAAGCCATAGCAGAGTCGAAGTCGCCATCCATAGAATCGTTTGGCTCGTTCGAGGTTTCGGATTGAACGCGCTCATCTTCGCGATCTTTACGAATTTCGTTGAGGATGTCGCGCACATCCAGCGTGCCCAGCATATGTTGAGCCATCCACTCCTTGAGAGAGGCTTTGTAGTCCATATTATTTGACCTCCACGATAGTTTCAACGGAGTCATAGACTCCGCTCAACGCATCGAGCATTGCATTAACCACATCATTGGAATTGATGTAGTCAAAGAACGCATTCGCGTCCACATAAGCCTCTTCGCAGGTTTCCGTCGCTAGGGATGTGATTTCGTTTGTCATAGATTAAATGTATCACAGATTATTTTTAGCGCAAGTTTTATTTTAGGAAAAAGCAAACAGTAGATGCTCTAATAGTAAATAGGAAACAGCCTAATACCAAATAGCCCGATCTTTTAGCTTCATTCAGTTTTATGTTTAAGATCGAGTTTACGTAAGTCGTTGAATATCAAGGACTTGCGCGCGGGCCCCTGCCGTCGCGTCGTAACTCGTTGGTAGTGAGTTACTTACAGCAGATCTCGAAGATGCAAACAACTCGCAGAGATGTAGTAAAAAAATCTCTCTCTCAAAAAGTTTTTTGCCTCACCATTTTTTATAGCGAGTCTATAAGTTTTTTTATTTATTTTGAAAAGTATTTTTTTCATTTAGTCTCCTTTATATTTTGAGGATGCGTTGAAACTTCCAATGAAGTTCATTGTTCCATTTTTTCGTTCTTCGCATTGTTTGAGAAGTTCGGGAGTCATTTCGACTTCTTCAACTTCATCGTAAAAAGCCAGTAAAGTTCCAACGCCAGAGACTTTGCGAAGGCACTTTCTGTTTGAGCTAGAGTTAAAAAACTCGCAGATTGCGATATGGTTTTCGATTTGGTAGTATTTTCCCACTACGAGGTTTTCTATTATGTTTTTCATATACTTATAATCTATCACACTTTCCTATTTTGTCAAATTTTTTTTCTTTTTGATTATTAACGATTTAGCGATACCAGACAAGAGAATCTGTATCGACATTATACAATCCGCTACGAAGATAAATGGTTGTCCATTTACCTTTGTCCTCACCTTCGAGGATTTCAGCAGTTGCAGT
>Ga0214917_10005527_pt1 | contig 13467 bp, 21 predicted proteins | sample LL_1208_BB_MetaG_FD_177983 | JGI IMG/M metagenome (GOLD analysis project Ga0214917, IMG submission 177983) | Freshwater microbial communities from Lake Lanier, Atlanta, Georgia, United States - LL_1208_BB | ecosystem: Environmental > Aquatic > Freshwater > Lake | place: USA: Georgia | collected... | reverse complement strand
AGATTGAGCGACGTCATGGCGGGCCTCAGGAGTAGATCTGCTCGAGGGAGATGCCCCGCTCCTTGGCGGTCTCCTTGTGGGTGCGCAGGCCGGCCAGGGCATCCATGGCGGCACGGGCGTTGTTGAGGGGTGTTTTGGACCCCAGGCGCTTGGCCAGCACGTTCTTGATGCCGGCGAGCTCCAGCACCGTGCGGATCGAACCGCCCGCGATCACACCGGTACCGGGGGCAGCGGGACGGATCAGCACGCTGGCGGCACCATCACGGCCGTTGCCGATGGTGGGGATGGAGGAATGGCGGGTGAGGGGCACCTTCACCAGGTGCTTCTTGCCATCGGCCACGCCCTTGCGGACGGCGCCGATCACATCGCCGGCCTTGCCGACGCCCACGCCCACCTGGCCCTTCTCGTTGCCGACGACAACGATGGCCCGGAAGCTCATCTTCTTGCCGCCCTTCACGGTCTTGGAGACCCGGCGGATCTGAACCACGCGCTCCTGCCACTCGGAATCGCGCTCCTGGCCCCGACGGTTGTCGCGGCCGCGGCCACCGCCACGGCGGTCGCCCTTGCCATCACCCCGGCCGCCGCGGCGTTCCTGCTGGCCATCGGCCGCTGCGGGAACATCCGCCGCCGACGGGATGTCGTTGGACTGGATCTGGTCGTTGGTTTCGGTCATGGTGAGAGCAGGGATCAGAACTGAAGGCCCGCTTCCCGGGCGGCGTCAGCCAGGGCCTTGACGCGGCCGTGGTACAGGTTGCCGCCTCGATCGAAGACCACCTGTTGAATGCCCTTGGCAAGGGCACGCTTGGCGACCAGCTTGCCCACGGCCTCGGAGGCGTCGCAGGTGCCGCCGGTCGAGACGCTGGAGCGCAACTCCTTGTCGACGGTGGACGCCGAGCAGAGGGTGCTCTGGGCCTCGTCGTCGATGACTTGGGCGTAGATGTGATTGTTGGAACGGAACACAGCCAGGCGCGGACGCACAGCGGTGCCGGCCAGGTGGCGACGCAGACGCCGGTGGCGTTTCTGGGTCTGCTGCTTGCGGGAGAGTGTGGACATGGGAATACAGGGTAACGACGCTTAGGCAGACCTCATTTCTTACCGGTCTTACCGGCCTTGCGCAGGATGCGTTCGCCCTCGTATTTGATGCCCTTGCCCTTGTAGGGCTCCGGCGGACGAATGGCCCGCACCTTGGCGGCTTCGTTGCCCACAACTTCCTTGTCGGCACCGGACACCAGCACGGTGGTGTTGCCGTCGACGGCGAAGGTGACGCCCTCCGGGGGCACCATCTCCACCTGATGGCTGTAGCCGGCACTCACCACCAGCTTCTTGCCCTGAACCGCGGCGCGATAGCCCACGCCGATGATCTCGAGCTTGCGGGTGTAGCCCGTGCTGACGCCCTCCACCATGTTGGCCACCAGGGTGCGGCAGAGGCCGTGGCGCTCGCGGGAGCGGCGGCTGTCCGTGGCGGGGCTCACCACAAGGGTGTTGCCGTCCTGGGCGATGGTGACGCCCTCAGGGAGGGTGCGGCTCAGCTGGCCTTTGGGGCCCTTCACTGAAACCTCCAGACCGTTGAGGCTGACGGTGACGCCGCCCGGAACGGGAATCGGCGCTTTACCAATACGTGACATGAATCAACCTCCCTGATCAGTAGACGTAGCAGAGCACTTCGCCACCGACGCCCTGCTTGCGGGCATCGCGGTCGCTCATCACACCCTTCGACGTGGAGATGATGGCCACACCGAGGCCGCCCAACACCTTGGGCAGCTGGCGGGTGTTCTTGTAGATCCGCAGACCGGGCTTGCTGACGCGCTGCACGGTGCGGATGGTGGGTTGGCGGTGCTTGCCGCTGTACTTGAGCTCAAGCACGAGGTGCTTCTGCACGCCTTCACCGTCTTCGGTGATGTCGGCAATGAAGCCCTCCTGCTGCAGCACCCTGGCGATGCTGCGGGCCATGCGGGATGCAGGCACCTTGGTGGTCTGATGACGCTTCTCACTCGCATTGCGGATGCGGGTGAGCAGGTCGGAAATCGGGTCGTGGTTGGCCATGGTCGGGTCCGAAGAGGGCTCAGTTGCTGCGGAACGGCATTCCCATCTCGCGGAGGAGGGCCCGGCCCTCTTCGTCGTTACGGGCAGTGGTCACGATGGTGATGTCCATGCCCCGGATGGCGTCGATCTTGTCGAAGGAGATCTCAGGGAAGATGATCTGTTCCCGAACACCCAGGGTGTAGTTCCCCCGGCCGTCGAAACTCCTGTCGCTCACACCGCGGAAGTCGCGGATGCGGGGCAGAGCCAGGTGAATCAGGCGCTCCAGGAAGGCGTACATCCGATCACCACGCAGGGTGACGGCAACGCCGATTGGCATGCCCTGGCGAATCTTGAAGCCAGCGATGGCCTTCTTGGCACGGGTCACCACCACCTTCTGACCGGTGATCACGGCCAGTTCTTCGATGGAGGCTTCCAGGGCCTTGGCATTCTGGGCGGCTTCACCAAGACCCCGGTTGACGGTGACTTTCACCACCTTGGGGACTTCGTGAATGTTCGAGAGGTTGAGATCCTTGAGCAGCTTGGGCTGGATCTTCTCCCGATAGCTCTGTTTGAGGGACATGACGGGGGAACGGGGTTGCGCTTCTGGGCGTAGTCAGAAGGCGGACAGGAACGGAGGTGTAAAGGCAGATGAAGAGGACTGGAGGATGGCCGTGGGATCTGTCGCGGTTGCCCGCGCAGGACCACGACGGCGATCAATCGAGGATTTCCCCGGTCTTCTTGAGGCGGCGCTTCTTGGTGCCGTCCTTCTCCACCACGATCTCCACGCGGCTGGCCACCTTTTTGTCGGTGGAGTACAGCATCACGTTGGAGGCGTGCAGGGAGGCTTCTTCGGTCACGATGCGACCGGTTTCACCCTCCTGGGTGGGCTTCACGTGGCGGGTGCGCAGGTTGATGCCCTGCACCACAACACGGTTTTCATAGGGCAGGGTGCGCAGGACCTCGCCGGTCTTGCCCTTGTCCTTGCCGCTGATCACCTGGACGGTGTCGCCCTTCTTGATGCGCATCTTGGTGCGCACCTGGGCCTTGGCTTTGGGGGTGGCAGTGGCCATCTCAGATCACCTCCGGAGCGAGGGACACGATCTTGGTGAAGTTGCGCTCGCGCAGTTCGCGGGCCACAGGACCGAAGACACGGGTGCCCTTGGGGTTGTTGTCGTTGCCGAGAATCACGGCAGCGTTGTCGTCGAACCGGATCGAGTTACCGGTGTCGCGGCGGAGGGTGGCGCGGGTGCGCACCACCACGGCCTTGACCACATCCGACTTCTTCACACCCATGTTGGGCATGGCGTCCTTGACGGCGGCCACGATCACGTCGCCCACGTGGGCATAGCGACGGTTGGTGCCCAGCACACGGATGCACTGGATGCGCTTGGCGCCGCTGTTATCAGCGACGTTGAGGAAAGTTTCCTGTTGAATCATCGGATCTCTTCCTCAGCTGGCGCTGGTGTTGGTGAGCACCTCGGCCACGGCCCAGCGCTTGGTGCGACTGAGGGGACGGGTTTCAGTGATGCGGACGCGATCACCCACCTTGCAGGCATTCGCCTCATCGTGGGCCTTGTAGCGCTTGGTGCGGCTGACCGTCTTTTGATAGATGGGGTGGGGGAAGCGGTTTTCCACCGCCACCACCACGGTCTTGTCCATCTTGTCGCTGACGACGGTGCCGACCCTTTCCTTGGTTGCCATGACTGGTTCTCCTTAGGGGTCAGGAAGCGGCGGAGCGCTGGCGCTCCGTTTGCACCGTCAGCAGCTGGGCCAGCTTGATGCGGGCGGCCTTGAAGCGGTGCGGGTTTTCGAGCCGGCGGGTGGCCTGCTCAAAACGCAGGGTGAACAGTTCGCGGCGGGTGCCGTCGATCTGGACGGTGATGTCGCCGTCGGAGAGCTTGCGCACCTCGGCGATGTCGGGACGGGCCATGGTCAGGACTCCACGGTGGTGGCCGCAGCAGCAGCCTGGGCAGCTTCCTGCTCCTCAAGGGAGAGGAACTTGGTCTTCACGGGCAGCTTGTACTGCGCCAGGCGCATGGCCTCCTTGGCGATTTCGGGGGTGATGTCGGCACCGCCCATCTCAAAGAGGATGCGGCCGGGCTTGATCACCGCCACCCAGAATTCCGGGTTGCCTTTACCGGAACCCATGCGGGTTTCGGCGGGGCGCATGGTCACCGGCTTGTCGGGGAAGATCCGGATCCAGATCTTCCCGCCCCGCTTGACGTAGCGGGTCATGGCACGGCGACTGGCCTCGATCTGGCGGGAGGTGATCCACCCGCACTCCTGGGCCTGCAGCGCGAACTCACCGAAGGCAATGGTGTTGCCCCGGGTGGCGACGCCGCGCATGCGGCCGCGCTGCTGCTTGCGAAATTTGACGCGTTTTGGACTCAGCATGGTTCAGGCCTCCTGATCACTCTTCGTTCGAACGGTCTTCGAACTGTTGGGGCCGGCGGCTAGCGCGGCGCTTGGGTGCCGCACCCACGGGCACCTTGTCCTGTTGACCAGGAAGCACTTCCCCCTTGAACACCCACACCTTGATGCCCAGCACCCCGTAGGTGGTGGAGGCCACCTTGGTGGCGTAGTCGATGTCGGCCCGCAGGGTGTGCAGCGGCACACGACCTTCGCGGGTCCATTCGGTCCGGGCGATTTCGGCGCCGTTGAGGCGGCCGCTCACCTGGATCTTCAGACCCAGCACGCCAGCGCGCTGGGCGCGCTGGATGGTCATGCGCAGCACGCGGCGGAAGGCGACGCGCTTCTCCAGCTGCTGGGCGATGTACTCGGCCAGCAGGTAGGCGTCGGCATCGACCCGCTCCACCTCAACGACGTTGATCCGCACCTGGCGGGCGGTGTCGCCGATGGTCTTCTGAATGCCGCTGCGCAGCTCCTCGATGCCGCTGCCCTGACGGCCAACGAGCACACCGGGGCGAGCGGTCTTGAGTTCCACTTCGAGTTGATCGGCCTTGCGGGCGATCAGCACGTCGCTGATGCCAGCGGCGTTGTACTTCTTGTGGATGAACTTGCGAATCCGATCGTCCTCCTGGAGGAGGGTCGGGTAGGTCTTGCTGGGGGCGTACCAGCGGGACCGGTGCTCCTGGGTGATCCCCAGGCGCAGGCCGGTTGGATGGATCTTGTGTCCCATCGGTCGGTGTCCTCGGGGGTCAGGCGGAAGGAGCCACAGCAATGCTGATGTGGCAGGTCTGTTTCTTGATCGCGTAGGCGCGACCCTGGGCGCGGGGGCGGAAGCGCTTCATGGAGGGACCCATGTCCGCGGTGGCGGAGGCGATCACCAGGGATGCGGGATCGAGGCCCAGGTTGTGCTCGGCGTTGGCCACGGCCGACCGCAACACCTTGGTGATGGGGCCGGTGGAGCGGTAGGGCATGAACTCGAGCATGATCAGCGCGTCGCGATAGCTGCGGCCGCGGATCTGATCGAGGACCCGACGGACCTTGGACACGGAGCCGCGGATGTAGCGACCGTGGGCCAGGGCCTGGGTGGTGGAATTCGGGGTGTTAGCCATGTCCTCAACGGCCTCCTTTCTTGTCCTTGATGTGGCCCCGGAAGTTGCGGGTCGGCGCGAATTCCCCGAGCTTGTGGCCCACCATCTGCTCCGTCACGTAGACGGGCACATGGGCTTTGCCGTTGTGCACGGCAATGGTGTGGCCGATCATCATCGGCAGGATGGTGGAAGCACGCGACCAGGTCTTGATCACGGACTTGTCGTCGGCGGCGTTCTGCTTTTCAACCTTCCGCAGAAGGCTGTCGGCAATGAACGGACCTTTTTTGAGTGAACGTCCCATAGCGGTTTAAACGAACAGCAAAGCGGTGAGGTTGATCAGGAATCGCGTCCGCCGCGGCTCCGCTTGGAGGTGCGACGACGTTTCCGGAGCACAAACCGATTGCTGGGTTTGTTCCGCTTGCGGGTTTTGAGGCCCAGGGCCGGCTTGCCCCAGGGGGTGACAGGACCGGAGCGACCGATCGGAGCGCGGCCCTCGCCACCACCGTGGGGGTGATCGCAGGGGTTCATCACGCTGCCTCGCACCTGGGGGCGGCGACCCAGCCAGCGGCGACGACCGGCCTTGCCCAGGCTGGTGTTGCGCACTTCCGAGTTGCCCACTTCGCCGAGGGTGGCGTAGCACTCGCGGCGCACCAGGCGCACCTCAGTGGAGGGCAGCTTGAGGGCGACGTAATCGCCTTCCTTGGCCATCACCTGGGCGCTGGCACCAGCGGTGCGCACCATCTGGCCACCGCGACCGGCATAGAGCTCCACGCAGTGGACGCTGGAGCCGAGAGGGATGGCGGAGAGGGGCAGGGCGTTGCCGTTCTCGATCGGGGCATCGGGGCCCGACACCACCGTGGAACCCACGGCCACCCCGGCCGGAGCCAGGATGTAGCGCTTCTCGCCATCGGCGTAGAAGAGCAGTGCCAGACGGGCGTTGCGGTGGGGGTCGTAGTGGATGGCGGCCACCTTGGCCACCACACCGTGCTTGTCACGGCGGAAGTCGACCAGGCGGTAGAGGCGCTTGTGGCCACCGCCGCGGTGGCGGCAGGTGATCACGCCGCGGTTGTTGCGGCCCTTGCGCTGGTGCTTGGCCACCACCAGGCCGCGCTCGCGGCCCCGGCCGGTGACTTCAGCGAAGTCGCTGGCGACCCGGGTGCGGGTGCCGGGGGTAATTGGGCGGTACTTGCGGATTCCCATGATTGTTCAGACCCCTCAGGCTTCAGGGAAGAGCTGGATGGCGTTGCCATCGGCCAGGCGCACCACCGCCTTCTTCACCTGGGCACGCTTGCCGGCGAAACGGCCCACGCGACGGGTGCGCCGCGGGGGGTTCATGGTGCTGATGCCGACGACCTTGACGTCGAACAGTTGTTCAACGGCGGCCTTGATGTCGGGTTTTGCAGCCCGGTGATCCACCTCGAAGGTGTACTGGTTCTGCTCGATGGCCCGGGTGGCCTTCTCGGTGATCAGCGGCCGGCGGATCACATCCGCAAGCCGTCCAGTGAAACGCTCAGCCATCGCCGTAGACCTCCTGAATCTTCGCGAGTGCCTCCTCGCTCACCACCAGGTTGTTGTGGTGGAGCAGATCGAACACGTTGAGCTGATCAGCGGCGATCAGCTTCACCTTTTCAAGGTTGCGCACCGAACGGCGCACCACCTCGCTGGGGGCATCCAGCACCACGAGCACCTTGGCGCCATCGGCAATGCCGAAACGGCTGAGGGCAGCGGTGATTTCCTTCGTTTTGGGGGTCTCCAGACCCGCGGCAAAACCCTTCACCACCGTGATATCGGCGGTGCGGCTCATCAGCGCGGTGCGCAGGGCCAGGCGCCGCTCCTTGCGGTTCATCGCCAGGTTGTAGCTGCGGGGCTTCGGACCGAAGACCACACCACCACCGGGCCGCAGGGGCGTGCGGATCGAACCCTGACGGGCCCGGCCGGTGCCTTTCTGCTTGTAGGGCTTGCGACCACCACCGGCCACTTCGGCACGGGTGAGGGTGCTGGCCGTGCCCTGACGGGCGTGGGCCAGCTGACGCACCACAGCGCGGTGCACCAGGTCGTTGGCGGAGCTCTCCTTGGCGACCTTCAGATCAAGGGCAGCCGTTCCGGCCTCCTTGCCCTGCCAGTCGCGAACAACACAGTTAGCCATTTCTGTCCTCCTCAGTTCGCGGCCTTGGCACCCACCCGCTTGGCGGGAAGGATGTTCAGGAGGGCGCCGGGCTTGCCGGGCACCGAACCCTTCACCACCAGCAGGTTGCGCTCGGTGTCCACTTTCAGGATCACGAGGCCGCGGGTGGTGATCTGCTTGCCGCCGTAGCGACCAGCCATGCGCTTGCCGGGATACACGCGGCCGGGGGTGGTGCCGGCGCCGGTGGAACCGGGCTCGCGGTGGTTCTTCGAACCGTGGGTCATGGGACCGCGGCTGAAGCCATGGCGCTTCTGGTAGCCAGCGAAACCGCGACCGATGGTGTCGCCACTCACATCGACCTTCTGGCCCGCCTCAAAGGCGGCCACGGTGACATCGCCACCGAGCTCCAGGCCGTCGACGCTGTCGACGCGGTATTCCTTCAGGTGGCGCAGAGGCTCGCTGCCGGACTTGGCCAGGTGGCCTTTGGCCGGCTTGTTGACGAGCTTCTCGCGAATCTCACCGAAGCCCAGCTGGACGGCCGTGTAGCCGTCGGTGCTGTCGGTTTTGAGTTGGGTGATACGGCAGGGACCCGCCTCGATCACGGTGACCGGGATGGATCTGCCTTCGTCGTCGAAGAACTGGGACATGCCCAGTTTCTTCCCAAGAATGCCGATGGACATAAGTAGGAGAGAAACGCCAGCAGGACCACCACCCCCGTGGGGATGGTGTGGCTGAATCGCGTTGCGCAGGGCGGCCGGATCAGCTCGGCTGCGGAAGCCCGATGGGCGCCCGCAGCGGGAGGGAGATTCGGTTGGGCTAGCGGCGTCGAAACAGCGGGCTGGGACTTGCTCGACCGGACCGTGCCACTGGGTGCAGCGGCGGATGCGTGGAGCAGTTTCCCGGCGGCGACTCCGATCAATGAAGACGGAGGCCGCACTGGCCGGAGGAGATCGCCACCACTGGCGATCTGGTGCAGTGCGCTGGAGGCCCGGCTAGCGGACGGGCACAGTTGCAGTTGCACAAGCGAAGATGGTACCGCACAGCCCTCCACCCCAATCCAGGAGCGAGCTGCCAGACTTCACCCCACAGCACTTCACTCCCCGCATGCCACTGCTGCTCACCGGCCGCGGTTTTCGCCAGGAGCTCGAGCGGGCCGGCGCCCTGGCGCTCTACGCCCCCCTGGAGGGCGGTGCGGAAACCCGCCTGCTCCGCCGCCTGCGGGCCGCGGGCTACCGGGCCCAGATGACCTCCGCCCGGGGCCTAGGAGACCCTGAAGCCTTCCTGCTGCAGCTGCATGGCGTGCGGCCGCCCCACCTGGGCCACCAGAGCGTGGGCCGTGGGGCCGCCGTGGGCGAGGTGCACATGGCCATGCCGCAGCTGGGCCATCTGTTCGAGGGCAGCGCACCGGTGTTGCTGTGGCTGCTGGAGGGCCAGGTGCTCTCCACCGCCGAGCTGGCGGCGCTGGTGAACCTCACCCAGCGGGAACCGCGGCTCAAGATCGTGGTGGAGATGGGCGGTGCCCGGGCCCTGCGCTGGCAACCGCTCACCTCTGTTCTCTCCCTTGCCGGCTGAGGTCAGCGCCGGCAGCTGCCGGGCCGAACGGGCCCTGGCCCGCGGCCAGTGGGTGAAGCTGATCTGCGGCGCCAGCAATCAGGATCTGGCGGCGATTGAAGACCTCTGCGCCATCTACGCCCTGGCGGGGGTGCACTGCATCGATGTGGCGGCGGAGCCCGCCGTGGTCGCGGCAGCCCGTCGGGGCATGGCCTGGGCGGAAGCCCGGGGCGCCGAGCGTCCCTGGCTGATGGTGAGCCTCAGCGACGGCGAGGATCCCCACTTCCGCAAGGCCCGGTTCGATCCCAGCCGCTGCCCGCCCGACTGCCCCCGCCCCTGCCAGCGGGTCTGCCCGGCCCTGGCCATCGGCGCGGCCGGCGGGGTGATGGCGGAGCGCTGCTACGGCTGCGGCCGTTGCCTGCCCGCTTGTCCCCACCAGCTGATCCAGGAGGAGCAGCTGCTGCTGGCGGCCGAGGCCGTGGCGCCACTGCTGGCGGAGCTGCGGCCCGATGCGGTGGAACTGCACACCCAGCCAGGGCGCCTGGCGGCCTTCGCCCAGCGGCTGGCCCAGGTGCAGGCCAGTGGCGTGGCCCTGCGGCGGCTGGCGGTGAGCTGCGGCCTGGAGCGGGGTGCCGCTGGCCGGGGGGAGCAGCGCGGCGGCGGGGTGAGCCCGCGGCAGCTGGCGGCGGAGTTGTGGCAGCGCTTCGCCCTGCTGCGCAGCGCCCAGCAGCGCCCCCTCTGGCAGCTGGATGGACGGCCGATGAGCGGGGATGTGGGCGCCGGCACCGCCCGGACGGCCGTGGCCCTGCTGAAGGCGATCCGGCCCTGGGCCCCACCGGGGCCGCTGCAACTGGCGGGAGGCACCAATGCCAGCAGCGTGGGCCTGCTGACCGCGGGCGACGGCGCGGCCGGGATTGCCTTCGGCGGCATGGCCCGCAGCCTGCTGCAACCGCTGCTGCTGCAGGCGGAGGCCCATGGCCGCCCGCTGCGGGAGCAGCCGAACCTGGCGGCCGCGGCCCTGGAGCTGGCCCGGGGGCTGGTGACGCCCTGGCTGCAGCGCTGATGGCTAGAACGCCAGTTCAGGAGCTCACCCCACCGTGACGGCCTCGCCCGCACCCCTGCCGCCCACCGCCATCACGCCCAGGCGCATCACCGACGACCTCGACCGCCTGCTGGAGGTGCTGCCCGCTGCGGTGCGGCAGGCGCTGGAGCCGCAACAGGCCCGGGAGCAGCTGCTGGAGGTGGTGCTGGATCTGGGCCGCGTGCCGGAGGCCCGCTACCCCGGCCGGGCCGTGGCCCTGGGCGAGGCGGTGGTGGAACGGGCCGATCTGGAAGCGGTGGTGCAGCGCCTGGGGGCCTTCGGCGGCGACAACCGGGCCGGCATCGAGCGCACCCTGCACCGCATCAGCGCCATCCGCAACCGCACCGGAGCGGTGGTGGGCCTCACCTGCCGGGTGGGCCGGGCCGTGTTCGGCACCGTGGCCATGGTGCGCGACCTGATGGACACCGGCCAGTCGCTGTTGCTGATGGGCCGCCCCGGCGTGGGCAAGACCACCGCCCTGCGGGAGATCGCCCGGGTGCTGGCCGACGAGCTGGACAAGCGGGTGGTGGTGATCGACACCAGCAACGAGATCGCCGGCGACGGCGACATCCCCCATCCCGCCATCGGCCGGGCCCGCCGCATGCAGGTGACCCGACCGGAACTGCAGCACCAGGTGATGATCGAGGCGGTGGAAAACCACATGCCGGAAGTCATCGTGATCGATGAGATCGGCACCGAACTGGAGGCCCAGGCGGCGCGCACCATCGCCGAGCGCGGCGTGATGCTGGTGGCCACGGCCCACGGCAACGAGCTGGCCAACCTGGTGAAGAACCCCACCCTCAGCGATCTGGTGGGGGGCATCGAATCGGTGACCCTGGGCGACGAGGAGGCCCGCCGGCGCCGCACCCAGAAAACCGTGCTGGAGCGAGCCGCCGAACCCACCTTCCCGCTGGCGGTGGAGATGCACAGCCGCCACCGCTGGCTGGTGCACCGCGATGTGGCCCGCACCGTGGATCTGCTGCTGCGGGGCCAGCTGCCACGTCCCCAGGTGCGGGAGCTGGATGCCAACGGCGACCTGCAGCTGAAGGACACCCCCTCCCCAACGCCGCCACTGCAACACCCCCAGCCCGCCGCCAGCGGCCTGCGGGCCCGCTCCGCCCCCCTGGCGCGGGCACCCCTGGCCCCGGTGCCCCTGCCGGATCCCGAGGCCACCCGGCCCGAGCCACTGCCGGCGTCGGCGCCGGCCCCCGCAGCGGACAGCCTGCCCCTGCGCCTCTACTGCGCCGGGTTGAGCGAGCCGCTCGTGGAGCAGGCCATCCGCAGCCGGCGCCTGCCCGTGATGCCCGTCGATCAGGTGGAGGAGGCCGATGCGGTGCTCAGTGCCCGCCAGCAGCTCGGCCAGGACCCGGAGGTGCGGCGGCGGGCCCAGGCGGAGGGCATCCCGATCCTGGTGATCAAGGCCGACACCCTGCCCCAGATTCAGCGGGGTCTGGAGCGGCTGCTGAGCCGCCACGGCGAGCCCAGCGCCCCCGCAGCCACGGCCCCGCTGCAGCCCGACGACGCCCTGGCGGCCCTGGAGGAATGCCGGCTGGCCGTGGAACAACTGGTGCTCCCCCAGGGCCGCCCCGTGGAGCTGCTGCCCCGCAGCGAACGGGTGCGTCAGATGCAGGCGGAACTGGCCGCGCGCTACCGGCTCAGCAGCGCCGTGTTCGGCAGCGGCCAGCAGCAGCGCCTGCGCATCTTTCCGCCCTGAGGCACCGGGGGGAACGCCGCGATTGACGAAGCCCCCCCCGCTGTGGGTAACTAGTCGGGTGCTTCCGGAACGGCGCCCTGGCGACCGATCTGGCCAGCGCGTTGGGCCGTCGCCAAGTGGTAAGGCAGCGGGTTTTGGTCCCGCCATTCCTAGGTTCGAATCCTAGCGGCCCAGTTTTGAACAGTGCTCGCATGGATGCCGTCACCGTGGCACCCCAGCCGCTGCTGGTGTTCGATTTCGATGGCGTGCTGGTGGATGGCATGCCGGAGTACTGGTGGAGCTCCCGCCGCTCCGCCCTGGCCTTGCGGCCAGGGTGCCCATTACCCGAGCAGGCGCCGCCGGGCTTCAGCCAGTTGCGCCCGCTGATCCACAAGGGCTGGGAGATGGTGCTGGTGGCCCTGGAGCTGTCGCGGCCCGACCTCGACCTGACGGCCTACCTGGCCGATTACCCCGGCCACACCCGCAGCGCCCTGGAGCGCTGGCAGCTGGAGCCCGCACAGCTGCAAACGGCCCTCGAGCAGCTGCGCCACGAGGCCCTGCGCGAGGACGCCGCCGCCTGGCTGGCCCTGCATCGGCCCTACCCGGGCGTGGCGGAGCGGCTGCGGCAGCTGGAGCGGGAGGGCAGCCCGTGGCTGGTGCTCACCACCAAGGGGGAATCCTTCGCCCGGGAACTGCTGGAGGCCCTGGACCTGACGCCGATGGCCGTGTACGGGCATGAGCGCGGCAGCAAAACCGCCGTGCTGCTCGAGCTCAGCGGCCAGCAGGAGCGGCCCCTGTGGTTCGTGGAAGACCGTCGCCCCACCCTGGAACAGGTGCGCGCCACCACCGGCCTGGAGGCGGTGCGCTGCTTCCTGGCCTCCTGGGGCTACCTGGGGCCGGGCGACGGCGAATCCCTGCCGGCGGGGATCCAGCTGCTGCACCCCCAACAGTTCGCCGAGCCCTTGGCGCGATGGCCCTGACCCGCTAGCGTACGCCTGTACTACACGTTGATGGATGCGAGGGCCGCGGGGTCGGGCGGAACGTCTGGCCGCTCTGGTGGCACTTCATCCTGTGTGGTCGCCCAGGATGGCATCGGTTCCGCCGGCCCCCTGATCCGCGGCCTGTTCCATCGCTGATTCGCAGACATGCCTGCCGACGACAAAACCACTGAAACCAAGGCCGCCCGCACCAGCATCGGCAGCACCTCCTCCAGCAGCACCGCCGCCGCCGGCCCTTCCTCCAGCAGCCCCGAGCGCGACAAGGCCCTGGGCCTGGTGCTGAACCAGATCGAGCGCAACTTCGGCAAGGGCTCGATCATGCGCCTGGGGGATGCCTCCCGCATGCGGATCGAGACCACCCCCACTGGCGCCCTCACCCTGGATCTCGCCCTGGGGGGCGGCTACCCCAAGGGGCGGGTGGTGGAGGTGTACGGCCCCGAGAGCTCCGGCAAGACCACCCTCACCCTGCACGCCATCGCTGAAGTGCAGCGCCGGGGTGG
>Ga0214917_10005526_pt1 | contig 13468 bp, 12 predicted proteins | sample LL_1208_BB_MetaG_FD_177983 | JGI IMG/M metagenome (GOLD analysis project Ga0214917, IMG submission 177983) | Freshwater microbial communities from Lake Lanier, Atlanta, Georgia, United States - LL_1208_BB | ecosystem: Environmental > Aquatic > Freshwater > Lake | place: USA: Georgia | collected... | reverse complement strand
CACGAACATGGGGCTATCCGCCTGTTGCAGCGGGTCAGGGACGAGGCCCACCGCGTGGCCAACGGGTATCACCAACTGTTGATGAAGAGAAGAATGGAGGAGAGTGAATTGGATTCGATCCCGGGGGTAAGCGCGGTTCGTAAACGGGCTTTGTTGAGGGTGTTTGGTTCGGTTGACCAAGTGGCCCAAGCCGATCCTGAAGCCCTTGCGAAGGTGGAGGGTGTGGGGGTGAAGGTGGCGAATGCCATCCACCAATACTTCCGGCGGGGCTAGCGACCTCTTCTTACTTCGAGGAAGTCTGCCAGACGCCGTTCCAGTCCCCCGGGGGGGGTGTGCGACCGAAGGTGGCGATGCGGGTCAGAAATTCCAGCGAGGGGCCGTCGTTTTCCCTGATCTTGAGGCATTCCCGAAAGGCGATCTCGGCTTCTTTCCATTTCTGCTCTCGATATAGCTGCAGGGCGTCGGCATAGACGTTGTTCAGCTTGGAGGTCTTGGGATCCAAAGTGCCCTGGCGACCTTGCAGTTCGTAGATCCGCACCGGTTCGACCTTGCCGAAGACCGTGACAAGGTCGATTTCCCGCGCCTCGATATCTCCCTCCGCCAGACGGTAGCACTCCTCGTTGATCAGGATGGTGGTGCCGTAGATCTTGTTCACGCCCTCCAACCGGGAGGCGGTGTTGACCGTGTCTCCAATGACGGTGAAGGACTTGGTGGTGTCGGAGCCCACGGTGCCGATGACGGTGTCCCCGGTGGCCAAGGCCATCCGGACGAGGAATCTTGGGACATTGCGGCGCAGGCCGGTGATTTCGGAAATTTCCCTGCCGACGCGGATAAAGGCCTGCTGCAGATCCAGGCAGGTATGGCAGCCATCGCGGGCATGGCTTTCCCCGTCCGAAAAGGGACTGGCCCAAAACGCCATGACCGCATCCCCGATAAATTTGTCGACGATCCCGCGATGTTCACGAATGGCCCCGGTCGAGACGGTGAAATAACGATTGAGAAGTCGCACGAGGTTGCCGGCGGTAAGCTGTTCCCCGATGCCGCTAAAGTTGGAGATGTCGGAAAAAAAGATGGTGACGTTCCGACGTTCGGCGAGTTCCTTGAGTTCCCCGGTGGTGTTGTCCACCACGTTGGCCACGATGCGTGGGTCGAGGAACTGACCAAAAGCCTCGCGCAGTCGTTCTTTGGACTTCAGCTGTTCGACCATGGTATTGAAAGAAGCGGTCAGATCGCCGATTTCGTCATGCGAAGTCACAGGGAGGGGGTCAGCAATCTCCCCCTCGGCGGTTTTGCGAAAGGCGGTGGTAAGCCGACGGAAGGCGGTCTGGAGCCTGCCCGTGATGATGAGGAACACGAGGAGGCCAAGGACGCCGGCCACGAAGAAGAGAACCAAGTTGGCCCGGATGATATTTTGGATGTTCTGATTGGTCTCAGCCAGGGATTCGGAGGTTAGCTTGGCGGTTTTGAAACGAGCTGTCTGGTAGACCGGGTCCAATTCCTCATATCTTTGCATTTCTTCCATGGCGAGCCGGGCTTCGGTAAGTTTTCCGGCCACGGCCTGGTCCACGGCCTGAATGGCAGCCGCCGTAAAACCGCGGGTTCCGACCTCAAGAGTTCTGACGACACCGATCAGCCTAGCCATGCCCAGCCGGTCCTCGATGTCATTCCGTTCGTCGTTACTGCCTTTTTCCGCCAAGGGGACGGCATCGGAAAAAATTTTTTCGATAATTCCTTTCAGCTCGTGTGCCCGGGCCTGCCGTATCCGTGCATGGTCCTTCAAGGGAGGATTCATTCCGTTCAGTTCGTTGGCAATGACCTCGAGTTCAAAAGTGTAGACATCCAAATCACTGACCATCTTATTCAATGCCAGGTGGTATTGTTCGATGCCCATGAGTTCCATCGAGGAGTCTTGGATCAGATAGAGCGTCACGCCCAGGGCTCCGGCAAAAAGGATGAGCAGGGCGACCACGCCCGACATGATTTTAGCGCGAAGGGAGGAACCCATAAAACCAGGATAACGGATTCAAGCCCTGGATTCGAGGTGGTAATTTAGGTTTAAAGGGGATCTTCAAACGGGCTTCACAAGCCAGAGACCCTCTTCCTGGTGGGGATCGAGAAAATGCGCAACTTTCCTGAGTCCGGCCTTGAAAATCCATCCTTCGACCTGGGCAGCCGTCGGCCGTCGGGAGGAGAAGACGATTCGCGTGGGGCGGTTGGAGGTCCAACGCGCCTCGATTCGTGCCAGAGATTTTTCCCGGGGATCGGGAAATACCCCGAATTCGAGACGACCTTTGGGGAGACGGGGGCGATACCGTTGGACGGCCGTTTCAAGCCATTGGCGAGTCGGCGGGTTGTCGTATTGGGGCAGGACTTGGCGGGCCCCGGCAAAGCCGGCCTGGCCAGGGGCCAGGTTGGCGCTGAGAAGCAGGAGGTCCGCGGAGGACATCGCCCGCCGGAGACGGGCAAGCAAGGGCAGGGGATCAAGGTTGGGTAAAACACCGAAAAGGCTAATCAACCACGGTTTGGGGATTCGGGTGATGGAGGGTGGAAGTTGTGCGGAGGTCAGATCGACCGAGTGACAAGATTTTCTGGGCGACCGGATATGCCGAAGAGCGCGTCGGGCCAGATTCAGGTTGGTGTCCGCGGCGTGAAAGGAGGACGGGGGGGGAAGACGGGGAAGCAAAAGGGACTCCTTGCGGGCCTCGGCACAACCCAGGGCGATCCAGTGGTAGGATTTGGAGGATAGGATTTTTCGAAGGGTTGGGGCGGGACGGACGTAGAGTTTCCAGAGAGAGGGGCGCAGGACGAAGGGAGAGCAGGAGCGATGGACTTTTTTCCACAAGCGACCCAAGGACGGGGTGGCGTACAAAGCCGAGGCGGGCAGTTCGGGGGGCACGTGGATCAGTTGAGATTAAGGGCAGGATGAGAAAAATAAAGTCGGGGCTATCCCCCAAAAAAACCACCGCCCGAACCATCCGCTGAGGGCGGGGGGTGCGGGCGGCAGTGTTGCCACCAAATTTCTAGAAGTTCAAGCCAGGCGGACGAGGCCGCCCCGGTTAACGAGCTTCCGGAAGTATTCGGGGAAGTTTTCCTCCTTGAGCAGGCGCCGGCGGAGCTTGCTCAGGGCCGAGTTCTGGATCTGGCGGATCCGTTCGCGGGTGACGTGGAGTTGATCCCCCACCTCCTCCAGGGTTTTTTCCTCCTGGTTGTCGTCCAGGCCGAAGCGGAGGCGGAGAATCTCCATCTCTCTCGGGCTCAGAATTTCCAGGCTACGGGAGACCGCTTCCTGAAAGTCGACTTTGGCGTGTTCCTCCGTCGGATCGACGGCCACGGGGTCGGCCAACAGGTCGACCAGCGAGCCGTCATCCCCCTCCCGACCGATGGAGACATCCAAGGAGACGGTGCCGGCTGAGACTTCGCGAAGTTTGGTCACCCGGCCGGTTTCAATCTGCAATTCATCGGCGAGTTCCGCATCGGTGGGTTCGCGCCCCAGTTCGTTCCCGAGGGCGGAGCTGACCCGACGGAGACGCTGGATCTTGTCGACCAGGTGGACGGGAAGGCGGACGGTTTTGCCTTGGTTGGCCAAAGCCCGGCGGATGGACTGCTTGATCCACCAGCAGGCGTAGGTGCTGAACTTCACCCCTCGGCTGGGTTTGAAACGGTCGACCGCCTTCATGAGGCCCAGGTTACCTTCCGAGATAAGATCAAGGATCGGCAGGCCGCAGTGGTTATAATCGGAGGCGATTTTGACCACGAGGCGCAGGTTGGATTTGATCATCAACTCCCGTGCCTGGCTTTCCCCCCGGCGAACGCGCCGGGCAAGTCTGGTTTCTTCCGTGCGGTTGAGGAGTGGGGTTTCCCCGATGCCTTTCAGGTAGGACTGAAGGGCTGCGGGGAGATCCTTTTCCCTGGGGAGGACCCCCTGATTCCGGGTGGCTTCGGTTTTTGTTTTCATACTAGGTTAGACCGGCGGCCCGGGGGAACGTTCGGACTTTTTTTTGGGGGGTATTTCCCCTCTGGGGCCCCCGGCTTGGCCGGTTACAGTCCTAGGGGGGTAAGGCGGGGCGAAATTCCCGTGGAGTTTTCCCGGCTTGCCGAGAGGGGTCTGAGGCGCAAAATCCTCCCATGATTACACGTCGAGGTTTTTTAGGGTTGGTTCCAGGAATCGGTTTGGCACGGGCTTGGGCGGGGAGCGGATCCGGGGTCCCGACCCGGAAGTTTGGCCGGCATGCCGAACAGGTGAGCGTGGTTGGTTTTGGTGGTCATACCTTGGCTCTTTCGAAAGACATTGCCGAGGCCACCCGCATCGCCCATGAGGCGGTGGACCGCGGGGTGACTTTTTTCGACAATGCCTGGTGTTATCACAAGGGCCGGGGTGAGGAGTGGATGGGGCAGGCTCTGAAGGGAATCCGGGACAAGGTGTTCCTGATGACCAAGTGTTGCACCCACCAGCATCCGCTGCCGGAGGGGGGCAAGGAAGGGGCGATGAAGTTTCTGGAGGATTCGCTGCGCCGACTTCAGACCGACCACGTGGATCTGTGGATGCTGCATGAGATGAAGAGTGTTGCCGAAGTGGAGAAATTTTACGGACCGGGAGGGGCCGCCGAGGCCTTTGACCTGGCCAAAAAGCAGGGAAAGGTCCGTTATCTGGGCTTTACCGGGCACGATGAGCCGGAGGTTCACCTCAAAATGATCCAGGGCGGCTACCCCTTTGATGCCTCCCTGCAGCCGGTTTCGGCGCTGGGCACCCATCATTCCCGCCGTTTTGAGACCGAGGTGATTCCCGCCCTGGCGGAAAAACAAATCGCGGTCATTGGCATGAAGGGCTTTGGGGGAAGCAAAAGATCCAGCGAGAAGGGCCTCATGACTGCGGAAAAAGTCTTGCGGTACTCCCTGAGCTATCCCGAGGTTTGCACGCATTTGATCGGGGTGGATCAATTTCCCTACGTGGAACCGGCGGTGGTCGCTTCGGCCAAGGCCCCGATGACGCCGGAAGAGAGGAAAGCTTTCGTTGCCTGGTGTGACCGGATGGGGGGAGCGGAGTATGCGATGCACTGCCAACCGGGGCACCGGGATGGAAGTTGCTGCGGAGGGGCGGTGGCCTGATTCCGGTTTGAAGTTTGCCTTGCTGGTATTGGGGTATGCGATCTCGATGGCGGGTTCGAATTTGCTTTTCAAGGTGGCCTCGGAAAAAGAGGGAACGGCCTGGTGGCTCTGGTTTTTGGCCGGCAACGTGGCCGGTTTTGGGTGTCCGGTTCTGATCACCTATGCGTTGAGGGAGCAAACCCCCCATTTGGTCTATGCCTTCACTCTGGGAGCGGGTTTTGTTCTCGTGCAGTTGGCCGGTTGGTGGTTTTTCTGTTCCCCCATCACCGGCATGCAGATGGGCGGATTGGTCCTGACGGCTTTGGGTTTGGTGATGCTGCAGTTGGGCCGGGCCTAAAGGGAGCCGACCGCCAAGGCGACGGCCGCCAGAAGAAGAGCGGCCCCGGCCAGACGGGTCACGAGGATTTTCCGATCCATGGCCGCTGCCCCGCCCCCGGCTGCCCCCTCAAGAAGTACGGCCCAGAGTCCGCGGGTGGCGTACACCACATTGGTGGCGGTGGCATGGCCGAAGATTCCGATCACGAGAATGACCAGAGAGGTCTGAAAGCCGATGACCCCGGAGGAGACGAAAACCGGCCAACGGGATGGGGGCGGCAGGGAGGTGGACGAGATGTTTGGTCTGGTTGAGATAAAAAGGAGGGGTGTGAGGGCGGCCAGAGTGCTGAACATGATTGGTTGAAACCAGCCAACACCGATCGTGCGGGCGTACTTCTGCACGATGATATCGGTGACCGCAAAAAAGAAGGCGGCCCCTAGAGCCCAGAGGGTGGTTTTGCGGTCGATTTTTCCCAGAGCCCCCGGCCGGGTGGTGGAGGATGGGGTGAAGGAGAGCAGGGTCACAGCCACACTCGTCAGGAAAGCCCCTCCCATGAGTCCAAGGCTAATTTTCTCCTCGAGGAGAAAAGTGGAAAGCAGGGCGACAAAAACGGTTTTGGTTCCCAGAAGGGGGGTGGCAAGGGAGAGGTCCCCGCGGGAAAGGGCACGAATGGCGCAGAAGCGGCCCAGAAACAGGGCGGAGCCGGCGGACGCGGCGGCCAGAAACCCGTGGGGATGAGGTTGGCCGGGAAAAAAGAGAATGAGAGGGGCAGACCATCCTGCCATGGCCAGGTTGGAGAGTGCGGTGACGACCCGGGATCCGGCGCCCCGGCGAAGTCCCAATTTCAAGCCCCAGGATCCGACGGCGTAAAGAAAGGAGGCCAACAGAGGCAAGGCCAGAGGCATAAACCAGAATGCATGAACCGTGACGGTTGGCCAACTTTGGGCAAGGACTTGCCCCCGGTGCGGAGGCTCGGTAGCAAGGGAGGATGATCCGCGAGTTTATTCCCGTCCTTTTCTCCCTGGGGATGGCCTTGGCCGTGGCTTTGGGAGGGATCGGTTTGGGAATCGTGTTGGGTAAAGTCGGGCGGCGCAACCGTGCCAAGGATATGGCCTATGAGTGTGGAAAAGATCCGGTGGGGTCTCCCTCCGCGCGCTTTTCGGTGAAATTTTACCTCGTGGCGATGATTTTCATCCTCTTCGATATCGAGGTCATTTTCATGTATCCGTGGGCGGTGAGCTTGGCCGGATTCCGCGAGAGCGGATTGGGGTGGCAGGTTTTTGGGTTGATGATGGCTTTCGTGTTGTTGGTCGAGGTGGGGCATCTCTACGCCTACAAAAAAGGAGTCTTCGACTGGAACAAACGGGGGTGAGGCGGTGAACTGTGGCCGCTTCTCGCCAAGGCGATCCTGCCTCATGCGGAATGTGACTGGCCGTGCCAGGACCCAAAAAAGTTTTCCTCCGGAATTAACCGTTCAGGCGGATATCGGTTTCAGGATGGAAGGCTGAAAAGAATCGGGAAGGTTTTTTCCCTGCACCAAGATCTGGTGGGTTTTGCCAAAAAAACCGGGATGGGTGAGATGCTGGAAGTTGCGGGTCCATTTCTCCGGCAGACCTTTTTTTCCGGATAGGATAGGCCCGGCGAGGCGGGTCAAGGCCTGGGAAAAATCCGTGAGCCCCAGCCATCGTAACCCCTCCTGATCCCCTTCCTGAATCAGCTCGGTGTAGTTCACATGGGAGGTGAGGTCTTGATTCCCCGGATCCTGCAACGGATCCGGATTTCGGCGGTGTTCCTGCAGGGCGACCAAGGTTCCGGCCGATCGGGAGGGGTGATAGAGATCGGGGGCGGGAAGGCCATAGTCCATGGTCAGAACCAATCCTTGCCGGATCTTCCGGGCCAAGGAGCGGATCCAGGTTCCGGCCGTCGGGCGGATTTCCGCGGTAAAACCCTCCATGGGCGGTACGTTCCAGCGGTGAAGTTCGTCCAGGAGGTCCGATGAAGCGGGCTGATCCACCCAGACAAACCGGTCGTGGGCAAAGGAGACCAAGAGCTCGTGCCATTGTTTGGCCTGGTGGCGGGCCAAGCGCACCGGAAAGCTGTCGACCAATTCACAGGAGTAGAAAAAACAAGGGATCTCTCCCGGGGAAAAAGACCCAAAATCCGTGTGCCAACCAATCGGAAAGGTTGTTTGGTGGTGGGCCAGACTGTTTTTCTGTTGGTGTTGAAGGTTGGGGGAAGGCTCGATTAGTTCCATGCGAACGGCGGGCCTTAGTTCGGGGTGGTGGGAGGTGATGGCGGTAAGGATGTCTGCCGCCAGCAAACCCCGATCCGCGCCCTGCTCCACCAGCAGAATGGAGGCGGGTCGCCCCATGGCGGCATGCCACTCGTCGGCTTGACGGGCCAGAAGTTGGCCAAGGACGGGACCGGCGGAAACCGGGGTCAAAAAGTCGCCTTGGCTTCCGGTTCGAATTTTTCCTGATGAATAGAAGCCGTATTGAGGGTGGTAGAGGGCGCATTGCATGAAAAGGTCGAAGCGAATTGGCCCCGAATGACGGATCCTTTGGGCTAATTCGGACCAGAGGGGGTGTTTCAAGAAGTGCATCTTATGGGATGCAGGCCCATGGGGGAAGATTGACGAGGCCATCCCAAGAATTATGTTTCTAGCCATGAAGTTCCTCGTACCGACCACACTGGGGCTTTTTCTATCCTGGACAGCTTTGGGCCAAAACATGGACGATCTCTCCAGCCTTCCCTCGACCAAGCCGGAGCAGAAACTGCCCGAGATGGGGGATGCGGAGGCCAAATCCGCCTTTCCGGAAACCCCCAGTTCCCCGTCCATTCCCCAGCTGCGTCCCCCTGTGCAGGATGATCAGAAAGCGAAGAATCAGGACTGGGCCGCCGCGGGGATGAAGGAAAAACAGGAGGCGGCCAAGAAAAAGCAACAAGAGGAAGCCATGCAGGCGGAGGCCAAAGCCCAGGATTTAGCCGCGCAAGAACGGGCGAAAACATCCAAAAAAGAAAGCGGAGAAAATCCGGCGGTCTCCCGCAGTTCGGTGGATGGTTTGGCCTCGGCCGAAAAAACCAAACTACCCGCGGTGACGGGAATCGACGGGGTGAAGCCCCGCGCCAGTGACGGGGGGGATGGGCGGGTCCAACCGGGCTTTGATTCCTTTACCGGGCCTTCCTCCAGCAGTCCCATGGGGAAAGACTATCAATCCGGTGCTAAGCCCATCATGCCTCCCAATAGCACTTCGGATGGCCGGATGATGGTTCCGCCCAAGGCTCCCGAACCGCCTTCCGGTGCCTACAAAAAGATTTCCCAAGACCCCTACGCCATGCCTGCCAAAACCGAAGCCTCCAAGCCGGCTTCGCCGAGCAAGTCACAAATCGAGGCCAAGAATCCGCCTGCCGGCAACCCGCTGAGCCCCGGCCAACCGGCCGGTTACTCTCCTTACGACAATACCCGGGTTGTTCCCGATCCCCGATCCACCAGGCGCTTCTAGGTTCCCCGGCATTCAGGGAACCGGAGAAAAGAGGTGATGGCAACCATCCTGTTTCCCTTGGGCGATTACCTTTGGTTCTATGCTGGGTTTTTGCTCCTTGTCCTGTTGATCCTGGCGTTGGATCTGGGGGTGTTTCATCGACAGGCCCATGAGGTGAGTCTTCGGGAAGCGACCGGTTGGAGCGTGGTCTGGATCACTTTGGCCTTGCTCTTCAACTTCGGGTTTTATTTCTTCGCCCGGCATGTGTTGGCCGACGATCCGCGGCTGCTGGGGATGCCGGGATTTGATCCTTCGGTGGCGGCCCGTCAGGCCGCTTTGGAATTCCTGACCGGCTTCGTCGTGGAAAAGTCCCTGGCGGTGGACAACATTTTCATCTTTGTCGTGGTCTTCAACTTCTTTGCCATCCCGGCGAGGTATCAGCACCGGATTCTTTTTTACGGGATTCTGGGGGCTCTTTTGTTCCGGGTGATCTTCATTGCCCTGGGCTCGGTGTTGCTTCAGATCGTCTGGGTCTCGATTCTTTTCGGGATTTTCCTCATTTTGACCGGCGCCAAGATTCTTTTTTCCCCCGATAAGCCCATCGATCCCTCCACCAACATATTGATTCGTCTTTTGCGGCGCTGGTTGCCGGTTCATCCCCACCTGGAAGGGGATAAGTTCTGGGTGAAGGTCGGGGGGCGGTGGATGGTGACTCCCCTAATGGTGGCGCTCCTTTTTATTGAAATCTGCGACATCGTGTTTGCCGTGGATTCCGTTCCGGCGATCTTTGCCCTGACCAAGGAGCCGTTGATTGTCCTGACATCGAACGTCTTTGCGATTCTTGGGTTACGCTCTCTCTATTTTCTTCTGGCGGGGGTCATCGACAAATTTCATTTCCTCAAGTATGGACTGGGATTGGTCCTGGTCTTTGTTGGGCTCAAGTTGGCCTGGTTGAATGAGGCATTTGGCGGGAAATTTCCGATCACCTGGTCCCTGGGTATCATCACCGGGTTGGTTGGTGGTTCCATCGCCTGTTCTTTGCTTTGGCCGGCTTCAGCTGCGAACCGAAAATAAAAAACCCCCGGCAGGGTTCGCCCGCCGGGGGTTTCAAGAATCCGAGTTTTAGTAACGGTAGTGTTCGGGCTTGAAGGGCCCTTCGACCGGGACGCCGAGGTAATCGGACTGCTCCCTGGTCAATTTGGTCAGCTTCACCCCGATCTTCTCCAGATGTAGGCGGGCCACCTCCTCGTCGAGCTTCTTGGGGAGAACGTAGACGGCAGGTTTGTAGACGGTGCGGTTTTTCCACAGGTCGAGGGCCGCCAGCGTTTGGTTCGAGAAGCTGTTGCTCATGACAAAGCTGGGGTGGCCGGTGGCGCAACCGAGGTTGACCAAGCGACCTTCGGCCAAGAGAAAGAGTTCCCGGCCGTCCGGGAAGACGTACTTGTCGAGTTGGGGCTTGATGTTGACCCTTTTCACCCCGGGGAAGTTGTTCAGCTTGTCGACCTGGATCTCGTTGTCGAAATGGCCGATGTTCGCCACCACCGCCTGATCCTTCATTTTCGAGAGGTGTTGGATGGTGATGACATCCTTGTTGCCGGTGGTGGTGATGTAGATGTCAGCCCGACCGAGGGTCTCCTCGATGGTGGTGACCTCGTACCCCTCCATGGCGGCTTGCAGGGCGTTGATCGGATCAATTTCGGTGACGATGACCCGGGCGCCTTGGCCGCGGAGGGACTGGGCGGAGCCTTTGCCGACATCACCGTAGCCGCAGACCACGGCGACTTTGCCGGAAATCATGACGTCGAGCGCGCGATTCAATCCGTCGACCAAGGAGTGACGGCAGCCGTAGAGGTTGTCGAACTTCGACTTGGTCACCGAATCGTTGACGTTGAACGCGGGAACAAGAAGTTTGGCCTGTTCCTGGAGTTTGTAGAGGCGGTGCACGCCGGTGGTCGTTTCTTCGGCGACGCCTTTCCACTCCTTGACCAACTCGTGAAAAATATAAGGGTTCTCCTGGTGGATTTTTTTGAGGAGATCCTTGATGACTTTTTCCTCGTGGCTGGAGCTGGGCGAGTTGACCCAGTTGTCCCCCTCCTCAAGTTCGTACCCTTTGTGGAGGAAGAGAGTGACGTCGCCGCCGTCATCGATGACCAACTGCGGACCTTTGCCGTCCTTGTTCAGGATGGCCTTCCAAGTGCAGTCCCAATATTCCTCGAGCGTTTCGCCCTTCCAGGCGAAGACAGGGATCCCGGCGGCGGCAATCGCCGCGGCGGCCTGATCCTGAGTGGAGAAGATGTTGCAACTGGCCCAGCGGACATCAGCGCCCAAGTCGACAAACGTCTCGATCAGGACGGCTGTCTGGATGGTCATGTGGAGGGAACCGGTGACCCGGACTCCGGCGAGGGGCTTGCCTTGGGCATACTTCTCGCGGATGGCCATCAGACCGGGCATTTCCTTTTCGGCGATCTCGATCTCTTTGCGCCCCCATTCGGCCAGGGAGAGGTCCTTGACCTTGTAATCGGTGAAATGTTTCGGGGCTTTGGTTTTTAGGGTGGCGGTGCTCATGGTGGGTCCTCCTGGTTTGGGTCAGTTATTTCAAGCCGGCATGACGACGAAGCTCACGGACGCGGTCCGTATGCTCCCACGGGGCGTAGGCCGGGTTACCCCGATGGCCGAAGTGGCCGTAGTTGGTGGTTTTCGAGTAGATCGGACGGCGCAGGTGGAGTTGGCGGATGATTTCCGCGGGGCGGAAATCGAAGGTCTGGTTGACGGCGCGCTCGATGCGGGAGAAGGGAACTTTCTCGGTGCCAAAGGTGTCGAGGCAGACCGAGACGGGACGGGGGTGACCGATCGCGTAGGCGAACTGGATTTCGACCCGGTCGGCCAATCCCGCGGCCACAATGTTTTTGGCCACGTAACGACCCATGTAGGCGGCGCTGCGATCCACCTTGGTGGGATCCTTGCCGCTAAAGGCCCCGCCGCCGTGCCGCCCGGCACCGCCGTAGGTGTCGACGATGATTTTCCGTCCGGTCAGACCGCTGTCACCCTCGGGTCCGCCGACCACGAAACGACCGGTGGGGTTGACGAGGAATTCCGTCCGTGAATCCAGCATGTTCTTCGGGAGAACTTTGCGGATGAGTTTTTCGATGATGAATTTTTCAATCTGGCGGTGGGAAACGTCCTCGGAGTGCTGGGTGGACACCACCACGGCGGTGATCCGGACGGGCTTGTGGTTCCGATATTCCACGGAAACCTGGGATTTCGCGTCCGGCCGGAGCCAGGGGACTTTGCCGGATTTGCGGATCCGGCTGAGCTCACGGCCCAAACGATGGGAGAACATGACGGGCGCGGGCATTAGTTCGGGGGTTTCACGGCAGGCAAAACCGAACATCAAGCCTTGGTCGCCGGCACCCTGCTCGGCGCTCTTTTTGCCCGAGACCTTGCGGGCGTCGACCCCTTGGGCGATGTCCGGGCTCTGGCCGGTGAGGGCGTTCATGATGTGGACGCGGTCCGCATGGAAGACATCGTCGTTGTGGACGTACCCGATCTCGCGGATGGTGGAGCGGATCAGCTTGTCGTAATCCAGCTTGGCGCGGGTGGTGATCTCCCCGGCGATGACCACGAGGTTGGATTTGACCAGGGTTTCGCAGGCCACCCGGCTCAGGGGATCCTTGGCCAGACAGGCATCCAGCACGGCATCGGAGATGGCATCGCAAACCTTGTCCGGATGACCTTCCCCCACGGATTCGGATGAAAAAATGAAGTTTCCTCTCATAGAGAATCAACATGGCAGGGGTCGAAAAATAGGCAAGAATAAATATTGATATATCATGATAAGATGATGAATCTCTTAAGGCATGAGTAACCGAGTCCGGCTTCTGGGGGCGTTGGCCGACCCAACCCGCCTCCGCATCTTGGCGGCCCTGCGGGAGCATGAGCTTTCTGTGGCCGAGTTGCAGGAGGTGTTGGGGGTCGGGCAGTCGCGAATCTCCAACCATCTATCCCAACTGAAATCGGTGGGTCTGTTGCGGGACCGAAGGGAGGGGCAAAAAGCCTATTATCGGCGGGGGGAATCCGGGCGGGAGGTTTGGGCTTTGGCCGACGGGGCAGCTGGGGAATTGGGGACCCGGGCCCGGGATGAGGAAGCGCTGCGGTTGGTTCTGGATCAGCGGCAGGAAAAATCAAAACGGTACTTTGATGCGGTGGCCGGGCGGTTGGGAAAGAAATACTGCCCGGGAAGATCGTGGGAGGCGGTGGGGAGGCTGCTGCTCTCCCTGGCTCCCAGGCAGGTGTATGCGGATTTGGGGGCAGGGGAGGGCCTGATTTCCCAGTTGCTCGCCGCGCGCGCCAAAAAAGTCATCGCTCTGGATCATTCCCCAAAAATGGTCGAGGTGGGACGGGAGCTCGCCAAGCGGAGCGGTTTGAAGAATTTGGAGTACCGGCAGGGAGATCTGGAGAATCCTCCGATCCGGCCCGGTTCGGTCGATGTGGCGATCTTGAGCCAGGCATTGCATCATGCGGTCAAACCGCCCCGGGCCTTGGAGGCGGCGGAGAAGATTTTACG
>Ga0214917_10005525_pt1 | contig 13469 bp, 5 predicted proteins | sample LL_1208_BB_MetaG_FD_177983 | JGI IMG/M metagenome (GOLD analysis project Ga0214917, IMG submission 177983) | Freshwater microbial communities from Lake Lanier, Atlanta, Georgia, United States - LL_1208_BB | ecosystem: Environmental > Aquatic > Freshwater > Lake | place: USA: Georgia | collected... | reverse complement strand
ATTTCCACCGTGCGAAGATGTTGGACGATCTCCTCGGCGCTATATCGTTTCTTTGGCATGACTGACCTCCTTATAGAGGCCCAGATTGTAACATTCAACCTGGACCAGTTTTACCCGACCAGGTCACATTAGAATGTCCGCAAATATCCGATGAGATGAAAAAGAAACTCATTCAAAAGTATGAAACGCTTAATCCCTTCCAATTGAGAGAAACGATTGAAGCTAAACTAAAGCGAATTTGGGAACTTCAAAGAACTTTTGAAATGAGTAAGAAACCGCAGGCCCTAACCCCCACCTAGTCGGGTAACACTTTTAAATGAGGCTGATCGATCTTCACAATTGATCTTATTAAGCCGCTTCTTTTGTCGAATGCATGCTGGCCTCTATCTGAGCAAATATTTCTCGGCTCTCTGAAACGGTCTTTATTCAGATTAGAAACATCTACATCGATGATTTTGGCTAGCTCATAAACCGAGCGCGCGGGTTTGAAGTAAGAAGGGCTGCTAGGACAGGGATATTACGTACAAATTTATTAAAATCAGACTTGTTATCAAAACTTGCTTCCACCCAACCCGAAAAAAGTCATGACTTTTTTCCAGTGTCATGGAAAGATAAGAAGTCATGCAGAAGTGCCCAAAAATGAGGTGTGAATCATGAGGTACCTCTACCCTACAGTGAATGAATTTGCGTCACGAAAAATGGTATTGTTGGCTGGCCCGAGACAGTGTGGAAAAACAACGCTTGCTAAAGCTTGGTTGAAGGAGCACAAGGGAAGTTATTTGAATTGGGATATTCCCGAAGATCGAGAAAAGATCCTTTCAAAAAGCTTTATGGCACAACACGCCTCTGGTTTTTTGGTGTTAGATGAATTTCATAAGTATAGCCGCTGGAAATCATGGCTTAAGGGACTCTTCGATCGAAACTCCCCCGAATTAAAAATACTTGTCACGGGAAGTGCTAAACTCGATGTTTTTCAAAGAGGCGGTGATAGTCTTTTGGGGAGGTATGAACTTTTGCATCTGCATCCCTATACAGTTGGAGAAATCAGTCATCAAAGGTGTGTTGCTCCACCCAAGAGTTGGATGAAACTAAAAACCGCAGGAGATTCTCTAGATGTTATTTGGAGCCGACTTGAAACTTTCAGCGGATTCCCAGAGCCCTATCATGCAGCAAACAAGCTGCAATACAATCGTTGGGCTACCCGTCGCCGGGAACTTCTTTTACGCGAAGATATTCGAGAATTGACCCAAATTCGGCAAGTTTCTTTAGTGGAGCACCTGGCTCTTCTTCTGCCAGAAAAAGTGGGAAGCCTATTATCCCTAAACTCTATTCGCGAGGAAATCCAAGTAGCTCACGATACGGTGAGCCAGTGGGTAGAGATCTTAGAAAGGCTCTACTATTGTTTCAGAATTCGTCCCTATCATAAAAAAATTTCTCGGGGTCTTAAAAAAGAACAAAAGCTATACTTATGGAATTGGGCGGAGGTCAAGGATTCTCCTTCAAGATTTGAAAATATGGTGGCATCGCATTTATTGAAGTCGGTTCAGCTTTGGAATGATTTGGGATTTGGCTCTTTTGAACTTTGCTATGTGAGAAATAAAGAAAAAGTGGAAGTGGATTTCTTAATTGTAAGAGATACAAAACCATGGGTTCTTATAGAAGTTAAGGAAACAGATACCAGTCCTTCTTCTTCATTAAAAATTTTGGGAGAACAGTTAGGGGGAGAAGTGGAACGTCTCCAACTCGTTCGTCATCATGACTTTGACCAAGTGGTTGGTGCTACCCGAGTCGTCTCCGCATCGAGAGTGCTGGCTTCAATCAGTTAAATACCTGTTTGTGAGTCAAACCAAGACTGGGATGATTGCCTTGGGTAAAAGTCAGATTGGATCTCCGGAAAATTTATGAGGCGCGATGAGTAGATTGGAGCCCTCAGAATGCAGTCCCACTAAAATCTTAGGCTAACTTCCCAATAAAAAAGACCAGGTCTACGGCTGGGCTGTGGTTTTTTCGGTTTCTAAGTTGGTAGGCAATGAGTCCTAATGTTTCTAATTGATTTTGGTAGATGTAGCGGTGCAAATTTAAGAAATCCCTTCCCCAATGCACTATTCTTTTCCAAACCGGCTTTAGCCAAAACCTAAAACGGTTTTTCTTGCCTCTCACAGCACCTGTGATTCTTTGCGCGATTTGGCCTGCGATGAATCTTAAAAAATCATGCAGGGCTTTTTGAGAAGGGGCTTTCACTAGAAGGTGAATGTGATTGCTATTGAGGGAGTTGTTGTAGACTTTAACTTGGAACTTTTCTGCTCCTTTAAAAAGCACCCCAGAAATAAGAGATTTATTCTTTTTAAGTCTTAAAACAGAGTATCTTGCTCTTAAAACCAGGTGTTCGGCCTGTTTTATTCTTTTCACGAAAACAGTTGTATCATGGGTTTTAAGAGGCCAGTTCCAGAGGGCTCTTAGCGGAAGTTTAAAGTCGAGTTATTTCCTGGCAAAGGTATCGCCACAGCGCTCATCGTGAGTTTCGCTCGGTTTTGTGCAAAAAACTTGAATCGGTAGAACCTGAGCCACTCTTGAAAAAGAAAAAACCTATCAATAACAGCAGGGGAGCATCCCACTCACAAAAAACAGCGTTCGGTTTGTGGCTATCTCAACTCCCGTTACCTCACTATGCACAATCAACCACTTACATAAATTCCGTGGAGAACGAGTCAGATTAGGGAGATTTTCCTGTAACGAACCAGAAACCTTGGTTTGGATGACTTGTGAATAAAGCCTATCTTGGAGATAATGGACCTATGGGGAAAAGGTCTTTTCTGTTTGTTTTGGTTTTTGGATGGGCTTGGGTTGGGTTCGTCTTTGGCGAGGAAGGGGGGGCTTCTTGGTCTCCCAAATTTGAAGTTTATGAAACTAAAAAACTCTACAGAAAAGTTTATCAGGCTAAAGTAGAGAGTCAGTGGGGGTGGATTGCAAACATTGGGGGAAGAAAAGTTTTGGGGTGGCAGGTTAAAGTAATAAGCCCCGCTTTTAAGAAGTATAAAGCTGCGGTAGCAAAGTCCCCCGGCACCCTTGCTAACTTAAAAGACGATGTCCTAGAGCTTAAATACTTCCAAATGACTGAGAGTGTGCAATTATTGGGAACAGAAAGTGCTGCTCTTAATTTGGAACTTCGTAGCCTTTTGGACCAAATGGGTCCGCCTCTCAGTGAGGGCTGTTCTTCTGAGAGGATTTTTTTAAATCCAGTTCCCGGCAATAATTCCAAACTGATACCACTAGGGATGTCCTGTGTTGCTGAGGGCGAAGAAGTATTTTTTACTGTTTCATTTCCGGCAGATGTTGAACTAGAAAATTCGACCATTTACGAAGTGGAGGGAAAAGGAGAGCCTTGGCGAACCTACAAGCTCTTGAAAAGAAGCAGTGAGAAGGCGAGCCTGGGGACTCTCGTATTTTCATTTCAAAAGAAAAAGTACTCTTTTCAAATAGAATATCTTCCCCTTGAGAATTCACTTAAGAAAGATAAGAAAAACTATCGAAATTTTTTGGGAGCAGTGGGTTTGGGGAATTTTAAAACCCAAGGAACTGCTTCAGATGCGACCGACTCGAAAATAGTTTTTACGGCAAAGCTTCCTTTTTACCCGGTGTTGGGGGACTTTGGAGTGGGGGCACTTATCGACTGGAGTCTACCGACTCAAAAAAAAGATGCCAGCATTTCCTACTCCCAACTAGAAGCTTACGCTTTGAGAGAGTTGAGTTCTTTAACTAATCTTAAACTTCGGCCCAAATTAGGGTACGTCAGGCTTAATTTTGAGAATGATGCGACTGGAGCTGGGGTTTCGGGAGGGCAGTTAGGGCTTGGGCTTGGGGCCGAGCTTCAATTTGAAAAGAGTTGGGCTATATTCTTAGATATTATGACCGTTAAACTTCTTTCAAAAAGTCTTACTGCTCATTGGGCAATCGATTTAGCTTTAGTTCAAAAGAGTGAGGGCGGCTTTGGCTATGGGGGCGGCTTACGGTACCAAACGCTCAAAGGAGCAAGCTCATCAAATTACAGTCTAGATCTTTCTCAGATTGTCTTTCAGGGCATCGTGTTGTTTTAGGGAATTAGGGCTAAATCTTACGATTGTAAAGTGGCTTTTCCCTCAGGGGTGATTTCCACTTTAAATACCTTTTGTCGTTTTTCTGGATTAAGAATGGTTTGAGGGAAGCTGATCTTTCCCTTGGGAGTAAAAAGGGATCCGGTGACGGGGCAGGGCTCATTATTTCCATAGGAGCTGTAAAATTGAAAAGTAAAAGTGTAGGTACCGGGAATGATCCTATCGCTTTGCCAGATTTCCACTCCAGGTCCTTGGCGGGTGTCTAAAACTAGAAGGCCAGGGCTATTTTCGTAGTTTCTTGTTTTAAAATTAAAAACATGTCCTTTCGGATCGGTCACAATTAAATCGACGTCTTGATCGCGAGTCCCCCAACTCATTACGAAAGCTAAAAAATTAGAAGAAGGAGCAGTGGCTGTGAGATCTTCAATTCGAGTTTTTTGCTGCAGGAGAGTTTTCTTCAGTTCACGTAAGCTCGATTTTAAGGATTCGTTTTCAGTCGTGAGTTGATTCATTTCTGTTTGTTGGGATGGCTGACTGGTTTGGGCTTTTAAATTGGCAAGGGCTTGTTCGAGTTGGGATTTTTCCTGCTGGAGTTTCTGGGTGAGAGTTTCTAATTCTTTGTTCTTTGTCTCAAGCTCTGTTTTTAGCTCATTCGCAGAGTTTTCTTTTGTTTCCAATGGGGCTGCTTGCTTCTCAAAGCTTTTCTGAGCCTCCACTTTCAACTTTTTCACCCGCTCTGGATCTAGGGTGGACATGGCGAAGAGCATGAGAAAACAGCCACTTAAAAGCGTCATTTTGTCAGCGTAAGTAACGAGCCAGCGTTCATCGACTTCAATTTTTTCTTCGTGAGATTCCGACATTTCCCAAAAAGAATAGTCGTGAGTTGACTCTTCAGGCTTTTTCTTGAAGGGAATAGCTTCTGTTTGATTGTGATCTTTAGGCTGCATATTTTTTTCGAATTTTCTCTGCCGCAGCTTCTGCTTCTTTCCAGTAGTCTTGGGGGAGGCTCGACTTTTTCAAAGTGAGTCGCTCGTGCAGTGATAAAAAGCCATTGATTTTTTCAGCAATGACTTGGGGCTCTTCTCGGCGTTTAATCAAGATGACCCCTTCCGAAATGAGTTGCCGTAGAAAAGCATCCTCAGCATTAAGTCTCAGAGTGTAATCGGCTAGGGGAACAAAGAATAAGTAGGTTAAGACCAGCCCCCAGAAAGTCGTAGCAAGAGCCATGGCCATTGCTTCCCCAATTCCAGCTTGGCCCAAGCGACTGAGGCCTGACATCATATCCACTAAACCCACGGTGGAACCCAGCATTCCGAGTGAAGAGGGAAACTTACCCAAAGTACTTAGCATTTTGGCGTCATTCGCATAAACCATTTTGAAATAGAAACTTCTTTTTACGAGCACTTCTCTTAAATCAGATTCTGAAAGAAGGGGATCTGCCAGGAGTTGATACGCTTCGGTCAAAAAGGGATGTTTACTGGGACAGAGCGGGTACAGATGCGATTCGTTTGACTTAAGTGCGGTTGCTGCGAGCAAGTCTTTTGCAATATCAATCAAAGAGGGGTTTTTCTTTAAAAGGACTGCGTAAAGAAAGAAACGGCCCAAGTTGAGAAGCTGGGAAAACGGATAAATAAGAAGGCTGAGTCCCAGAGTACCCCCCACAACGAGAGCAAGACCCCTCCACTCTAAAAGAAGTTCAGGTCTTGGTGAAGGAGCAATCACGCAATTCCAAAGGGTAAATAAAACAACGAAAACACCAAAAAAGGGTGAAAAGTTCATGTCTTTGTTTTCGACACGTTTAAAGAATTCATGAACGATTGAATTGTAAAGAAAAAAGCACAATTGAGTTGGTCAAGAAAGGGCGTGAATAGTTTAAAATTAGAGGGTAATCACACCGATAAGAGGAACGTAAGCGAGCGTTATGAAACGACTAGATGTTATTCGTTTTTATCAGTGGGTTTCTCTTGCGCTCACTTTTTTTCTTTTGGGGTGTGATGCTGAAGTCCGATCTCCCTCTCGAATTCCTATTTCCTCCGCTCCTACTGATACTTCAAGTACCCTTGAGTCTTTAGCGATTTATTCTATCACTCCTGATTCTGGTACTGCCAGTGGTGGCACACCTGTTGTGATTTCGGGAAAAGGGTTTTCGGGAGTGAGTGTCTTGAAACTAGGGGGACTGCCTTGTCTGAATTTGAATATTGTGAGCGACACCCAACTTAATTGCACGACTCCGCCTTCCACTCCGGGAGTGGCGGATATTACGGTAACAAATTCTCAAGAGCTTTCGAGCACTCCGAAAGCTGCTATCCGAGCTAATGCTTTCACTTTCACCCAAGGGGCGCCGGTCTTAAGTGGAGTTAGCCCGAGGGCAGGTTCTCTTTCCGGTGGGGGCACCCTCACACTAACAGGCAGTGGGTTTGTGATTGGAGCCCAAGTCACCGCAGGGGGATTGGCGTGTGACTCAGTGAATGTGATTTCAGGAACTCAAAGTACTTGTGTTTTGAGATCTGGGAGTGCGGGAGTAAAAGACATCATTTTTACCAATTCTGATGGGCAATCTTCCACACTCTTAGGGGCCTATACCTATCAAGAGGGCCCTAGTCTCGATACTGTTACTCCTTCTGCAGGAGGGCTAGCAGGGGGTACTTTAGTGACTCTTCTAGGTAGTAATTTTAGAGACGGGGTGAGCGTTCAAATCGGGGGAACTTTAATAAGTGATGTGATTCGAGATTCTCCTACTCAAATTCGGTTTCGGACTCCGTCTTCAAGTGCAGCAGGCACTAAAACTATTGTAGTTACAAATACAGACGGGCAAGCAGCTACGAAGTGGCAAAGTTTTAATTATTTAGAAACGCCCACACTCACTTCGATTGCTCCGACTAGTGGGCCTCCCACTGGAAATACTTTGATTGTTTTAAATGGGACTCAGTTTAGCTCTCCTATGGCTGTCACGGTCGGAGGAAACCCTTGTACTTATCCTAGTGTCGTAAGTCCCATAAAGATGACTTGCCTTACTCCACCTGGAAGTGCGGGGCTAGCTTCAGTCGCAATTCAAAACTCGGCTGGGCTTGGAGATGTCTTGCCGCTTGCTTTTACTTACCAAAGCTCAATCAGTGTCAGCAGTGTAGAGCCGCCAGCGGGGCCACTCTCTGGAGGAAATACTTTATTGATTAATGGAGCAGGATTTCAGACGGGAGCCATTATCAAAATTGGCGAGGATGATTGTTTAAATCCCACTTATCAGTCGCCCTCCCTTTTAACTTGTAAAGCCCCCACAAAGCTTGCTGGCACCTATGCGGTCACAGTGAAAAACCCCGACTCACAAACCGCAACTTTACAAAACGCTTATCGCTATCAAACACCCCCCATAGTGTTAAATGTAAGCTCTATTACGCCCAATGGCTCTTACAACGAAGGAAAAACAGTTTCTATTCAAGTGACTTTCACAGAGCCCGTGAAAGTGACAGGCTTTCCTTATTTGACACTAGAAACCGGGACCAACAAAGCGCAAGCACTTTACTCTCAAGGGTCAGAGACCTCTACTTTGAGTTTTAATTACATAGTAGGCCCTAATGAAAATACAAGTGACTTAGATGCCATAGGGGTCAATGCTCTTAGTTTAAATGGCGGAACCATTGTCGATGGCAATAGCACACCTGTGATTTTAACGCTTCCAGCGCCGGGCTCTACAAACTCCTTAGGCAATAATAAAAATATTATTATCGATACCGTAGCCCCTACCGCTCCTAGCATCAGCATTAATGCGGGCGCTCAGTATACAAATTCAAACCTTGTCGACTTAACACTTTCTGCAAGTGGCGCAGATTTCATGTACGTGACCAATAACTCAAATTGCACCAGTGGGGGGACGTACGAAGTTTATACCGCTCAAAAAGCTGCGTGGATTTTAAGTAGCACCAATACGACTACGGCTGTGTACGTAAAATTTAAAGACGCTGCTGGAAATGAAAGTGCTTGCGTGGGGGATACCATTATCCACGATGATATCAAACCCCAGATTCCTAATTTAGATATTGCGACAAAAACATTTAATTCTAGTTTCACAGTCACCGCTTCTGAAAGTAGTCATGATGATAACTTTAAAGAATTTCGATATAAAAAAGACGGCACTATTCCCACTTGCGCTGATGGCATCGCCACCAGTGGCCCGATTCCTGTGACCGAAAACCAAAGTGTAATTTTAAAAGTAGTGGCTTGTGATTTTGCTGGGAACAGATCCCTTCTTCCCGCAACTGGCGCTTACACTTATGATGGGGCAAAGCCCACGATTACTTTTTCTTCGATTGCGCCGGCTTCCCCTTCTGGGGAAACAAAGCCAGTTCTTAATTTTATTTTAAGTAAATCTTCTAGTGTCAACCTTTATAGTGACCTCAATTGCCAAGAAGCCAATAAGCTTTCTAGTGCAACGTCTCTAGGAAGTGGCGCTCAAAGCTTACAAATTAATCCAGCTCTGAGTTCTGATGGCACTTATCCCATTTACGCTCAAGGCACCGACTCAGTCGGGAACACAAGTGATTGTACACTTTTAACGACTTATGTTCTTGATAGAAACAAACCTCAATTTACCAATTTGTCTTTAAGCCCAAACTCTCCTTCATCCAATAGAACTCCTACGGCCTATTTTACGCTCAATAAGTCAGCGAGTGTCACGCTTTACCAAGAAACTTGCCAAGCTGCTAACGCGATTTCCAGCACCCAAACAAAAAGCGGCAACGCAAATCTTGCACTAAATTCTTTGGCTACCGACTTAGTTTATAAAATTTATATCGAGGGGGTAGATTCGGCTGGAAATAAAAGCGATTGCACAAAAGTAGGCGACTACCAGCTAGATACCGCCGCACCTCAACTTTCAAACCTCACTCTTTCACCCACTTCACCTTCTGCAAGTGTGAACCCAGTGGTTAATTTTAATGTGAATGAGTCTTCAAACGTAAAACTTTATAGTAACAATCAATGCACTATAGGCCTTTCAGATACTGCTTTAAAAGACGCTTCCACGCTTCAAAGTTTACCCCTTTACACTTTAACTAGTGATGGCACTTATTCAGTCTTTATTAAAGCGACCGATTTAGCGGGCAATGCAACTACTTGTATCAGTGTCGGGGACTATCTTTTAGATAGAGCTCTCCCCTCAATCACTCAAGTGAGTTTCACTCCTGGCTCTCCTTCAAATAACTTAACTCCGACTGTGAATTTTACTTTGAGTAAAAAAGCGACGACCACTTTTTATAAAGACACTTGCGACAGTCTTAACGCTATTACCGCTTCTTCTTTAAAAGAGAGTGGCCCTCAATCGTTACTCGTTTCTTTTCCCGGTGAGGGCACTTTTTCGGTCGTGGCAAAAGCCATCGATTTAGCGGGAAACACCACATCTTGCGTGACTATAGGTAGCTACACAGTCGACACTCAAGCGCCCCTATCGCCAAGTATTCAAGTTAATAGTGGGGCAAGCTACACGAAAAGTAATCTTGTCGACTTAACCCTGTCAGCTATTGGAGCTGACTTTATGTATGTGACCAATGACTCTACTTGCGCGAGTGGCGGTGTTTATGAAGCCTTTAATAGTTTAAAAACCGCTTGGGCTATTTCTAACGCACAAAAAAACACTACAGCTGCAGTCTATGTAAAATATAAAGATCAAGCCGGAAATGAATCGGCTTGCGTGGGAGATACTATTATTCATGACGACATCTCACCTCAAACCCCAACTTTAGATATCGCTTCTAAAAGCTTTAATAGTGTTTTTACGGTCACTGCTTCTCAAGGTTCGCCAAGTGATACGAACTTTAAGGAATTTAGATATACAAAAACTGGGGTTGCTCCTAGTAGTTGTACAGACGGGGAGGTAACAAGTGGGGCCATTTCTATTTCTGAAATTACGAATGTCACTTTAAAAGTGATTGCTTGCGACTATGCTGGTAACTATTCAAGTGCTGCGACCGGCACCTATACTTTTAATAACTTAAGGCCAGCGGTTCAATTAACAGCTACAAACACCAACCCTACCAATAGTAACCTTTCAGTGACCGCCACTTTTAGTGCCGATGTCACCCTTTTTGATGCCACAAAAATCAATCTCACGAATGGCAATATTCAAAACTTTCAAAGCACAAGCGCCAAAGTCTATACTTTTAATGTCATTCCCCAAGCCGATGGGCTTGTTACTGTTCAAGTCCCTGAAAATTCCGTCAAAGACAGTGCCGATAATCTTAATACGGCTTCAAACTCATTAAGTATTACTTTTGATGGGACAGCGCCTAGTCTGAGTAATCTTTCCTTTTCGCCCACATCGCCTTCTAGTAATGCGAATCCCACGGTCAGTTTTTTGCTAAGCGAAGCCGTAAAAGAGGTAAGGCTTTATAAAACAGCTATTTGTGACACAAACCAAACCTACACTCTTCCCACAGCGAAAGCTTTAGGCAATCAAAGCCTGAGTTTAAGTTTAGCAGCTGATGGCACGTATCCGGTTTATGTGAAAGCCATTGACAATGCCGGTAATGGGTCGGATTGCTTATTTGTGGGAAGCTACCAATTAGACACCGCTCTTCCAAGTATGAGCCTTTTTTCATTTTCTCCTAGCTCACCTTCTAATAGCCAAACCCCGCTTGCAAGTTTTACTCTTAATAAAGAAGCCACTGTCACTTTCTATAAAGAGAGTTGCGATACTTTAAATGCGCTGTCAGCCTCAAGCCTAAAAAGTAGTGGCGCACAAACTTTGCTAGTGAATTTTCCGGGTGAAGGGGTCTATCCAGTTTTTGCAAAAGCCATTGATGCCGCAAGAAACACGAGCGGCTGTGTCTCTGTGGGAAGTTATACAGTCGACTTAACCCCTCCCGAGTCACCTAGTATAAAAATAAATAATGATGATGCTTATACCAAAAACGCCCTTGTTGACTTGAGTCTTTCTGCTATCGGGGCAAGCTCCATGTACATCACTAACGACTCTTCTTGTAATAGTGGCGGTGTTTATGAAGCTTACAACACCTCAAAAGCTGCTTGGGCTATTTTAAATGCACAAAAAAATAGTACTGCTACAGTCTATGTGAAATTTAAAGATCTAACAGGAAATGAGTCACCTTGTGTGAATGATTCCATCATTCATGACGACATTTCACCCCAAACGCCCCTTTTAGATATCGCTTCAAAAAACTTTAGTGGCTCTTTTACCGTCACAGCTTCCCAGAACCCCACTCCAGACACCAACTTTAAAGAATTTAGATATACAAAAACCGGGGTTTCACCCGTTAGCTGCACTGATGGCGCAGCCACAAGTGGTGCGATTTCGATCACAGAAACGGCAAGCCTTATTTTAAAAGTCATCGCTTGTGACTCAGCTGGCAACTTCTCAAGTGCTGCGACAGGAACTTATGTGTTTAATAACACAAAACCTACTGTTCAATTAACTACGACCAACCCAAACCCCACAAAATCAAATATCCAAGTGACAGCTACTTTTAGTGTCGATGTGACTACTTTTGATAGCACAAAAATCACACTCACTAATGGCAGTATTCAAAACTTTCAAAGTGTCAGCGCTAAAAGCTATACATTTACGATTATTCCCACAGCTGATGGGGTAGTGACAGCGCAAGTCCCCGCAGGCAGTGCAAAAGATGACGCAGATAATTTAAATTTGGTCTCAAATCTTTTAAGCGTCACTTATGATGGCACAGCCCCTGATTTAACAGCCCTTTCTTTTACGCCTGTCTCCCCAAATAGTAACCCAACACCTTCAGTCAATTTCACTTTAGTTGAAAATAATCAAGCCACTGTCACGCTCTTTAGTACAAGCTTTTGTAACACAACACCTATTTCCCAAACTTCAGCGCCAATTTCTCAAGGGCAAAGAAGCTTAGCTCTGAATACGCTCTTAACTCAAGGAAGCTATCCCGTATTTGCAAAAGCCACCGATTTAGCAGGAAATGAAAGCGCTTGTAAGAGTGTCGGGACTTACGTCTTTGATTCTACAAAACCTGTTATTTCAGCTCCGTTTAGCTTTTCTCCAGGAGCGATTTCAAATAATGCGACTCCTACAGCTAGCTTTACTTTAAGTAAATCAGCGAGTGTCATGCTGTATCGAGGAACTTGCGTCAGTAGTAATAGCTTATCAGCTGCTACCGCTTTTAATTTTTCAGGCTCAGCGCAAACCGAGCAAATTCAATTAAACACGCTCGCTATAGAGGACACTTATGTGGTAGTTGGCCAAGCCACCGATTTAGCTGGAAACGTAGGCGATTGCACGAGCATCGGAAGTTACAAGTACGATAAGACGAAGCCTGTTTTAAGTGGTTTTTCATTTAACCCCTTATCACCGTCCTTTAACACAGCTCCCAAAGTCAACATGACTGCCAATGAAGATTCGAGCGTGACTCTTTATAGCTCAAGTAATTGCCAAACCGTGCCTTCAACCGCTATTTCTACTGCTAAAGCCTTTTTAAAAGACACCGCAAGCTTTGTGCAAGTGACAGGCTTTTCAACGGACGGCACTTATCCCATTTACGCGCAAGCCACCGATGCGGCTGGAAACTTAAGCGATTGCACCCTTTCTGGAAGTTATGTTCTAGATAGAGCGCTTCCTGTCATCACAGCCGATGCCACCACTCCGATAAGCCCCACATCCCCCAGTAGCAATGCAACCCCCACAGCGAAATTTTCTGTCAGCAAAGCTTCGACTGTCATTCTTTACAATGGAAGCGCTTGTAGCAGTGCGATTTCTAGTTCTGTAACAGTCGCAGCAAATACCTCTGCCACGTTACAAATTAGCCCTGCACTTACAAGTGGAACTTATCAAATTTACGCCAAAGCCACAGACAGTAGCGGGAACGCAAGTCTTTGCACGCCCATTGCGACAGATTACGTGATTGATCTCACTCAACCCACGATTTCAAGCATTGTGCAAAGTGCAGGGCCGCTTGGGGGAGGGAACAGTGTCGTGATTAATGGCTCTAATTTTAAAACAGGGGCAGTAGTGACTTTTGGCGCTAATACCGCAAGTTGCAGTTTGGGAACATTAACTTCAGGTGTGGCTTCTCAAATTACGTGTACAGTCCCTCAGGGCGCAAGCCTAGGAGCCGTGACCGTGACCGTGATAAATCCCAACCAACTTTTTGCCACCAGCACTTACACGTATCAAGCAGCACCGACTCTCACGAGTGTTTCCCCTACTGCGGGAGCTTTGGCCGGAGGGACGACGGTTACTCTGACGGGGACTGGGTTTTTATCGGGGCTTACCATCACCGTGGGAGGCACCACGTGCACGAGTCCTACGAGAGTTTCAGCAACGCAAGCCACTTGCACTTTGCCCGCAAAAACCGCCGGCACTTACGATGTGGTTGTGATGAATTCTGATACTCAATC
>Ga0214917_10005523_pt1 | contig 13470 bp, 11 predicted proteins | sample LL_1208_BB_MetaG_FD_177983 | JGI IMG/M metagenome (GOLD analysis project Ga0214917, IMG submission 177983) | Freshwater microbial communities from Lake Lanier, Atlanta, Georgia, United States - LL_1208_BB | ecosystem: Environmental > Aquatic > Freshwater > Lake | place: USA: Georgia | collected... | reverse complement strand
TTAATAATTCAATTATGAATTCATTGGAAGCAGTGAAAGCTTCGGTTGGAACATGCTTGTTTTCTGCTTTATGTCCTACTAATTTTAACAGAAATTTGGATAATATAGATGAATTGCCAATGACGGTGGTAGCTAATCCACCGATTTTATTTATTTTTGATTTTTCACTGTATACAATATTGTGTTTATCAAACCATGATTTCACGAAATCGCGGATATTTTCATTATTATTTGTAATAGTAACATGACTGTTGTGGCTATGTCCTTCTGCTAAATATAATCCTAAAAATATGCCATTTTCTTCGTTTAATTCGAACTTTTCTGGAATAAATGCATCTTTGCGTTGTGCATGATATGGATAGACATAACCATCCTTTACATTTTCAGTATTTGATCTTACTGATGTGCGATGTAATGATGCTTTTTTACTATATGGTAATGTGAAATGTTTGCTGTTATTATTATTCCACCAGTTTGCTGGTATTTTCTTTTTATTTTGCATTTCAGTCTTCATCATTGAAAGTGCCATATTGAAATCTGTTCCGTAAACAAATTCTGTCTTTGGTAAATAATAAACAACATCAATATGCTTCAAAACAGTAGGAGGTTTGCACAATTCGCCGGTTACAGGAACGCAATCTCCGATTTTAATATCTGGGGTGGAAGTTTCATCCAAAGTCTTTGTTTTAGGATTCCAAATCAACAATGATTTGCTTTCCGTTACAATAACACTTCTACCTCCATGTGTTTTGATTTCATACAATGCATCACCTGGGTCGTGTCTGGTTACTGCGGTGATTTCACCCCAACTGACATTACCATTTTCGTCAGTGGTTGGAATATATATATTGTCAGTATCTAATAATTCCATTTGTCTATCTGTATAATGTTTTATTTTTTCTGGTGTTTTTTCAAGTAAATTATCAATCCAACGTCCAATTTCAATATAGATTGGTTTATCATTTTCCATAATAACAACTGGTGTTTCCCATGTCACAGATTTACACGCGGTATCAATCAAACCGATACGACCACCCATTGCATGGAAGAATAATTCCGGGGCAGTTAATCCTGTAATATAGGAATTTTCAATAAATCCACGTGCTTTTGGAGAATCGTCAAATTTACTGTAATGTGGAAGTGTTCTGTTATCAAATCCATATGGAATACGTTTTCCATCTACGTTTTGTTGACCTAAACAAGAAATCATTTGAGAAATATTAATAAGCGAACCTTTTGAGCCAGAATTAACTATCATAAGGAAACGGTTATCTTTACTCAATGATTTACGGCCAATTTTACCGGATTGTTCAGTAGCTTTGTTCAACATATTATTGACTTGTGTTTCAAATTCTACGTTATTCGATTGGGCAGTATTGTTTTCAAAGATACCCAAATGTACTTTGTCGATAATATTTTGTACTTCCATTTTTTGTGTAGTAATGACTTGAACAATTTCGCGTGCAGTTTTCTTATCAGCAATTAAATCGCTAATACCTACACTGAATGATGAAGATTTCATGTATTCAGTAATGATATTTTGCAAATCGTCAATGAAATTTGCGGATGCCATATTGTTGAAATCGTTACAAATACGATGGATAATACCCTTTGTTGAACTTCCTAATACGGATTTTTCCATTTGACCACGGACATACTTTCCGTTTCTAATTTCTAATACATTGTTTGAATTTTTATATTCTTCGTTATCTTCAAATAACTTTGTTTTGTACACCATTGTAACTGGTGGTAAAATTTGTGATAAAATATCAAAATTGGTTATTTTGTTTCCATTTTCACGTAATTTTTTTGTATCTACATTATTAAACATCATTAACAAGTTCATTGCCTCACGAGGAGTGAATTTAATATCACTACGTGTAAAACGGTATGAACCTAATAATGAATCTTGATATATGCCTATAATAGGCGAGTTACCAGCAGGACTAATTAATTGATATGGAATTGCTGCCAAATGTCTTAATTCAGTTTCTGCTATTGCGCTTTGCGGCATATGCATATTCATCTCCTTGACCTGGAAATGCCTTACGATTTCTCGTAAGGTTTGGACTATACCTTGTGCTTCATCCGACTGGTCAAGTCATCATTTGAAACCCGTAAACATCTAGTCTCTGAGCCTTCCCCATACTCTTACCATTAGCGAGGTTAGGGGCTTGGTTGCTGATTATCCAATCTATTCACGTTTTTACCATCGGGTTCGGCAATTAACCGAGATCCTCACGAATGTTTCCATATGTGAGTGGTAGTGAAAGCTCTAAGGAAGTTCCAGCAGTTTGGATACGTTGCCATTCCAATATTCATATCATTTTATATTGAAATGACTAGGCGATTATATTAATTCATATAAATGAATTAGTAGATATTACACCGTTTTCCTTATTAAGTATTATCTACAACTTAATAAGCGGTCACCTGTTGAGGACAAGATAAATATGCAATTTAAAGTTTATCCCCATCAAAGTCGGCATTGTATGGTTTTGTCGTAATCCTTACCATTTCTGGTAAGGCCGGACTGTATCTTACATCAATTCAAGGTGACTAGCCTATCATAATTGACGGACCCCCGTTCAGTCTCTGAATGCCTTCCATAGTCTTGTCATAACGACGTTAGGAAGTAACACTGCGGATTACCCAATCCTTTACATTCTTACCATCGGGTTCGGCAATTAACCGAGATCCTCACGAAGGTTTCCCATATGTGAGTGGTAGTAAAGGCTCTAAGGAGACTTCCCGCATCAAGGGGTCTTGCTCCTATCTTTTTAAATCAAAGATAGAAACTAGGGAGTAACACGCTTTTCACGCTCCCTGTTGCTAACACAAAACTTTATCAGCTACATTCATTCTAAAAGTATCACCTCGCTCCATAACCTTGACGATATGACACATCATAGACATTCTATGTAAAGAAGGTTGTCTATTGAATAGAACGGCATCTCCGTCCATCATGTGACGGTGAACGATGTCGCCATTTTCAATACGAATGGACCCACGGTCAACATATCGTAATGAAATGTGTTCACCATTTCGTCTTTCTAAAATTTTGGCGCCAGGATACACGTCAGGACCATTTTGAATGAGTTTCATCAAGAAATCTCGATTCAAATCGTTGACAGTAATTGGTTTTGTAATATTCATGGCAATTTTACGAGGAACACCCAGTTGTCGAATAGACAAATTGGGATCGCCAGTAATAACAGAACGCGCACTAAAATCGACACGTTTTCCCATTAAATTACCACGAATACGACCATTTTTACTATTTAGTCTACCCATAATACATTGTAAAGGTCTTCCTGAACGTTGTGCCATTGGAACTGCGCCTTTTACTTTATTATTGACAATCATGGCAACAAAGTATTGTAATACTGTGGTCAATCCTTCAATAATATTTGGTTGTGCATTTTCACGCAATTTATTGAATAAATCGGTGTTTGTTTTGATAATATTACTATAAATATGGGTCAAATCATCTTCACTTCTTTGTTGCGCATCATGTTTAACTGATGGACGAACAGCAGGTGGAGGAACTGGCAATACTTGGCAAATCATCCAATCTGGTCTGGACCACAATGGATTGAATCCCATGAAATGAACATCTTCATCCGAAATACGTTTGAAGATTTTCAAAACGAGTTCCGGAGTTAATTTGATATTCACTTTTTTATTATCAGATTCCTGGGTTGTTTCCATATTTTCCCAAATAGCATATAATGTAGACATGCCTTCCAATTTGATTTTGTCAGGTTGTTTGCAACCACATCCATCTTCGGTTTCTTGACCACACCTTTTTATTTTCGCAGCAAGTGATGAAACATAATCCCATCGTTCTTCGGCAGATTTTTCGGAAATATGTTTGTGCTGTGCTTTGTTGAGCAGTAATTTACTGCATTTAAAACAAATACAACGCGAAATTTTCATAATTTCCTTCAAATGTTGAATGAAGAAGACAGGACGTGCCATTTCAATATGCCCAAAATAACCAGGTGTATCAATGTAAGTAAGACCATCAGTTGGACAAATCAAACCAGGTTCTAACACACCCATACGAGGGTCAAATAATCCGCCAATTACAGGTTTGTTATTTATGTATGTATCACGTGATGTAACTTCCACAACAGAATTTTTGCGGATTTCATCAGGTGATAACAAACTAAATTGAACACCAATAATTTTGGATGAGGCAATTTTGGATTCGTTCATCTTATTGTTAAAAGATGACATTGTAACCTAAATATATTATATGTTTATATTTATATTATTTAATTATTTATAATCAATTTTTTAGAAAATTATTTAAAAAAGTCAAAAATTTGCAGAAAATTGAAACATTTATTTTCATTTAAGAATAATATAAACAAACAAGTTATAATTTATATTATCCAAACATGGTCGCCACTAAATACGAATCTGGTTCAAAGAAGATGAAGAATGATAAGAAGAAAAACCTGAAAAAGAACAAACCTGATTCTGATTCAGACGAAGAAATTATCATTTATGAAGACGATGATGACGATAACAGTTCCGACTATGAAACTGTTTCTGAAACATCAGATTCATCCTACGTGCCTTCTCCTAAAGAAGTTAAATCAAAAAAAAATAAAAAACAACAAGACGACGATGAAGAAACTCTTGGTTCAGAAGATACCGACGAAGATGATGAAGAATTCGACCGTTCTGAATTCAGAAAAACATTGTCAAAAATCTTTCCATCTAAATATATGTCAAAAAAGGTAAAAGATGATGAAAAATCCAGTAAAAATAAAAAATCAAAGAAACCAATCAAAAAATCTTCTAAATCAAAGAAGTCGAAAAAGGAAGAATATGAAAGTGAAGATGATGACGAAGAAGAAGATAGTGAATCCGATGAAGAACCTGTTAAAAAATCAAAGAAACCAATCAAAATCCAAAAAAAATCGAAGAAGTCGAAAAAGGTAGAATCTGAAAGTGAAGAAGATAGTGAATCCGATGAAGAACCTGTTAAAAAATCAAAGAAACCAATCAAAATCCAAAAAAAAACAAAGAAATTGAAAAAGGAGGAATCTGAAAGCGAAGAAGAAGATGATGATGATGAAGAAAGTGAATACGATGATGAAGATGACGACAACAAAATTAATATAGTATTTACAATTGGAGGCGATGAAGATGAATGGGAAGATGAATATGCTGATGATGAAGAAGACGACGAAGATGATGAATATAACAGCGATGATGAAAAAATGTTTATGAAAGAAAATTATACTGAAATAGAAATGCCAAAAAGTGAAGAACCAAAAGACAAGAAATCAAAGTCTAAAAAGAACAAGAAAACCCGCGAGTCCAAAGATAAGAAATCAAAAAAAGATGATAAACAAGAAACTGATGAAGAAAATGGAGCAAACGTTGAATCTGAATATTTGGAATTGCAAGAATTGAAGAAAGTTTTAACTGAAAAGTTGCACAAAAAACCAAACAGTAAAATTCTTCTAAATGCAATTGAAGAATGCAAAGATGCAATTCACACGATTATCAAAGACGCCCGAAAAAAGAATACTAAAAATTATCACAAATTGGTTACAAGCGATCGTAAAAAAACCAATGAAATTGATTATTTCAAGAAAAAGTTATCTAATAAAGAGCAGTTACAAATTATGAAAGATTTGAAAGAAATTAATTCTCATATTAATATCGAAAAACCATATCGTTTAAGTTTGTTAGAATCCAAAATACCAGCAAATTTCAAAGCAATTGCATTACAAAAATTGAATGTATTGCGTTCTATGGAACCAGGTGATTCAGAATATCATAAAATCAAGACATGGGTCGATACATTTATGAAAATTCCATTTGGAGTTCATAAAGCATTGTCTATCAAAATGGACGACGGAATTGACAAATGTAACGAATTTATGAATAATGCAAAACAGACATTGGATAATTGCGTATATGGATTGGATGATGCAAAAATGCAAATCATGCAAATGATTGGCCAATGGGTTGTTAATCCATCTGCATTAGGAACAGCAATCGCGATTAAAGGTCCACCAGGCACAGGTAAGACTAGTTTAATTAAAGAAGGTATTAGTAAAATTTTAGGCAGAGAATTTGCATTTATTGCACTTGGCGGTGCAGGCGACAGTAGTTTCTTGGAAGGTCATTCCTATACATATGAGGGTAGTTCCTGGGGTAAAATCTTACAAATCTTGATTGATAGTAAATGTATGAATCCTGTAATCTATTTCGATGAATTAGATAAAATCAGTGATACTCCAAGAGGCGAAGAAATCGTAGGTATTTTAACACATTTAACCGATACATCACAAAACAGTCAATATCATGATAAGTATTTTTCGGAAATTGATTTTGATTTAAGTAAATGTTTATTCATATTCAGTTATAACGATGAGAATAAAGTAAATCCAATCTTAAAAGACCGTATGTACAGAATTCAAACCAAGGGTTACGATGCAAAAGAAAAGACCATTATTGCCAGAAAATATTTGTTGCCAAAGATTCGCGAACAAGTATGTTTCACCGAAGAAGAAGTGATTATTCCAGATGATACAATTCAATATATCGTCGGAAATTCAAGTTTGACGAACAATGAACCAGGTGTTCGTAATTTAAAACGATGTTTAGAAATCATTCATACCAAACTCAATTTGTTTAGATTAGTTAAATCCGATACCAATCTATTTTCAAAAGAAATGGATATGAAAGTTGAATTCCCATTTACAGTAACCAGAAAGCACGTCGACATTTTCATAAAAAATGAAGAAAATCAAAATCAAAGTTTAATTGCAATGTATGTTTAAGTAGTATAGTTTTATAAAATGTAAATAATGTATTATATTTTTTTACACATTTTCGTATTTCAAATGAAAGATGACGTATATATTTTTGAAAAGTACATAAAAATAATGTGATATCTAAATGTGTATAAAATGGACCACGATGAACCTGACATTGAAAGTATGCAAACCGCATTGAGATATTTGAAAGCACTTGTGCAAAATCCAAACGAAGAATATTCAAATATTTGTAAATTAATGGAAGAATATATAATTCACAATTGTAAACACAATATTGTAGAAGATAGTATAGATATCACGCCAGATACATCACGCACAATTTTTTATTGTTCAAAATGTATGAAAAGTTTCGAAAAAAAATCTACTTAAATATAAAATGGAAGGCTTGAATTCTATATTATTGAAAACAGTATATTTATCATTATTTGTACAAATATTAACTGGAATAACCGATGTATATGTATTGTTTGCAGTAACTGGCGAAAAACTTATATTAAAAGCTCTATTATTTTTGGAGCTAGTAGTTCAATGTATTGAAGGAATTTTTTATGTTTGGATGGTTTCATTATTTTCCAGTATAAAAGATGTAACGCCAAAAAGATATTTTGATTGGGCGTTCAGTACACCGATTATGTTATTTACTTTGTGTATTTATTTAGATTATTTGAAAAAGGAGAAAGAAGAAAATGAACGAAAAAAGGAAAAATATGAAAACAAAGAGAAAAAAGAAACCAACGAAAACTTGATTACTATACTTTTTGATAAATTCAATCAGCATAAACAAATACTTATACCTGTATTCATTTTGAACTGGTTAATGTTATTACTTGGATATTTAGGTGAAATCGGTACAATCGATAACTTATTTGCAGTAATATTAGGATTTATACCATTTATTGCATATTACGCAATAATATATTTCAAATTTGCGCAATATACAAATACAGGTACAGTATTGTTTTGGTGGTTTGCAATAATATGGGCATTTTATGGAAAAGCGGCATTGATGTCCTATTATTGGAAAAATATAACTTATAATATATTGGATATATTTTCTAAAAACTTTTTCGGGCTATATTTAGCATATTTAGTATGGAACAAGTGATTTTTATAATGTAGATATTATATAAATATATTATAAATGAAATATACGCACAAGTTTCAAAAAAACCCGGAAAATAATAAAACCAAGAAAATATACGCGGGTGATATAGAGAAACATAGAATATTCAGAAAAATATTGAGTATTGGATATGAATTAGAAACGTCAACATTGGCGAAGTTCTCATTGATTGGAAGTTCCGCCGACGATGAACAAATTCTATTAAATACGAGTAGTAATGCAAAAGACTATGAAATAATCAAAAAAATTCAAAATGATGAATCAACCGAAGAAGAAACCGAAAAATATGAAAATCGATTAGAAGAGCTATTCGAAGTTGATGTGTATACTACGGAAAGTATAAATAAAAAAAAAGTGAATAAATTGGTTAAAAATGAGAATTCTACTTTCTTGGTAGCAAACGATGTATCGGTAACGCCATTCATAAAATATCTGAACAATCGATGTAACTTGAATGATGAAGGCGGTGAAGATTTGATTGATAAAAGCGAACTGTATACATTTGAAAGTGAATCCGGAAAAAAATATACGATTAATTTTGAAAATTGGGGTAAACAAGATTGTGGGACATTTGCCGACGTTGAATGGATTATGACATATTATAATCCAAAAATTAGTAAAAATATTATATTAGACACCTTTATCAATGTTGCGAAAAATTTAATATTACATTTGAGTAGTTTGGAAAAAACAAAAGGTAAACTTATCATGAATTTTAGTGAAAGTGATATCGAAGTAATAAAAAAACCAGAAAATCGTATCTTATACAATTTACCAGATACAAATATGTATTATTTACAGACACATCTACTTGATGAAGAAATAGATATTGATGATATTTGCATTGTTCCGCAAATGACATTTTCTTGTCATATAAAGGATATTGTCGAAATTTTCAAAGAGATAGTAAAAGATTCGATTGCCGTTTTTGAAAATTACAACCGTCTTTCCCAAGAACGGGTTAATTTGGTTGAGGGAATTGAAAAATGCGTCAAGAAATTATTTGAAAGTTATAATAAATCTGTTCCAAAAGACAAAAGAATAAGAGAAAATAAGAACATCAACATAGTCAAATCAATGAAAAATTGTATATTTATGATTTTGTTTAAATTGGAAAGATATTTTAACAATTATTTACAAGATGAAAAGGTAAAAAATAAATCTAAAAATGCCAAATATTTGAAGGATACACTTTTCTTCAATTCACGACATACAAATTATGAATTATATAAATGCCTGAAAAGATATATATCCGAATATTTTTCCAATTCAATCGATGATAAAGAAATCATAACCATTGTTCAAACATTGATTGTTCAACAAAATATTTTGGAAGAATTTTTACTTGAAAACAAACAATTTGTTCGTAAAAATGCATTTCTAATAACAAATACATTGGAAAAGGACAACAAAAATTATGGAAATCCGTATTATTCGTTGATATCTTATTTCAAATTCTTTGAGGATCCTATCGACGAAAATGAAATATCCAATGACTGGTTAGAATATTCAGGAATAGACGTTTATTCAAGTACATCTGATATAAAAAATGACGTGGTATTGTGCGAAGTTCGTTCATTTGCCCGTATGATAGTTTCATACATCTACAATGTGGCAGACCCTGAATTAAAAAATGACATGACGAATGGAATATGTAATCGTATAACAAATGTATTCAAATCGGATATTAATGCAATTTCTATAAAAAGTTTGAAACGATTTGTTGGTTTGTACGAAGAAAAAATGAAAAAAAAACAAGAAAGTAAACCAAAAAAGTAAAAGAAAACAAAACAAACAAAACAAACAAAACAAACAAAACAAAACAAACAAACGAAACAAAATATAAAAAATTGATTGTTTTTTAATTATATTGATATAATTAAAAATATAAACGTTAAAATGAACTTTTATTCCGACATTATCATGAATGATATGATTGATAATTATCCATTAGAAAAAGTAGTAGATTCAGTTGAACAATTTGGAGAAGAATGTTTCAATGCAATTGCAAAGTATTCATATAATAGCATTCATCACAAATATATATACAACGTTTTAGGCAATACTAAAAATATTGTAGCATTTCATTGCATTGACAATGAATTTAATTTGAATAATTGCCCGTCCATGCTGGTATATCGTAAATGCAAATGCAATGGCGAAATAAGATATTATATATTGATAGCTTGTACAAAACGCAAATTTAGAAATCAAGGTTATGCATCGAAACTGTTGGATGGTCTTATAGAAAGAATAAAAAAAGAAAATACCGAAAATGCCGAAAATACTGAAAATACAATAAAAATCATATTGAGTTCGGTTGAAGAGTCGGTAATATTTTATGAATCATATGGGTTTAAATGGACACGTGAGTCAATTACTGACCACACTATGTTAATGAGGTTTGAAAGATATGAACCAAAAAAAGAATATTTCATAATGGAATTTGTTATATAAGTTATTGATAATCAAGTGGTAGTACATGTTTCATTTTTTTCATGTTCATCGTTATTCGAAGAATCGCTGGTAATATCAATAAAAGTAGCAAGGTCATCATCGTCGCTGGTAATATCAACCAATTCAGGCAGTTTATCATCTTCATCTTCATCATCTTCATCTTCGTCTTCGTCTTCGTCTTCGTCTTCATCTTCTTCATCATGTTCATTATTCCATTCTTCTTGCAAATGTTCCCATGTAAATGACATGTAATCATCTAATTCACTTCCTATAATTTTACGTAATTCAGTTAATTCATCTAAATCAGAAGGCATATCAAAAACATCATCAATTTCTTCTTCTTTGGATATACAAAATCTGCCAAAAAAGTCGCATCCATATTCTTCATAAAATGCATTTATTTTGATATCAAAATTTTTATACATTATTTTGTATAGACCAATCGGCGGGGACCACGCAGTATCAAAACTCACTTCAAGTGTATAATTTTCATCATAACTATTGTTAATTTCAATATTTGATGGACTCCATTTCGTACCCCACGTATCGATAGCAATATGCGCATCCCACACGCTTTCATTTGTTACATCATCAATTTGAAGTGGCGCAAAAGTTTCAAACCAATTATCACTGGTAATTGCATCATTTAGTTTATCAAAAATTTCTTTTGTTGGACATGTAATAGTAGCATAATTATTGCACCAGTTTGGCATTCTATATAGTAATAATAATAAATCTTTATGTATATATTATTATTTAGTTTCCAATTTGAGATTCACCACCAGTAGCATTTTTACCGCGGGTTTTCAATAACATTTCTAATTCAGGAGTTAAACAAAGACTACCATTTCCTTTTGTTAAACCAGACCCTTGACATTCAGGTTTGGTTTCAGCTTTGTAAAAAGGGTCTAACATTTTGTTTTCAGCAAAAGGAGCAGGCATTAATCCTTCGAATCCTTCGACCTTTTTATCTTGGGTTGACATTTTTTCTGGTTTTTTCATTTCAAAACCTTCATATGGATATTCGTGTTTGAATAATGAATCACTTGAATATGGTTGAACATTGCATGTTCCCATGACTAATGAAAGAACTACGAAAAGTCCAATGATTACAGCAGCTAAAATATACATTGAATTATATTTCATTCTTATAGATAATAAAAAGATAAAAAATATATCCTAAATATGGTAGCTATATTATAAAAATCCAAAAATCTCCATTACTTTTTGTAAAATACTATTTTCAGGAAATTGTGTAGTTTTTAGAATTCTATTTTGAAGAAAACGTTCCTTTATTTTTTGTTCTAAATATATTGAAGCAGTGTCTTTCGTATTTTCGACATATTCATTTATTCTGTTCAGAACATCATACTTATAAATGCAGTAAATACAAACAATAATTATACCTACAATGAAGAAATAAAAATATAAATCAAATGCATTCACATCATTTAGGGTATTTTCATTTTCCATATTTATATTTTTACCGAATTATAGTTTATAAATATAATATAATTTGTTCAAACAAACATAAAAATATAAATGATTTTAGTATATAGTTATGAATAATACTGAAAAACTTAATTTGAAAAGATTAATTGATGAAACACAATGCGAAGATAATACTGATAATATTCGTAAATTAAAACACAGTGTAAAAATCCGTGATGATATTCGACGCATCGAAAACTTAAAAAAATCAAATTCCGCATTACGAAGTTTACAACCGGATGAATTTAGAGAACTATGTCAAAAAGAATGTGTATTTTTGTTTAATAATTACACAGACATTTTCAATAAAATTTTGAAAGACGAAATTGATTTATTAATTATGACAAAAATGTTGACTGTATTGAAATTGATTGAAGATGGTAAGGTAGACCAACATGAAGGTTCGGTTATGTTTGGAAAAGTGCTAAAAGAATTATATGTAGATTCGGCAATAAAGCATGGTGAAAATTTGGATAAACAATATGAAACTGAAAAGGTACCACAAGTCGAAGGTAAACAAATAAGTTGGAGTCAATATAAAAAAATGAATTGAATAAATGATATAAAAAATAGGCAGGTTTGTTAGTATAATGAGTAATTTTACACAAATTTTAGAAATGGTTGAAGATGCAGTAAATGACACATTATTTCCAGATGATTCCGACGACGAACATAAACTAAATACATATGCAACATTATATTTATATGTAAATAATAAAAACGATGAATTGGTCGAATTGTATAAAGAACATGTTAAAAAACACAATGAAAAAATAATGACCGATGAATATCCGAATTCCGGCTTTGATTTATTTATTCCACACGATACAATATTTGAAAAGGAAATCGATACTGTCTTTGTAGATTTGGAAGTTAAATGTGAAATGACTTATCATGAAAAAAGCAAGTTTTCTGAAACTACTGCATATTATGTATATCCAAGGTCGAGTATGTCAAAAACCCCATTAATGTTAGCAAATCATACAGGTATCATAGATTCAGGATATCGTGGTTTCTTAATAGCTGCATTACGATATTTAAAATCACGCGATGAACTATTTCAAGTAGAAAAACATACCCGCTTATTGCAAATTTGTCATCCGTCATTATGTCCAATTATCGTAAAATTGGTAAATGAATCGGAATTATCTAGTACAAAAAGAGGCGAAGGTGGATTTGGTTCAACTGGTAAAATAGGTATTAGCAATTAGAATTATAAAATTGTATTTTAATATTATGTAATTTAACAGTATACATAATGTTATATGATAAACATGAAACAAATAATAAGGTAAAAATACATAATAAATTTTTCCTAAATTCAAAAATAATATATCCTAAATCAAATATAAAAATACCAAATTCACGTAAATTTTTAAAAGTGTTTGTATTTGATTTAGATGAAACGATTGGTTCATTTCACGAAGCAGGTATTTTATGGAAAATAATAGAATCAGAATTACAGACAGATTTTAATACATTAATGGATTTATATCCAGAATTTTTACGTTATGGTATTTTTCAAATTATTGATTTTATAATAAATACAAAAAAAAAGGGAAAATGTGATAAATTGTATTTATATACAAA
>Ga0214917_10005522_pt1 | contig 13470 bp, 12 predicted proteins | sample LL_1208_BB_MetaG_FD_177983 | JGI IMG/M metagenome (GOLD analysis project Ga0214917, IMG submission 177983) | Freshwater microbial communities from Lake Lanier, Atlanta, Georgia, United States - LL_1208_BB | ecosystem: Environmental > Aquatic > Freshwater > Lake | place: USA: Georgia | collected... | reverse complement strand
GCCATCGTCTCGGCCTGTGCCACCGCCAGCCACTCGATCGGCGAGGGTTGGCGCCTGATCCGGGAGGACGAGGCCGACATTATCGTGGCCGGCGGCAGTGAAGCCGCGGTTGTCGGTCTGGGCCTGAGCGGTTTTGCCGCCATGAAGGCCCTTTCCACCCGAAACGAGGAGCCGACCAAGGCCTCCCGTCCCTTTGACAAAAACCGCGACGGCTTTGTCCTCAGCGAAGGGGCCGGGATCATCGTACTGGAAGAGCTTGGGCACGCCAAAAAGCGCGGCGCCAAGATCTACGGGGAAGTCGCCGGTTACGGCGCCACCGCGGATGCGCACCATCTCACCGCCCCCGCCCCGGAAGGCGCCGGGGCCGCCCGCGCCATGCGGATCGCCTTGAAACACGCCCAGCTTCGACCCGACCAGGTCGGCTACATCAACGCCCACGGCACCTCCACCCCGCAAGGCGACATCTGCGAGACGCAGGCCATCAAGTCCGTCCTCGGGGACCACGCCAAAAAGGCCATGGTCAGCTCCACCAAATCCAACCTTGGCCACCTGCTCGGCGCCGCCGGCTCCGTGGAGATGGCCATCTGCCTCAAGGCCCTCGAAACCGGCATCCTTCCCCCCACCATCAACCTCGACGAGCCCGACCCCGAGTGCGATCTGGACTACATTCCCCACAAACCGCGGGAAAAGAAGGTCGACGTGATCATGAACAACTCCTTCGGCTTCGGAGGGCACAACGCTTGCCTCGTGGCCAAGCGTCTGGTTTAATTAATATTCTCATGAAGGCCGAGATTCATCCGAAATACGAGGAGACAACCATCTCCTGCGCCTGTGGCACGGTCTACACCACCCGTTCCACCAAGACCCAGGTCCGTCTCGGTATCTGCGCCGCCTGCCATCCCTTTTTCACCGGCACCCAGAAGTTCGTCGATACCGCCGGTCGGGTGGAGAAGTTCCGCCGTCGCTTCACCGACGCATCCGCCCCCTCCAAGGCCGTCAAGGCCAAGAAGCGCTCCTAGGTTTCCGCGCGGCTCCGGCCTCCCGCCGCCCGTCGGCAGGACGCGCCGTCCGCCCATGCCATCATGGATCCCGCCGACCAGCTTGCCCGACTCGAGAAGCGGCTCGCGGAGCTCGACCGCGAAATGGCCGACCCGAACCTCTATCGCCAGGCCTCCCGCGCCCGCGACCTCGCCCGGGAACACGCCCGCATCCGCGCCGGTGCCGAGGCGGGCCGCAAGCTCCGCTCTCTCCTCACCCGCCAGGAGGAGAACGCCAAGCTGCTCGCCTCCACCACCGATGCGGAGATGCGCCAGCTGGCCGAGGAGGAGGCTGCTGAGATCACCCGCGACGAAGCCGCCGCCCGTGATCAGATCCTCCAGGCCCTGCTGCCCCCGGATCCCGACGAACACCGCGACACCATCGTGGAAATCCGCGCCGGCACCGGCGGCACCGAGGCCGCGCTCTTTGCCGGCGACCTGTTTCGGATGTACAGCCGCTACGCCGAAACGCGCGGCTGGAAACTGGAGCCCATGGCCTCCAGCCCCTCCGACCTTGGCGGCCTGAAGGAAATCATTTTCGAAATGAGCGGCCCCGGCGTTTTTGGCGCCATGCGCCACGAAAGCGGCGTGCACCGCGTCCAGCGCGTCCCGGCCACCGAGGCCCAGGGGCGCATCCACACCTCCACCGCCACCGTGGCCGTCCTGCCCGAAGCCGAGGAAGTGGACGTCCAGATCAAGCCGGAGGAGATCCGCGTCGAGGTCTGCCGGGCCGGCGGACCGGGAGGTCAGGGCGTCAACACAACCGACTCCGCCGTCCAGATCCTGCACATCCCCACCGGCCTGATCGTCCGATGTCAGGACGGCCGCTCCCAGCTCAAGAACCGCGAAAAGGCCATGAAGGTGCTCGCCGCCCGCCTGCTGGAACGCCGGCGCGAGGAGGAACGCAACAAACTGGATAGCGCCCGCCGCCAACAGGTCGGCACCGGCGAGCGCAATGAGAAGATCCGCACCTACAACTTCCCCCAGAACCGGCTGACCGATCACCGCATCGGCTTTACCTCGCACGACCTGGCCCAGGTGATGGAGGGAAAACTGGGCGACCTCGTGGACGCCCTCGCCGCCGATCATCTGAAACGCCGCCTTGAGGAAAACGCCCCGGCGGCATGAAGCTTCTTTCCGTCTTGGAAGCGACGACCGGCCACTTCACCAAACACGGAGTTCCCGCCCCCCGCCTGCAGGCCGAGCTGCTCCTCGCCCACGCTCTTTCGCTCCCGCGCCTCGGACTTTATCTGCAGTTCGAGCGGGAGCTGAATCCCGCAGAGCTGGAATCCCTGCGCCAGCTGGTTCGCCGCCGGGCCGCCCGTGAGCCGCTCCAGCACGTGACCGGATCTGCCGGTTTTTGCGGACTTACCCTTCGCTGCACGCCGGCCGCATTGATTCCCCGGCCGGAAACGGAAATTCTGGTCGAGCATGCGGCTCGGATCTTGGCGGAATCCCCGCCCGGCCTGGTGATCGATGTGGGCACCGGTACGGGCGCCATTCCCCTCGCGTTGGCCCGAAAACAGCCGGCCTTTCAGTATCTGGGCCTCGATATCTCGGACGATGCCTTGGCCCTGGCGGCGGAGAACGCTTCGGCTCCCGGCTCGGCGCCGAGCGAGGGAACGAAGGTAGAGTGGAAAAAGAACGACCTGCTCGAGGGAATCACCGGATCCGCCGTGCTGATCACCGCCAATCTTCCCTATCTCACCCCGACGGAGATTGAATCCGCCGAGCCGGAGGTCCGTCACGACCCCCGTCTTGCCTTGGAAGGGGGTGCGGATGGCCTGGATTTGATCCGCCGTCTGGTTCCACAAGCCGCCCGGGTGACCGCCAATCTCCTGCTCGAATGCGGCCCCGCCCAGACGGGCCCCGTGGCTGCGCTGGTCGGGGAAGCCGGTTTTCCCAAGGTCATCATCCATCCCGACCTCACCGCACGGCCCCGCGTGGTGGAGGCGCGGCGATCCTGAATCGAAAGAGAAATCCAAAAAGCCCTTTGCCTCATCCTCCCCTTTCCCCGAAAATCACCCCTTCATGAAACGCGCCGTCTATCCCGGCACCTTCGATCCGATCACCCTGGGCCATCTCGACGTGCTGGCCCGGGCCGCCCGGATTTTTGACGAAGTGGTCATCGCGGTGGCCGAGGACAGCGCGAAGGACGCCTCTTTTTCCGTGGCCGAACGTGTGAAACTCATCCAGGAGTGCATTGTCCACGAGCCGTGGGTCAGCCGCGTCCGGGTGGCTTCCTTTCACGGCTTGCTGGTCGAGTTCGCCCGGAAGGAAAAGGCCGTGGCCGTTATCCGCGGCCTCCGTGCCGTGTCTGATTTTGAGTACGAATTCCAGCTCGCCCTCACCAACCGGCGGTTGCATCCGGAACTTGAGTCGGTCTTTCTCATGCCGCGGGAAACCCTTTCTTTCCTCAGCTCCAATCTGGTCCGCGAATTGGCGCGTCTGGGAGCCCCTTTGGACGAGTTTGTTCCCCCGGCGGTGGTGCAGGCGCTTCGGAAAAAGTTCGCCCGGAAATGAAGATCGATCCCCGTCAGATCCCGGAAAGCGGGCTCGACCTCAAGGGATCCCTGCCCGCCGCGGAGTACGGCATTCCGATGGAGGGAATCATCGGCTGGAACACCATCGATTATACCCTGCATGCCGTCCGGACCGGTGCGGACGTCACCGTGACTGGCACTTTGGGGGCATCTTTCCAGATCCAGTGCGCCCGCTGTCTTGACCCCATTCCTTGGAAGCTGGAAATCAAGGACTTCTGTCAGATTTTAAACCTTCCCGACGAGGCGGTGGCTGACTTGACTCCCTTGATCCGGGAAGACATCATCCTAGCCCTTCCGCTCGCACCCCGCTGCGAGTTGGACAGCGCCGGTCGGTGCCCGCGCTCGGGGCGAATCTTCGCTCCCGGCACGGACGACTTCGCTGAAAAAAGACGGGCCACGGTCTGGCGGGATCTGGACCGGCTCAAAACGGAGAATTGAAGCCATGGGTGTTCCGAAAAGAAAAACGTCGAAGATGCGGATGCGGATGCGGAAATTCACGCATCGCCGTTCCCTGCCTCAGCTCCGTCGCGACAAGGCCGGCCAGCCTCACCTGCCCCACGTGGTCGATCCGGCCACCGGTCGCTACCGCGACCGCCAGGTCCTGACCATCGAGACGCCGTCGGCCTGAATCAGGCCCCTCGCGTCCCCGCGAGAAACCTTTCATGAAAATTGCGCTTGATGCGATGGGGGGTGATTTCGCCCCCGAACGTCCGGTGGCCGCCGCCCTCGAGGCCCTCGCGCACTTTCCGCAGATTGAGAAACTCCTCCTCTTCGGCAAGGAACCTGAAATCCGGGCTGAACTGAAAAAACTCGGGCAGGACAGGCCCAACCCCCGGCTGGAGATCCACCACTGCGACACGGTTATCGAAATGGGCGATCCCCCCGTGGAATCGCTGCGACGCAAAAAGAACAACTCGATCCTCCGCACCATCGAAGCCGTCCGTGACGAGCAGGCCGATGCCGCCGTATCCGCCGGCCACACCGGTGCCATGGTGGCCGCCGCCACCATCCGCCTCCGCACCCTCCCCGGCATCAGCCGACCGGGTATCGCCACAATCATGCCGACGGAGACCAATCTTTTCATTCTCATCGACGCCGGCGCCAACATCGACGCCCGCCCCGAGCACCTGCTCGACTACGCGCTCATGGGCTCGGTCTTTTCGGAGGAGATTCTCGGCTACAAAAAGCCCCGGGTCGGCCTGCTCTCGATTGGCTCCGAGGATGCCAAGGGCAACACCCTCACGAAGGACACCTTCAAACTTCTCTCCGGGGCCCCGATCAACTTTGTCGGCAACATCGAGGGTCGAGACTTGTTCGAGCGCCCGGTGGATGTGGTGGTTTGCGACGGTTTCGTCGGCAACGTGGTGCTGAAAACCGGCGAGAGCATCGCCACCGCCATCTTTCACTGGCTGGCCCACGAAATCAAAAAAACCCCGCTTCGGATGCTGGGCGCCTGGCTGGCCCGCAACGCGTTTCGCGCCATCAAAAAGAAGACCAACTACGAGGAGTACGGCGGCTCCCTGCTCCTCGGTGTCAACGGCATCACCGTCATCGCCCACGGTAGCTCCACCGTGAAGGCGATCAGGAATGCCGTCCGGGAGGCTGTCGAGGCCGTCGAGCACGGGGTCAACGACCGGATCATTCGTGCGGCCGAAATCGCCGGCGCCCACAAGGAAGCCAAAGCCGATGTCGTCACAGCCTGATTCCGGCCTCGTGGTGGCCGGGACGGGCGTCTACCTCCCCGCCCGCGCCCTCACCAACCAGGATCTCGAGAAGCTGGTCGAAACCAGCGACGAGTGGATCATGACCCGCACCGGCATCAAGGAACGCCGGATCGCCTCGGAAAAGGAGACCTCCACCTTCATGGGCGTGGCCGCCGCCAGACAGGCTTTGACCAACGCCAAAATCAAGGCCACGGACCTCGATCTCATCCTCACCGCCACGGTCACACCGGACTCCATGTTTCCCTCCTCCGCCTGCCGGATCTCGGCCGAGATCGGCGCGACCGGTTGCCCGGCCTTTGACCTGCAAGCCGCCTGCTCCGGATTTCTCTATGCCCTGATCGTGGCCAACCAGTTTCTCCGGAACGGTGCCGCCAAAAATATCCTGATCATCGGCACGGAACGTCTTTCCTCGGTGGTGGATTGGCGGGACCGCAACACCTGCGTGCTGTTCGGGGACGGGGCCGGCGCGGTGGTGGTCCGCCAGGAAACCGGCCGGAAAGGTATCCTCGCATTTGATTGGGGCGCCGACGGCGCGTCCTCCGAGCTTCTGCACCTGAAAAATCCCATGGCCCGGGGCCGGGCGATCGAGCCTCCCGCTCCGCCCCATCCGGACTGCATCGTCATGGCCGGTAAGGAGATTTTCAAACAGGCGGTCACCGCCATGGCCGACTCCTCCCGTCGCACCATGGAAAAAGCGGGCGTAAAGCTGGAGGACATCGCCTGCGTCATTTCCCACCAGGCCAACATCCGGATCATCGATGCCCTCGTCGAAAAACTGAAATTCCCGCGGGACCGCTGCTTCGCCAACGTCCAACGCTACGGAAACATGTCGGCGGCCTGCATTCCGGTCGCGTTGCACGAGGCCGGCCCGGAAATGAAGCTCAAGCGGGGCGACAAGGTTCTGCTGGTCGCCTTTGGGGGCGGCCTCACCTGGGCGAGCGCGATCCTCGAGTGGTGATCTTTAGCCGCTGACATCCGCGGCGTGGCGCCGCAGGTCTTCCAGCTTCACATATTCCAAGGCCGCCTCGTGGGTAGCCTCCAGCACCACCGGGGGGGCTTTTCCCGCCAAACGAGCTTCCTCCCAGCGGGCCGCGCAAACGCACCAGCGGTCCCCCGGCTTCAAACCCGGGAATTCGTATTCGGGACGCGGCGTGGAAAGATCGTTTCCCGCCATCCGGCTGAATTCCAAAAACTCGGCCGTCACCTGGGAGCAGACCGCATGGCACCCAAAATCCGCCTCGTGTCCCTCACAGCTGCCGGAGCGCGTGAATCCCGTCAGCGGATCCACCGAACACATCTTCAGGGCCGTCCCCAAGACGTTCTTCTGACCGCTCCTTTTGCTGACCATGCTTCATCATGAACCAGTCTCCCACCCAGGGTCAAAAAATCCTCCAAAGGGGGCCATTTTTAATATCTATCCATATCATTTGCAGGGGTTTGCATAACATGGTCGTCTTCAATTCCTGTCTCGATTTGAAAGCCGAAATGCCGGAGGATATACATCATCATGGTGCGCGACCTTCAGCCCACGCCCGAGCCTGATCCCGCTCTTCCCGTCCTGGACCGGCTGAATCCCAACCGCGCCTCCTCCGCCCCATCCCCCGCCCTCGGTCGTCTCGGCCATCCTGGCAATGCCGCCATGCTGGAGGAACTTTACGATCAGTGGAAAACGGATCCCGCCGCGGTGGAGCCCGTCTGGCGCGGATTTTTTGAGGGCTTCGAACTCGGTTGCCAACTCCGTCCTCCGTCCCGCGACGGCACCGCTTCCCTTCCGACCGGTGACGTGCTTCCCCAGGCCCGCCTTTACAACCTCCTCTTCGCCTACCGGGCGCTCGGTCATACCCTCGCCCATCTTGACCCGCTGGGCCTGACCCCCGCCGAAAATTCCGATCTCGCCCTTTCCACCTTCCGCTTCACCGACGCCGACCTCGACCGCGTGTTCGACTCCGGCACCCTCGGCGGCGGCGGTCCGCGGACCCTCCGCGACATCCTCACCTACCTCCGCGAAACCTACTGCGGCACCCTGGGCGTGGAGTTCATGCACATCATGAACTTCGCCATTCGCCGCTGGCTCCGTGACCGGATGGAGCGCAACCGCAACCAGCCCGTCTTCACGCCGGAACAGCAGCGCCGCATCCTTGAAAAAATCATCGCGGCCGAATCCCTCGAGCGTTTTCTCCACACCCGTTACGTCGGCCAGAAACGTTTTTCTCTGGAGGGCGGGGAAACCCTCATCGCCGTGCTCGATTCCCTGCTCGAGGCCTGCCCCGCCAACGGCGTGGAGGAAATCGTGGTCGGCATGGCCCATCGCGGCCGGCTCAATGTCCTCGTCAACACCCTGGGCAAATCCCGGCGGAAGCTCTTCACCGAGTTCCATGAGAACTACGTTCCCGAAACCGTGCTCGGCGATGGCGACGTGAAATATCACCTTGGTTACGAGAACACCGTGACCACCTCGGAAAACAAAAAGCTCCGTGTCTCGCTTGCCCCCAACCCCAGCCACCTTGAGGCCGTCGATCCCGTCGTCGAGGGCAAGGCCCGTGCCCGGCAACGCCACCGCGACGACACGGTCCGCCGCGAGAAGGTGCTCCCCGTCCTGATCCACGGGGACGGCGCCTTCATCGGCCAGGGCATCGTCGCGGAGACCCTCAACCTCTCCAAGCTCGAGGGCTACAAGACCGGCGGCACGATCCACATCATCGTCAACAACCAGATCGCCTTCACCACCATCCCCATCGACTCCCGCTCCACCCGCTACTGCACCGCACCGGCAAAATCCCTCGGCCTCCCCATCTTCCATGTCAACGGCGACGACCCCCTGAGCGCCTGCGCCGTCATCCAGCTCGCCCTTGAGTTTCGCCAGAAATTCCACGAGGACATCGTTCTCGATATCGTTTGCTACCGGAAACACGGCCACAATGAGGGGGACGAGCCCAACTTCACCCAGCCCACCCTCTATTCCGAAATCGACCAACATCCTTCCGTCAGCCGGCTCCTCGCCCGTCGCCTGCTCGACTCCGGCGTCATCACCGAGGAACAGATCCAGAAAATCCGCTCCCAGCTCGACATCGTCTCAGAGGACGCCCTCCGCGAGTCGCGCGAAGCCGTCACCCACTTTCAGCCCAGGCTTCGTCCCGATCTGCGTTGCCCCGACCTGCTGGAGGAACTCCCCACCGGCGTCCCCGCACCCACGCTCGCCAAACTGGGCCGGGCCATCTCCCAGATCCCCGCCGATTTCCAGATCAATACCAAGATCCGCAAAATGTTGGATCACCGCCGCGCCATGGCCGAGGGCAAGGCCCCGCTCGACTGGGCCTGCGCTGAGCACCTCGCCTTTGCCTCCCTGCTCGCGCAAGGCCACCCCATCCGCCTGTCCGGCCAGGACAGCCGCCGCGGCACTTTCAGCCAGCGCCACTCCGCCATCTACGATCTGCGAACCCGGGCCCGCTACATCCCGCTGAAAAACCTTTCAAAGGACCAGGCCTCCTTCTGCGTTTACAACAGTCCCCTCTCGGAAGCCGCCGTCCTTGGTTTCGACTACGGCTATTCCCTCGACTGCCCCGAGATGCTGGTGCTTTGGGAGGCCCAGTTCGGCGACTTTGCCAACGGCGCCCAGACCCAGATCGACCAGTACATCGCCGCCGCCGAATCGAAATGGGGTGTCACTTCCCGCATCACCCTGCTCCTGCCCCACGGCTATCACGGGCAGGGTCCGGAACACTCCAGCGCCCGACTGGAACGTTTCCTCCAGCTTTGCGCCGAGGACAACTGGGTGGTCACCTACCCCACTACCCCCGCCAACTATTTCCACCTGCTTCGCCGCCAGTCCCTGCGAAAAACCATCAAGCCCCTGGTCGTCATGACCCCCAAGGGAATGCTCCGCGACTCCCGCGCCACCAGCCCGGCCAAGGACTGCACCCGCGGCTCTTTTCAGGAAATTCTGCCGGATCCCGCCGCCCCCTCCGGGGCCCGCCGCGTCGTTCTTTGCGCCGGCAAGGTCTACTACGACCTCGCCGAGTTTCGCGAAAAACACGGTCTCCAGGACATCGCCATCATCCGGCTCGAGCAGATCTACCCGCTCCACGAAAAAAAGCTCCTGACTGCCGTTTTCCAACATTCACCCGATGCCGAGATCGTCTGGTGCCAGGAGGAGCCCCGCAACATGGGCGCTTGGAACCACCTGGAATCCAGACTCCGCAACCTTTTCAGGAAGGAGATCCGCTACGCCGGCCGCCGCGCCTCCGCCTCCCCGGCTACCGGCGCTTTGGCCATCCATACGCTGGAACAAAACCAGTTCCTGGCCTCCGCGTTCAACTTCAAAGGACCGGTCCAAAATCCTAAATCCGAGACTCAAAATCCCCCCCCTCTCCCGGCTTCCCTCTCCCATCTTCCCAAAAAGAGAATCAAAGCCGTGCGCAAACCGAAAGCTCAACCTAAAGTGAAACGGAAAAAGAGAAAATGAGCACCGCCACGTCCAACCTTGTGCCTGTGAAAGTCCCCTCCGTCGGTGAATCCATCACTTCCGGCGTGATCGGCAGCTGGAAAAAAAAGAACGGCGACTTCGTTGCCTCCGGTGATCCCCTCTTTGAGATCGAAACCGACAAGGTCACCTCCGAGGTCTTTGCCGAAACTTCCGGCACGCTTGAGATCCTTGCGGCGGAAGGCACCGAGGTGAAGGTCGGCCAGGTCGTCGCCCACATTCTCCCCGGCAAAGGCCCGGCCAAATCAAAATCGACCGCTGAAACTTCGGTAGGGGCGGTTGTCCCAGAGTCTGCGAAGCCTAGCGCGAAGCAGGCCAACCGCCCGATGGTTATCCCTGTTGCCGAAACTTCATCCGTACCCCCAATCCGCAATCCGCAATCCGCAATCCCAAATCTTTCTTCCTCCACCGGCTCGGACTCCTCACCTCGTACGCTCCGCCCCGGCCGCGAATCGCGGCGCAGAATGTCCCCGCTCCGCCGCAAGATCGCCGATCGTCTCGTCAGCGCCCAGCACACCGCCGCCATCCTCACCACCTTCAACGAGGCGGATCTCTCCAAACTCATCGCCCTCCGCTCCGAGGTGCAGCCCGTCTTTCAGGCCGAGCATGGCGTGAAGCTGGGCTTCATGTCCTTTTTCATCCAGGCCGCCGTTCACGCCTTGAAGGCCGTGCCCGCCGTCAATGCCCGCATCGAGGGGGATGAAATTGTCGAACAGCATTACTACGACATCGGGGTCGCCGTCGGCACGGAAAAGGGGCTGGTGGTTCCCGTGTTGCGGGATTGCGACCAGCTCGACCTGGCCGGCCTCGAAAAAGCCCTGGCCGACTTCGCCCAGCGTGCCCGGGAGGGAAAACTTTCCCTGCCTGATCTCGAAGGCGGCGTCTTCACCATTTCCAACGGGGGTGTCTACGGCTCGGTCATGTCCACCCCGATCCTGAATCCGCCCCAGTCCGCCATCCTCGGTATGCACGCCATCCAGCAGCGGCCAGTGGCGGTGGACGGCCAAGTGGAGATTCGCCCCATGATGAACCTCGCCCTCTCCTACGACCATCGCCTCATCGACGGCAAGGAGGCGGTCACCTTCCTGATCCAGATTAAGAAGTTCGTTGAAAACCCCACGCTCGCCCTCTTCGGCCTTTCGCCGGCGTAAAAAGGTAGGGCGGCGTCTCCCTACGCCGCCTCATTCGGAACTGATCCCGCAAAACTCCCTGTGAGCCGGCCTGCGAACCGGTTGGCCTACCTAGTTTCCAACCTTCCAAACTTCCTTAATCTTCGTCTTAATTCTAACCTGATCCGCATGCTTCGTTCTCTTCTTCCCCTGTTGGCCATCCTCATCCTCGCGGGCTGCTCCCGCCCCGGTGACTCCGAGGCCCGCCGGGCCCACGAACTTCTCGAATCCGGCCGTTTCGAGGAAGCCCGCGCCCTTCTGGATACCTCTCTGAAAAAAATTCCCGACAGTCCCGCCCTCCGGCAGGAGCGGCTTCACCTCGCTCTCCTGCTGGGCCAACCGGAAATCGCCGCCGCCGAGGCCCGCCAGATCCTCCGCCTCAACCCCAAAGCCCAACCTTACCGACGGCCATTGGAAGACCGCCTGCCCGCCGTCCGCGCGAATGCCCTCAAGGCGCTTGCCCTCGACCCCCCCGACCGCCCCAGTCCGGGTTCCCTCATCAAGGCCGGGCTCAAGGATCCCGATCCCACCGTCCGCCGGGAGGCCGCTGAGGCCACCCGGGTTTTGGCTTCCCCGGAAGCCCTCAAACTTCTCCGCTCGGCCGCCAAAGATTCCGATTGGTTGACCCGGGCCACCGCCGCCCGGCTTTTCGGCCAGCGCGGCAACCCGGATCTGATCCCCGACCTTTTCAGGATGCTCCAGGACGCCGACTCCTATGTCCGCCGTTTCGCCCGCCGCTCCCTGCTGGAGCTGGCCGAAAAAGCCAAACCGGAGGCCTACCTGCCCTCTCTCAAGTCCAGGGATCGCACCACCCAAATCGTGGCCGCCCTCGCTTTGGTCCGGTTGCAGGACGGACGGGGTGCGGAGGTTCTTTTGGCTGAAATCTCCAACCCGCTGGGCATCGAACGCGTCGAATGCGTGAAAGCCGTTTCCAAGCTGATCGATCCGCGCGTGGTTCCCGTCTTGAGAAACGCCACCGGGGACCAGGATCCCGAGGTGCGCGTCGTCTCTCTCATCGCCCTCGGCCTGTTGCGGGATCAGGACTCCACCCCCCTCCTGAAAAAAATCTCCGCCGACCCGGCCTCCCCCAAGGAGGTGAGGCTGGCCGCCACGAAAGCCCTGGACCTGATCAGCAGGCCTTCGGAAAAACCCTGACGTTCCCCGAAGCCCTTTTTACCGCCACTCGTGCTTCGGATAACGCCTTTGCAGCTCCGCTTTGAGTTGCGGATAGGTCTTTTCCCAAAAGGAGGATAAGTCCTGCGTCACCTGCAACGGCCGGTGGTTGGGGCCCAGGATCTCCATGGTTACCACCGCCTTTCCTTCACCGATGACGGGCAGCTTCCTCAGTCCGTAAAGATCCTGAATCTTGGCGGAGATCACTGCCTCCCTTCCTTTCCCGTATTTCACACGGGCCGATTTCCCTCCCGGCAGTTGAATCCGCTCGGGAGCGAGGGCCTCCAGTCGTGCCGTCCTCTCTTTCCCCAGCCACCCCCGCAGGGCCGAGACCGCGCTCGTTTCGTTGGCCTGTCTCCACGTCAGACATCCCTCCGCCTGCGTCTCCAGGACGAGTCGCTTCGCCGGATGATCCCAAACCGGCCAATCCCCGCCGCCCCATCCCCGCACGGTCTCCAGCCTCTCCAGCAAGGCGTCCGCTTCCGGATTCCACCCCGGCCAGGCGCAGCGCCCCGATAGAACCGCCTCCGCCAGCGCGGCCGCGGCCTCCGGACCCGCCTCCGCCTCCCTCCTTTTCTCCTCCAGCACTAGGTCCCGGAATTTCACCTGGTCCAGACGCACGACCTTTCGGCCGTTTTCCTCGAAATCCAGCCCCCGCTTCTCGGAAAAATCTCCCGAAAACATTTCCTTGAGCCACGCCTCCTCCACCGCCGTGATCAACCCCATCACCACCTCCACCTCCCCGTCCGTGCGCCCGATCTCCTTGAGTTCCCCCGCCACCACCAGGGACCGGTCTCGCACCACGCTTTCCCTTGCGATGGTTCCCCTGCGCCCGCCGACCAAGGCGCAGCGCAGAGTCCCGCCGTCCAGACGCTTCCCCAGGTGGTCGGAAAAGCCCGCCAGCACGCACCGTCTCAATTTCTCCCCTCCGGCCGGTTTTTCCTCGGTTTTCAGCCCCATTCCCTGGGCGATCTGCAAAAGCCGGTCCCGTACCGCCGCCGCCTCCCGCGCCGCGCCTCCGTGGATCCCCATCCGCCCACAGGCTCCCGGGTGAAATCTCTCCTTTTCCGCAAACCGCAGGGCCCGCAGCCAGACAAACAGATCGCTCTCCTCCTCCGCTTCCCAGAGGATCTCCGCGCCCTCGCCTTTGCGTCCCGCCATCCGCTGCAGGAGCGGGCGGCCCGACAGCAGGGCCGCCATCCCCGCCGCCCCGCGCAGACACCCCTGCTCCCCCGCCTCGATCAGCATCCGCGCCAACCGCGGGTGAACCGGCCAGCCCGCCATTTTTTTCCCGGTCGGTGTCAGTGCCCCCCCCGGCCCCTCGGTGGCGCCAAGATCCGCCAA
>Ga0214917_10005520_pt1 | contig 13475 bp, 8 predicted proteins | sample LL_1208_BB_MetaG_FD_177983 | JGI IMG/M metagenome (GOLD analysis project Ga0214917, IMG submission 177983) | Freshwater microbial communities from Lake Lanier, Atlanta, Georgia, United States - LL_1208_BB | ecosystem: Environmental > Aquatic > Freshwater > Lake | place: USA: Georgia | collected... | reverse complement strand
GCGGCCGGCATCCAGCCGGCCGTCGGGGTTGTGCTGTCATGCGACTACTCGGCCGGATGCCGAGTTCTCGTGAGCGGGCGGAGGCCCGCCAAGCAAAGCGAGGCAAGATGCCGAGGCTTTGCGTGAAGGCTTCGCCCGCGCATGCGGCGGCCGGCATCCAGCCGGCCGTCGGGGTTGTGCTGTCATGCGACTACTCGGCCGGATGCCGAGTTCTCGTGGGCGGGCGGAGGCCCGCCAAGCAAAGCGAGGCAGGATGCCGAAGCGCGGTCAGCATCGAGCGAGCGCAGGCATGGATGCCGTAGCGAGCGTCCGGCGACGGGGCGTGGGCACGCCCGGGCCGGCGCCCCTGCATGCCGCGGGAACTCGCATGCGGCTTGACCGCCCCGCAGCCGTGAGAGCAAAGGAGGGATCTTCCGCGGGCACGATCACCAGCGCGCAACTCCCCTGACCTGCCTCCTTTGCCGAACTGCTGGATGGAGGCTCGGGTCTGGACATGCCCTCCCGCGGGCTATGGGAGCGAGCGCAGGCAGGATGCCGAAAGCGAAGCGGACATGCAGTGAGCGAAGGACAGGATGTCCGGAGCGAACGTCCGCCGAGAGGGCATGTCCAGGCCTGAGCCGGGTTGAACGAGTTGAGTTCTGACCCGCCACAAGCAAGGGCCGTGCAAGCAAGGGCCGCGCCGAACAGGATTGCCATCCATGGCCCCCGCGGGCTTGCCGCATGCGGGGCGAGCCAAGGTCGATCAGGTCGCGAGCGGCCGCGTCATCTCCACCGGCACGACCCACTGGTCGTACTGCTCGGGCGTGACGAAGCCGAGGGCGACGGCCGCGTCCTTGAGGCTCGTTCCCTCCACGTGGGCCCGCTTCGCGATCTTCGCGGCCTTCTCGTAACCGATGTGGGTGTTGAGCGCCGTCACCAGCATCAGCGAGTCGTCGAGATGGTGCCGGATCCGGGCGAGGTTGGGCTCGATGCCCGTCGCGCAGTGGATCCGCATCGAGTCGCAGGCGTCGGCGATGAGATCGGCGCTCTCCAGCACGTTGTGGATCATCACCGGCTTGTAGACGTTGAGCTGGAAGTTTCCCTGGCTGCCGGCGAAGGCCACGGCGGCGTCGTTGCCGAAGACCTGGGCGCAGACCATCGTCATCGCCTCGCACTGCGTGGGATTCACCTTGCCCGGCATGATCGAACTCCCCGGCTCGTTCTCCGGGATCGAGATCTCGCCGATGCCGCACCGCGGTCCCGAGGCCAGCCAGCGGATGTCGTTGGCGATCTTGAGGAGGGCCATCGCCAGCCCCCGCTCGGCCGCGCTCACTTCCACGAGCGCGTCGTGGGCCGCGAGGGCCGCGAACTTGTTCGGGGCCGAGACGAAAGGGTGACCCGTCTCCTTGGCGATGAAGCCCGCCGCGGTGTCGCCGAACCGCGGGTGGGCGTTGAGCCCCGTGCCGACGGCCGTGCCGCCGATCGCCAACTCGTAGAGCCCCGGCAACGCCCGCTCGATCCCTGCGAGGCGGTCATCGAGCTGGGCCCGCCAGCTCGAAATCTCCTGGCCGAGCGTGATCGGCGTGGCGTCCTGCAGGTGCGTGCGGCCGATCTTCACGAGGTTGGCATGCCGCTTCTCGAGCGCGAGGAAGACCTCGCGAAGCTGCCGCACGGCGGGCAGCAGGCGGCCGTGGATCACCTCGACGGCCGCGATGTGCATCGCCGTCGGAAACGTGTCGTTCGACGACTGGCCCCGGTTCACGTCGTCGTTGGGATGCACGGGCTTCTTCGACCCCATCACGCCGCCGGCGATCTCGATCGCGCGGTTCGATATCACCTCGTTGGCATTCATGTTCGACTGCGTGCCGCTGCCCGTCTGGAAGACGACCAGGGGAAAATGATCGTCGAGCTTTCCGGCGATCACCTCGTCGGCAGCCTGCACGATCAGCTTCACGGTGTCGGCCGGCAGTTGCCCGAGTTCGCCGTTGGCCAAGGCCGCGCACTTCTTGAGGATGCCGAGCGACCGCTTGATGGCGCGGCCCCACTGGAAGCGGTCCACGCCGATCTTGAAGTTGTCTCGCGACCGTTCCGTCTGGGCGCCCCAGTAGCGGTCGGCGGGAACCCGCACCTCCCCCATGCTGTCGGACTCGGTGCGAAATGCGGGCGTGGCAGCGGACATCGGCGGGCCTCGTGGCGATGGGAAACGGCGGAGCGACGCGGATTGTCCGGCCATCCGGGCCGCTTTTCAACAGCGGTGCCACCGCTGCCGTCACCGCCGGAGGATGCGGAGCGGCTGCGCGGCGGCCCGTTCCGCCGGCGGCTGACCGGCGGGCGCCTCGGCCTGCGTCGTCGTGGCGAGTGCCAGGGCGAACCAGCCCTCCGCGCACGTCGCCTGCACGGCCCGGGCGTCGGCGAGCCGCGAATGCCCGGCAATCGTCTCGGGCAGGATCTTCACGGGCCGCTCCTTGGCGAACACCGTGCCGAAGATCGTGCGAAGCGCGATCTCCATCCGGCCCTGATGCCCGGGACCGCCCACCTGCACCGGCCCTTCACGTGCGAGCACGACCTGGGGTCCGGACGCCACGGGCCGGTAGGCCACGCGAGCCACGATCCCGTGCCAGTTGCGGCGGCCGCTCTCGAGCGCGTCGAGGGCCACGCGCAGATGCACGAGGCCGTCGCGGCACTCCACCTGCAACGGCTCCTCCGCGGCGAACGTGATGCTCACCCCATCCGGCAGGTCGTCGGGAATCCGGGGCGGGATGCCGAGGCGTTCGCAGATCAGCGCGACGAGCGCCTCGAGGCTCATGGTGCGTCCCACCAGGCCGAGCCGCTCGGCGGCGTTGTTCACGGCCGACTCGTGCACCTGCAGGCTGAGCAGGGCTTCGTCGGGCGCCCGGGGCCGCGGCGTGTGGGCGGCCAACTGCCCCGCGCCGGCGAGTCGCAGCCGGAAGGTGGCCTGCGTGGGGGTTGTCTCGAGGGCCACGGGCGTGGGCTCGAGGCCGAGGCCGACGAGCGGCTCCCAGATCCGTCGCCGCACGCGTTCGGCCATTTCCGCGAACCGCGGCTCGGCCTGGGCATCGACCTCGCGGCAGGCGCGGCTGATGATGCGGCCGTTGACCTCGCGGGTGGCCTCGGCCCGGCTCTCGTCATGCTGGCTGCGGGCGATGTTGCGGACCAGCGAGCCCATGATCGGCACGCTGTCGAAGCTCGTCTCGATGGTGGCCAGCTGGGATTCGTTGGAGGCGGTGCCGACGGCCGCGTTGAAGGCCAGGCCCGAGGTGGAGAGCGTGACCGGCTTGCGGACGACGAACGTGGCCGCGCCGCGGGAGTGAATCGCGACGGGACCGGCCTCCGTGACGGTTCGCGACGCCACCTCGCCGTTGACGAGCAGTTCGAGACGGATGCTCGACGCGTCCGGCACGAACCGCACCTCGGTCGATTGCGCCACGGTCCGCGTGCCCCGGACCTTGCGGCCGAGCACGAAGTCCTGCAACGGGCCGGTCGTGACGGTGGACTCCGGCAGCAGCCGTGACACGAAGTCCTGATGCACGGCGATCCGCACGTTCGGGGCGAGGTAGTGATCCCGAACGGCGCGAACCACCCCGCGAGGGGCTGCGGCGGGGGCCGCCGACACGGCGGCGAGGGCGTCACGGACGGCGGCCGCGCCGGCGGCCCGCGGAGCCGACTCAAAGGCTTCGAGTGCCGCGAGCAGCCGCAGCGTGTCCCGGGCGGCAGCCGAGACGGTGAGCAGATCGCCCACGTCACCACCGGCGGCGGGCCCGGCCGCCGCGACGCCATCAGCCGCCGGCGTGGCCGCCGCTCGCCAGACGGCTACCCGTCGCGCCACGGCAAGGGCCGTCCGCCGCGTGTCGGTGGCCAGCGCCGGATCGGCCGTGCGGTCGGCCGCGGCCATGCCCTCGGCCACCGCGTCGCTCAGGGCGAGGAGGAGGGCCGGGGCGGCGGGGTCGTGCGGGCCCGCCGATGCGAGCACGGCGTCGAGCTGGCCGCGGGCGGAGCGGCACCAGGTCGTCACGTGGCCGGCCACGGCGCGGGCCGCCGCCGCATCGAGCCGGTCGAGTTGCTCCACGAGCTTCTCCGGCCGGGGCCACTGCCGCGCCGCGGCCGATCGCCCATCGGGCGAGGCGGCGGCGGCCGCGGCAGGCACTTCGTCCCCGGGGTCTCGCAGCCCACGGCGGTCGCTCCGCAGTCGTTCGAGAAGACGGCCGTTGCCGAGTTGCCCCTCGCGACTCGGGGGCTGGCCGCTCAGGCGATCGACGATCCGATCGCGAAGCCGCCCGCCGTCGCCGGAGGGCGACTGCCGGCCGGGGACGTCGGCCCAGTTCACACTGTCGGGGTCGGTCCACTCGGCGCCGGGCAGCGGCGCGGCCGCGGCGGGCTGCGGGGCGACGGCCTCATGCCGTCCGCCCGTGGCCGGCGGTGGCGTCGGCTGTGGGTCGGCCGGCGGGCGGGCGTGCATGCGGGCGACGAGCGCCTTGAGGGGCTCGCTCGCGGGGGGCGGCGCCGCGTCGCCCTCCACCTTCACATAGCCCGGGTCGGCCGCCGACGGCTCGGCGGGGAGGTCGGCGAGCACGGCTGGGGCCGCAGCCGCAGCCACCGCGCCGATCGGCGCCGGCCTGCGGGCCGCGGGCACCGCCTGCGCTACCAGCAAGGCCGCCTGCGGTGCAGCGGTGTCTTCCAGGGCGAGTCGCTCCGGTGGCGTGGCCGCCAGGGCTTTGGCGAGCTGCGCGAGATCCCCGACGGCCGGCTTGTCGGCCGCCGGCTGGCCCGGGGGGACCACGGCGGGCGATGCGGCCGGTGGCACGGCCGCTGCGACGGCCTTCGGCGGCGCCGGGTCCTCGAGCCCGAAGAATGGACGATCGATGCCATCCCCCTGGATCGCGGCCGACACCGCGGCCGCGCAGAGCAACCCGGCCACGAACGAGCTGGCGAGAACCCGGAGAGCCCGGGCGTCGTTCATGCCCGTGCGTGCCACCATGCTTCACCGTCTTCCGGCTGCCAAAACAGGCGCGCGACACCGCCGCCGCCGCCACCCGTCAGATCGACAGGCACACACGGAAAAATCGATCCACGCGGACTGGCCTGCAGGGTTTGCCCCGCAGCCGCGCCACTCAGGCAAGCCGGGCAGACTGGGCGAGTCGCGGCTCCTCGAGCATCGCCGTCCAGGCATCGATGACCACGGTCGGATGGACGAAGCGATCGACGGCCGACAGGGCGGTGAGGGTCTGGTGCAGGGCAGCCAAAAGTTCGTCGGTGTCGGCCGGCTGCGCTGCGACCGCCCCCGCGAGCACCGGATCCGCCGGCCGCTCACCGGTGACGGCGTGGCGGATCGCCGCCCGAAAAAAGTCCAGCGCGGTCTCGAGCACGATTCGCAGCCTCGCCCGCCGCGGCGGTGCCTCCTTGCCGGCGGCATCGACCAACGCGATCGTTTCCCGGGCGAGTTCCACGCCGGCCAGCGGCCGACGCGCGAGCGCCCGGATGAGCGTCGCCCGAAACGCGTTCACGGCCGGATCGAGCAGCAGCCGACCACGGGCGAGGCTGCCGCCGCCGGCCGCGGCCGCGGCGGCGAGCAACGCCGGATCGATCGTCTCACCGCCATGCTCCCGGGCGAGCGCGGCGCGGACCACGCCCGGCTCGAGGGGCGCGAACCGGATGATCTGACACCGCGACCGAATCGTCGGCAGTTGCCGCTCGAGCGACGTCCCCACGAGGATGATCAAGGCTCCCTCCGGGGGCTCCTCGAGCGTCTTGAGCAGGCAGTTCGCCGCCTCCTCGAGGAGCGTGTCGGCGTCGAGAATGATCGCGGTCTTCCGGGCGCCGATCGCGGGCCGCAGCTTGATCCGCCAGCACAGCCCCGCGCGCATGCGGTTCTCCGGAGGTCCGATGAACGCATCGAGGGGAATGGACGATCGGTCCTCCGGCTTCGCCACCACGTCGATGTCGGGATGACTGCCGGCATCGGCCTGCATGCACGATGCACACCGACCGCAGGGCACGAGATCGGGACCGACGGCATGACAGGCGAACGCCTTGGCCAGGGCCCGCGCGAACGTGCTCTTGCCCACGCCCGGCTGACCCACGAACAGATACGAGCCGCCGACGCGGCCCCGCTCGGCCGCGGCGGCAAACCGCCGGACGATCGCGTCGTGTCCCTCGATACCCTGCCATGCCATGTGTCAGCCCTCGTTCATTCGATAGGGAGCATCGGCTCGCGCACCACGACGGGAGGCGAGGGGGTCGGTGCAAGCTCGAGGAGCATTTGGACCGAGTCTTCGAGGTCCGCCGCGACGAGACTTGCACCGCCCCCGAGCCGGCGTGCGCAGGGTAACCGCCGAAAACAGAAAGCTCTCTTTCATCCGAGTTCTTTGAGTTCTTCGAACCGCGCGGTGACGGCCGCGCGGATTCGGCTGGCGACCTCGTCGCGGGCCGCCGTGCCGTCGATCACGACGATGCGGTCGGGGCTGGCGGCGGCCTCGGCGAGGTAGCCCGACCGCAGCCGCTGCCGGTACTCATCGCCGCGATTCTCCAGTTTGTCGAGCGGCCGGTCGAGCCGGCGGGCGGCCGTCTCCAGATCGACGTCGAGCAGCAGCACGAGGTCGGGCATGAGGCCGCCGGTCGCGATGCCCCCCACGCCGCGGATCACCTCGGGGTCGAGGCCGCCGGCATGCCCCTGGTAGACGATGTTGGCCAGCAGGTAGCGGTCGGAGACGACCCACTCGCCGCGGGCGAGGGCCGGCCCCACGACTTCGGCCACGAGTTGGGCCCGCGCGGCCATATAGAGAAACATCTCAGCCGTGGCCGCGAGCTGGAGATCGTGGCGATCGAGCAGAATTCCGCGAATCGCATCCCCCGCCGCCGTCGAGCCCGGGTCGCGGCAGGTGGTCACCGTGCGGCCACGCGACCTGAGCCACTCGGCGAGCGGGCCGATCTGCGACGACTTCCCCGTGCCGTCGATCCCGTCGAGCGCGATGAATCGGCCGGGCCGTGATGTCGTCATGGGATCACCGGGCCACGAGCCGCTGGATGCCGAGCGGGTCGGAGGGGTCGAGCGGTCGGATGCGGTCGCAGACTTCCCGGGCCGTCTTGCGACGGCCCGTGTCGAGCAGGCAGTGGACCAGCCCCTTCGCCGCCTCGAAGAACGGCTTGTTGCCGGCGAGCGAATAGGGGAGCGGCTGCGGGCCACCGGCCGCGTCGAGGGCGCGGCAGCAGAGCTCGTAGGCGCGGCCGAAATGGCCGCGGGCCAGCCTGGGGTCGTCTTCTTCCAAGGCAAGGAGTCCAAGCTGGACGTGCCCCTCGAGGAAGTCCGGGCACTCCGAAAGCAGCCACACCAGTTCGTCGCGGGCGATCTCGGTCTCGCCCGCCTCGACCATCGCCTCCACTTCTTCGATGTCTTCCCGCCGCCTGCGGCCGCACCGTGACTGCACGATTTCCCACTCCGGCCCGGTGGGCAGATCCCGCCGCTCGACGCGGAGCTTGTCGCGACCGGATCGGCGGGGCGAGGGGGTGGGCATGGGGAAGACGGCTCGCAGCGGGCGGCTACACTCGCCCCCGTTGGAACCCACGGAAAACCCGATTGCAAGAGGCAGCAGGTGGGCAGGCAGGTGCCGGCGAAGAAGCGGCGGCGAGGCGAGCGGACTCCTCCGGCGGCCCCGCCGCCGGCGATCGCCCGGCCGCTGCTGAAGTGGTATGCCCGCGCGAAGCGTGACCTGCCCTGGCGGGGAACCGCCGATCCCTACCGCGTGTGGGTGAGCGAGATCATGCTCCAGCAGACGCAGGTGGAGCGGGTGCGGGAGTATTTCGTGCGGTTCATCGAGCGGTTTCCGACGGTGAACGATCTGGCGGCGGCCCGCGCGCACGACGTGCTCCGGCTCTGGGAGGGGCTCGGCTACTACCGCCGGGCCCGGCAGCTGCACGCCGCGGCGCGGCGGATCGTCGCGGATCACGCCGGCGCGTTTCCGCGGACGGTCGCCGAACTGATGGCGCTCCCCGGCATCGGCCGCTACACGGCCGGCGCGATCGCGTCGATCGCCTTCGGCGTGCCGGCGGCCATCGTCGAGGCGAATTCCCGCCGCGTGTTCGCCCGGCTCGTGGGCCACGATCGGCCGCTCGGCGGCGTGGCGGGCGACGCGCCGATCTGGGAGGTGGCCGAGCGACTCGTGCCGCAGCGGGGTGCGGGGCGGTTCAATCAGGCGGTGATGGATTTGGGCGCGATGATCTGCACGCCCGACCAGCCGCTCTGCTCGCGCTGCCCGCTGGCCGGCCTCTGCGTGGCGCACGCGACGTGTCGGGCCGACGAGATTCCCGTCAAAGCGTCGCGACGCCGAACGCGGCAGATGCACGAGACGGCGGTCGTCGTGCGACACGGCGCACACGTGCTCGTCGAACGGAGGGGGCCGGGCGAATGGTGGGAGGGACTCTGGGATTTTCCGCGGGACGGAGCGGCCACGGGACGGAAACTCGGAGCCGTCCGGTACACCGTAACGCATCACCGGGTCGAGTGCGTCGTTCGCGAACGATCTGCCGCCCGTCGCTCACCCTCGACCGACCATCGGCGCTGGGTGACCGTGGCCGGCCTCGCGGCGCTTGCGATGACGGCGCCGGGCCGCCGGATCGCCGCCCTCCTGAAACCGTCCAGGTCGATCTGATAGCATCTCCCAGCGGTCGTGTTCGACCTCGAATCATCCCGTTCCGGAGCCTCGCCGTGCATCGCCCTCTCTCGCTCGTCCTCGCCCTGGTCTTCGTCTCCACCGGCGCCGCTGCCGCGGCCGATGCAGCGAAGCCGCTCGACGTGCTGCTCGTCGCCGGCGGTTGCTGCCACGACTACGCCACGCAAACACAAATCCTGAAGAAGGGGATCGAGGCCCGGGTGCGGGCGAGGGTCGAGGTGGCCTACAACCCCGACAAGTCCACGAAGGCGACGTTCGACGTCTACGCCAAGGACGACTGGGACAAGGGCTACGACGTGATCCTGCACGACGAGTGCTCCGCCGACGTGACCGACCGGGCCTACGTCGAGCGGATTCTCGCGGCTCATCGCCGGGGCACGCCGGCGGTCAACATTCATTGCGCGATGCACTCCTACCGCTGGGGCGACTTCCGCAAGCCGCTGCCGGCCGGTGCCGACAACGCCGGCTGGTACGAGATGATCGGCCTGCAGTCCACGGGGCATGGCCCGCAGCATCCGATCGAGATCGTGTGGAAGGAGCGGGCACACCCGATTACGAAGCCGCTGACCGACTGGACCACGATCAACGAGGAACTCTACAACTCGCTGCAGGTGCTCCCGACGGCGCAGGTGCTCGCCACGGGCCGGCAGGTCGTGCCGCAGAAGCCGAAGCCGGGAGAGGCAGCCGATCCGGCTGCGAAACCGGCCGAGGTCACGGCCCCGGTGGTGTGGACCAATGAGTACGGCCCCAACCGCACGCGGATCTTCAGCGCGTCGCTGGGGCACAACAACGAGACGGTCGCCGACGATCGCTACCTCGATCTCGTGACCCGCGGCCTGCTCTGGTCGGCCGGCCGCCTGGGCGACGATGGCTCGATCGCGGCCGACCTCGTGCCCTCCGCCGGCGAGACCGCAGCTGCAACGGACTGGGCGGCGGGCGTGACGCTGCCGGTCGAGGAGCGGACGAAGGCCGTGCGGCTGTTCAATGGCCGCGATTTCACCGGCTGGGAGGGGCATGTCGATCCCTATTGGTCGATCGACGGGGCCGAGATCGTCGGCAGGAACACGGCCGAGAATGCCCCGAAGGTGAGCACCTACCTGCTGACCACGAAGCCCTACCGCAACTTCCGGCTGCTCTTCGAGGGCAAGCTCGTGACGAGCGAGATGCACTCGGGCGTGGCCATCTGGGGCAAGAAGTTCGACAAGGACGGCGAGGCATCGAGCTACCAGGGGCACCTCGTGATGTTTCCGTCGGGCTGGGGGCTCTACGACCTCTACCGCCGCAACGGCCTGAGCGGCGACCAGCAGGGCCGCGCGAAGAAGGCGGGCAAACAGCACGACTGGAACCAGATGGAGATCCTCGCCATCGGCAGCCGGATCCGGTTCGCCGTGAACGGCCAGGAGGTGCTCGACTGGACCGATCCCAAGCCGGAGTTCTGCGGCGAGGGCCCGATCGGCCTGCAGCTGCACTCCAACAAGGTGCCGCAGGAGGTGCGGTTCCGCGGCCTGGTGCTCGTGGAGAACCCGCAGGACGTGCTCGTCACGGCCACGCCGACGCCCGCGGAGTAGGCGGGCGGGCCTGGTGGCGGCTGGTACGATCTCGGTGATCGCGAACTGGAGACACACGATCGATGGCACGTGCGACGCTGGCGCTCGAGGACGGAACGGTCTATGTCGGTGAGTCGTTCGGTGCCACGGGCACCGTGTCGGGCGAGGCCTGCTTCAACACGTCGATGACCGGCTACCAGGAGATCCTCACCGACCCCTCCTACCGCGGCCAGATCCTCACGATGACCGCGCCGCAGATCGGCAACTACGGGGTGAACCCCGACGACGTCGAGAGCGGCAAGCTCCAGATGGCGGGCTTCGTGGTCCGTGAGGCGAGCCGGATCGCGAGCAACTTCACCGCTACCGGCACGCTCGGTGACTACCTCGCGCAGGCCGGCGTCGTGGGGCTCGCGGGCATCGACACCCGGGCGCTCGTCCGTCGGCTCCGGATCCGCGGCGCGATGACGGCCGTGCTCTCGAGCGAGATTCTCGATGCCGCGAAGCTCGTCGAGATGGCGCGGTCGGCGCCGCCGCTCGTGGGCCGTGACCTCGTCAGCGAGGTGATGCCCGAGGCGGAGCGGGCCTGGAGCGAGCCGCTCGACGCCTGGGCGGAGCCGCTGCCGCAGCCGACCGAGGGGGGCGTGATGCCCGTGCCGCCGGCCTTCGGCGCGGAAAAGCACGTCGTCGCCCTCGACTACGGCATGAAGTGGAACATCGCCCGACATCTGGCGAGCACCGGCTGCCGCGTGACCGTTCTGCCGGGCCGGGCGACGGCGGCCGACGTGCTGGCGCACAAGCCCGATGGCGTGTTCCTCTCCAACGGCCCCGGTGATCCGGAGGTGCTCACCTCGTGTGTGGAAACGGTCCGCGGCCTCGTGGGCCGGGTGCCGATGTTCGGCATCTGCCTCGGCCACCAGCTGCTCGCGCTCGCCTGCGGCGCCAAGACCTTCAAGCTCAAGTTCGGCCATCGCGGCGGCAACCAGCCGGTGATGGACCTCACCACGGGCAAGGTGGAGATCACCTCGCAGAACCACGGCTTCGCGGTGGACGAGGAATCGCTGCCGGCCGAACTCGAGGTGACGCACCGTAATCTCAACGACGGCACGATCGAGGGCCTGCGACACCGGTCGGCCCCGGCGGCGAGCGTGCAGTATCACCCCGAGGCCGCCGCCGGCCCGCACGACTCGGCCTACCTCTTCGCCCGCTTCCGCCAGATGCTGGCCTGAGTCCGTCGTCCCGAACCGCTCTGCGGCCAAGCGGCCCGTTCGCCTCACGGTGCACTTCGGATGCCGCCGCTTCCTGCGGTCGACCAGTCGTGCGGGACGAAGCCGAGGGCCCGGGCGGGTGAGTCGGGCTTCAGGCGGTAGTCGTGCCGGTCGGCCGCGACGAAGCCCGGGTCGGCCACGATCGAGCCCTGCTCGTGGCCGGCGGTTTGCCACTCGGCGAGCGTCTTGCCGAGAAACGTCACCGGCTCGCCGGCCGTGTTGCACCAGCAGTTGGAGCCCGTGACCGCCCGCAGCTTGTCCCACGGCCCCTTGATCGACTGCCCGGTCCGCCAGGCGATGACGTTGCGTTCGAACGTGAACGAGTGATGGTCTTCGGGCCGAGAAACCTGCACCTGCCAGTCGCGGGCGTTGACGAACACGTTGTGCCGCACCACGTTGTCACGGCCGTAGTGCTGGTGGAAGCCGCCCGAGGTGGTGTCGTAGACGAGGTTGTGCTCGTAGACGATGCCCGTCGTGCCCTCGTCGGCGTAGAGGCCCCAGCCGCCGTAATTGCGGCCCGCCACGTCGTGGATCACGTTGCCACGGACCACCGTGCCCGCGGCGTCGCCGAGCGTGTAGATGCCCCCCATGTCGCAGAGCAGGCCCTGCCCGATCCGGTGGATGTGATTGGCCTCGATCCGGTTCCGCTGCCCGCGGCTCTCGCCGTAGCCCCAGGTCCAGCCGGCGGAGATGCCGGTGTAGAACATGTCGAAGATCTCGTTGTGGGTGATGGCGTTGTCCGACGACTGGCCAATCCAGATGCCGACGGCGGTAGGGAAGATGCGGCCGCCGTGGCGGATCGTGCAGTGGTCGATCGTGTTGCCGGCGGTGTGGTCGGCGTCGGCCTTCGCGATCGCCGCCGTGCCGATCCGCACGCCCCCTGCGGCCAGGTCCTCGACGAGGCACCGCTCCACGCGGCAGTCGCGGCAGCCCTTGCGCAGCCAGAGGCCGTAGCCTCCCGTGTGGGCGAGCGTGCAGTCGCGAATCACGATCTGCCGCGCACCATCCACCATCACGGCCGCGGTCACCGGCTCCGCCGCCTGCACCGGGTCGAAGCCGGCCGGGGGCGTGAGCCACTGGGTGTGGTGAAACGCGATCCCGGAAAACGTCAGGTGCTCGCACGGCCGCCCGTTCGCCAGATCGCCCTGGATGACGAGCAGCTGCGGCGCGACCGGCGCGATCACCTCGGCGGTGGCGAGCGTTTCACCGGGCCGCGGCTTGTAGACGAGCCGCCCGGCCGCGTCGAGAAACCATTCGCCCGGCTCGTCGAGGAAGGCCCGGGCATTGGCGAACACGGCCGTCGATTTCGCATCCCAGCGGTTCCACGGCTTCATGCCGAGGCCGCTTACGACCACCTGCCGTCTTTCGGGGTCGAGCCGCTCGATGAACCGGCGGGTGATGTCCCACTTGTGGTGCATGGTCAGTTCCACGGCGGCGACGGCGGCGGGGTCGAGGCCGGCGAGCGGGCCGAAGCCGTCGGGGGCGAGCGTGACGGTCTGCCGGGCGGCGGCGAGCCGCTGCTTGGATTTCGGCATGTTGGGACTTGGCTTGTTGGGATTTGGCTTCGCACCGGAAGCTGCAGCGGCGCTCGTGTCCGCTTGCGTGAGCGGCTCCTCGATGCAGGCCTCGATCGCAGCCACGCCCGCGTCGGGCTCCCGCGCCCGCACCGCGCGGACGCCGTTCACGAACAGCTGCTCGAACCGCCAGCGGTCGGCCGGCGGCGTGGCGAGTGCCGCGGCGGGAATGTCGGCCACCCACAGGCCGGTATCGGCTCCCGTGCCTTCGCGCAGGCCCGAGATCGGCCGGCCGCCGCTGATCACGGGTCGCGCTTCGGGCCGGGCACTCGGGGCCGCTTCGTACGAGACGGGCGCGGCGGCCGTTCCGCCGTCGTCGGGGCCGAGCACGAAGGGCCGCGTGAGCCGGTAACAGCCGTCGGCGAGAAGCACCCGCGCGGGAAGGCCCGCGCCGTCCGGAGCCGCGCGGCGGACCCGCAGCAGGTC
>Ga0214917_10005519_pt1 | contig 13477 bp, 9 predicted proteins | sample LL_1208_BB_MetaG_FD_177983 | JGI IMG/M metagenome (GOLD analysis project Ga0214917, IMG submission 177983) | Freshwater microbial communities from Lake Lanier, Atlanta, Georgia, United States - LL_1208_BB | ecosystem: Environmental > Aquatic > Freshwater > Lake | place: USA: Georgia | collected... | reverse complement strand
GAGACGGCAGCCGACGGCGATCCTGTCGCTGGTCACCGACGTGGCCGACATGCTCGGGCACGTGGGTCGATTCGCCGGACGGACGATCGAGATCGCCGCGGGTGCCGATGTGCTCGTCGAGGTGAATCCACAGGAAATCAAGCAGGTGGTGCTCAACCTCCTCGTCAACGCCCTCGACTCGATCGAAGACACGGGCCGAGTGCAGGTGGCCGTGCGGCGCGACGGCGGGACCGCCGTGCTCACGTTCAGCGACGATGGGTGCGGCATGAGTGACGAGGTGCTCGAGCATCTGTTCGAGCCGTTCTTCACCCGGCGCAAGACGGGGCAGGGCACCGGACTCGGGCTGTCGATCGTGAATCGCATCGTGGCCGACCACGGCGGTCGGATCGAGGCAACGAGTGCCGGCCCGGGGCAAGGCTCCACATTCAAAGTCACTCTGCCGGTCGCCGAGATCGGCAGCACGCACCCGACCGTCCCGTCAGCCAGGAAGGAGGTGGATCATCCCAGCCAGCAAGCAGCCTAGGCCGATGCGCATCCTGTTCGCCGACGACGAGGCCTCGCTCCAGGAGCTGATGAGGATCGAACTGCCGCGGCTGGGGCACGAGGCGACCGTCTGCCCCGATGGCCGTACGGCCCTCGCCGCACTGGACCGCACGGCGTTCGACTGCGTGATCGTGGATCTCGACATGCCAGGCGTGGGCGGCCTGGACGTCATCACCCGCGTTCGGGAGACGTCGCCCGATACCGAGGCCGTCATCATCACCGGCAAGTCGTCGCTCGAAAGCGCGATCGCGGCCGTGCGCAAGGGCGTGTTCGACTACCTCACGAAGCCCTGCAAGCTCGCCGACATCCAGGCCGTGCTCGAGCGGGTACGAAAAAAACGCGAATTGACCGCCCGGCTGAAGGCGCTCGAAGGGCGAGTGCGCCGGGCAGAGGGAGCCACGCAGCTTGTCGGCACGTCGGCGGGACTTGACGCCGTGAGGCGGCTCGTGGCCCGCGTGGCGGTGAGCGACTCGACCGTTTTGATCCGGGGCGAGACGGGCACCGGCAAGGAGTTGGTGGCCCGGGCGATCCACGAGGGAAGCCCGCGGGCCGCGGGGCCGCTCGTGGCCGTCAATTGCGGCGCCCTCCCGGAGCATCTCGTGGAGAGCGAACTGTTCGGCCATCGCAAGGGAGCCTTCACCGGTGCCGACGAGCACCGGGCGGGGCTGTTCGAGGTGGCCGATGGCGGCACGTTGTTTCTCGACGAGATCGGGGAACTCCCGAGGGCGCTCCAGCCGCGGTTGCTCCGGGCGCTCGAGAGCGGTGAGATCCGCCGGGTGGGCGACAGCCATCCGATCACGGTCGACGTGCGCGTGGTTTGCGCCACGCACCGCGCGCTCGAGGAAATGGTCGCGGCCGGGGCATTTCGCGAAGACCTGCTGTTTCGGATCAACACGTTCGAGGTGGCGATTCCGCCGCTACGGGAGCGGCTCGACGATATTCCCGCACTCGTACGGCACTTCGTGCGGAAGTCGCGGCCGCAGACGCCGCCGGAGGCCGAGGTGGCTGAACCAGCCGTGTTCGCGGCTCTCGCCGCGCACCACTGGCCCGGCAACATCCGCGAATTGGCCAACGTGGTCGAGCATGCGATCGTGCTTTGCGACGCCCTGCCGCTGTCGGTCGATCATCTTCCTGCCCGCCTCGGCGCGGCACGGCCGCGGGCGGCGGAGCCGGCCGCGCCAGCGCGGACGCCGGCGGTGGCCGTGCCCACGCCAGCGTCTCCGACGAAGCCGGTGAGCCTTCGGGAGCTCGAGACGCAGGCGATCCTCGAGGGCCTCGAACGCAACCGCGGCAACAAGGCACGGACCGCCGAGGAACTGGGGATCAGCCTGAAGACCCTCTACAACAAACTGCACCAGCTCCAGGAAGGCACGGCAGAGCGGTCTGCGTAAGGACGACGGCTGAAAACTGTGTTAGGTCTTCCTGACGACGCCGGCGAGGACGCCGAGTACACGGGCATTCTTCACGTAGATCGGCTTCATCGACGAGTTTGCAGGCTGGAGTCGGATGCGATCACGCTCCGGGAACCATTGCTTGAGCGTCGCCTCGCCATCTTCCGTCTGCGCCACCACGATGTCGCCGGAGTGGGCCGTCTGCTTCTTCTGGATCACCACCCAGTCGCCGTCGGCGATCTGGGCGTCGATCATTGAGTCGCCCATCACTTTGAGCACGAAGTGGTTGTCACGGTTGAAAAGGTCCTCGAAGTCGATCCGCTCCTTCTGCTCCTCGGCGGCCCGCAGAGTGCCCGCCGCCACCCAGCCGGCCATCGCCAGGCCGCGCAGGTGCGCCGGCTCCATCACGAGCTCGATCGCCCGCGACATGTTTTTGCCGCGGGTGATCAGCCCCTTGCGCTCGAGCGCCTTGAGATGGCAGACCACGCCGTTCGGCGAGCGAATCTTGAAGGCCTGTCCGATCTCGCGGACCGTGGGTCCGAAACCGCGAGACTGGATCTTCTCGCGGATGAAGCCGTAGATCTCCATCTGCCGCTCCGTCGGGGCGTCGCTGCCCTCCGCATCCATTTCGGCATGAGGCAGCAGGCTGCCGAGAGGGCTGGGGCGGAGCGCGGTCTTCGGCCGGCGACCACCACGGGTTCCGGTCCGTGCGGACGCCTTTTTTCGCGCGGTGGACTTCGAGGCTGATTTCGGTGCAGACTTCGTGGCGATCTTGGGCATGGGTGCCTGACGGCTGGGCCGTTTCCTGAAGAAAGGTGAATCTGGACGCCGGTTCCTTACTATACGGCCGTTCAATGAAAAGTCCAGTGGTTTTTTCCGGAAGACGGGGGCGGGGGGTGTCGGGGACACCGAGCGACCGCTCCATGGCATACACTGCACGGATCGGTTCAGGTCACCCCTCGGAGTTTTTGCTGCCATGTCCCGTCTCCCACTTCTCGCCGGGTTGCTCTCGCTTTTGGTGTTCGTGGCAGTGGCGAGGTTCCCGGCGGCGGTCGGGGGCGAGACAGCCGCCGTCGTCGAGAAGGTGTTGGGCAGGCAGGGTGACAAGAAGTCCACGGCTGTGATCGCCCAGGTCACCCTGGCGGGCACTCTGCCCGATGGTGTGGGACAGGGCGGGCTGCTGGCGGACGTGGCGCCGCACCTCCACAGGGTGGTCGAGCGGCTCGACAAGGCAGCCGCCGACGGGCGCGTGAAGGCGGTGGTCTTGTCGATCGAGTCGCCCGATCTCGGCAGGGCCCGGGCCGACGAGCTCCGGGCGGCGATCGGCCGGCTCCGCAAGGCGGGCAAGCCCGTGGCGGCCCACCTGGTGGGCTCCGAACCCGTGCACTACATGGTGGCGCTGGCCTGCGACACGATCGCGATGCCGCCGGCCGCCACGCTCGAGATCACCGGCGTGCGGGCGGAGATCACGTTCTTCAAGGAATTGCTCGACAGGCTCGGCGTGCAGGCGGAGATCCTGCAGGTGGGAGAGTTCAAGGGGGCCGGTGAACCGCTGACACGATCGACGATGAGCCCGCAGTTGCGGGCTCAATACGAAGCCTTCGTGGGCGACCTCTTCGAGCAGCTCGTGGAGCGGATCGCAGCCGATCGGAAGCTCGTGCCTGAGAGGGTGCGGGAACTCGTCGATACGGGTGTGTTCACGCCCGAGGCGGCCCGGCAGGCGGGCCTGATCGACACGGTGGGCTACGAAGACGAGGTCGCCGCCGCGCTCGCAAAGCGAGTCGAGCTCGCCGAGCCGAAGATCGCGCGCGATTACGCCGCCCGGAAAATAGACAACGACTTCTCCGGCATCGGCGGGCTCGTGAAGCTCGTGGAGATGCTCTCGGGGCAGAAACAGGCGGCGGCCTCCGGCAAGCACAAGCAGGTGGCGATCGTGCACGTGACCGGTGAAATCGCCGAAGGGAAGGGGCGAGACGACCTCCTCGCCGGGGGCGCGGCCGGCAGCGACGCGGTGATCGAGGCGATCCGCGACGCGGCGCAAGACGAGAAGGTGGCGGCAATCGTGCTACGGATCGACTCGCCCGGTGGATCGGCGCTGGCGAGCGACCTGATCTGGCGCGAGGCGGAGCGGACGAAGAAGCCCGTGGTGGCGAGCCTGTCCGACACGGCCGCCAGTGGCGGATACTACATCGCGGTGGCCGCTGACAAGATCGTGGCCGCCCCCGGCACGCTGACTGGCTCGATCGGGGTCGTGGGGGGCAAAATCGCGGTCGGTAACGCACTCGACCGGCAAGGCGTGCACACCGACGTGGTGAGCAAGGGCAAGAACGCAGGCTGGCTCTCGATGCAGACACCCTTCACCGCCACCGAGCGCGAGGCCTTCATGGCCACGATGACGGACGTCTACCGCCTGTTCACGACCAAGGTGGCCGCCGGCCGAAAACTCGACGTGGCGAAACTCGACACGCTCGCCCAGGGGCGGGTGTTCACCGGCCGGATGGCGCAGGAGGCGGGCCTCGTGGACCGGCTCGGCACACTCGACGACGCGATCGAAGAGGCGAAGCGGCTGGCCGGCCTCGCGGCCGACGACGAGATCGAGCGCGTCCTGCTCCCCGAGCCGCGCGGGCTGTTCGACGACCTGTTCGGGATGACGGGCCCCGTCCTGCCGCCTGTGGCCGGTGCCGACCTCGTTGCCCGGATGATCGGGCTTCCCGGGATCGAGGCCGTCCGAGCCCACGTCGGCACACTCTCGGCGCTCACGAGCGGCCGTCCGCAGATGCTCCTGCCGATGCGCGTGAAGGTCCGCTGACGCGGCCGTGGAGTCGGGGTGTCGGGGCGAGCCTCGACTCGCCCGACACGGTGAGTCCTCGCCCGCGGTCAGTCGGCCGTGCCCGGCGGCTCGTACTCGAATTCCTTCCACTTCATCGCCCGGCGGAAAGGCTCGATCCGCAGCACCACGTCGCCGTTCTGGAAGATCCGCACCGTGCCGTTGGTCTCGCTCACCGCCACGGCCACGCTCTTCGTGCGGCGGGTGATCGCCGCGGCGGCCCAGTGGCGGGCGCCGAGGCCTTTGGCCACCGACACGCTCTCGGCCGAGGCGTCGATATAGCGGGCGGCCCCCTCCACGGTGCCGTCGGGGCCGACCACGAAGGCGCCGTCGAGCTGGGCGATCTCCTTGATCCCCTCGCGCACGCGCGGGTCGGTGAGCTTCCGCTCGGAGCGGCTGTAGCCGCGGACCGGGTCGAAGCCCGTGGCGTGGCTCGATTGGAGCACCTTTCGGGTGTCGCCGACGACGAACAGCGTGCCGACGGGCTTCCCCTCGCGGCCCTCGCGACCGATCTCCACAGCGAGGTCGACCACGATCTTCAGCGTTTCCAGCGGCACCTTCGTCTCGAGGTTTCGCAGATCGCGGCTGGTGAGCTGGCCGAGGTGTTCCTCGAGCCGGAGCACGCTCACCGAGTCGGCTGTGCCGGCCTCGAAGCCACTGTACACGGCCACCACCTGCGCCTCCGGGGCGATCGATTCGGCGGCCACGCACTCGAGCAGGGCCTGCGTAAGCCGCTCGTGCACCGGGAGGCCGGCAACGTCGAGGAGCACCGGTTGGAGGCCATGGTCCGCGGCGCCCTCCAGATGCTCCTCCTCGTCGGCCGCCACGAGCATCGACGTGCCGCCGACCCGCTCGCGCACCCTCTCCCAGTCGAGCCGCTGGTCGACGAGGAGCAAGAGCGCCTCCGCGCCGGTCGCCTCGCACAGCCGCGCGCCGGCGTCGAGCAACTGCTCCAACTGCGGCGACAGATCGGGCGTCGGCATGCGGCACTCCCTCGCCCCGCGTGGCGGAAAGCCCGAGCGTCGGGTGCTGCCGCAGGGAGCGTGCCGGGCCCGTTCAGCGGACCCGTGGGGGAAGACTACGGAGAGTTCGCGATCGGTTCAAGAACGGCCCGCCGGAGACGGGCCGACGTCAACGGCGGCGCGGCGCGGCCGGCTTTTTGGACGGTGAGCCCGGGATCGTGCCCGGATTCGTCGCCAGCTGCGCCGCCTCGGGCGCGGCCTTCATCGGCCCGTGGAAGGCCGCGATGCCGCCGGGGAGCACGGTGCCCCAGGTGCGTTCCTGGTAGATGGTGAGGGCGTGCAGGGCATGCCCCATCGGGCCGATCTTCCACTCCCGCGACGGCTGCCGGGCGAGGGCCGAGGTCAGAAACTCGACCGCCGCCACCACCCGCGGCTGGTAGAGAGCCTCCTGATCGAGCGAGGCGACGAGCCACTCGAGAATATGGCCTGTCGTCTGCACCTTGCGGTCGATGTCTTCCTCGCGATCGGCGGGATACTTGAACCATTCCGTGCTGAACGATCCGTCGGGGTTTTGCAGTTTCGTGAGGGCGAAGTTCTGGTAGTCACGGACGAATTTGTCGGCCCGTGCGTAGTGGCCGTCGAGCCTGCCCGTCGCCCGCACCCGGCGCTGGCAGCCGTAGGCGAGGCCGAACAGCCGGTGCGTGCCGCCGCACGGCGCCCCCCGGATCGGCTGCTCGATCTCCTCCGCGACGAGTTTCTCGAGGTTCCAGGTTTTGCCGTCGCGGCTCTGCCATTCGGCGTCGTTCGGGAGGTAGTGGGCCAGGCCGATGAGAGCGAAGGTGAGTTCCGTGTTCGACTTGCAGGCGAGCTTTTCCTCCTCGACGAGATCCGCCACCGTGAACGACTTCGACTCGATCGAGATCGGCGACTTCAGCGACACGCGGCACTGCGCCAGAATGGCGAGATACTGCGCGGAATGCCCCTGGACTCCGATTCCCTTCTGGGCCACGACCCTCTCGTCCACGGCGGCGAGCATCACCTGCCCGCGGCACCGGCCGCCCATGTTCATCCAGCCGATCGCGTTCACGAGGCCGCCGGTCGGGCCGCCGACCCGCACCTGCGTCGGGATGCCGAAGGCGATGAAGCCGTGCATCACCTCCCAGGGCGTGTTGCTCGCCGTGTTGAGCGGCCGCCGCTGGTAGGTCGCGAGGGTGTCGGCGATCAGCGCCTTGAGCCGCGTGAACCGCCGCGTGCGCGGCGGCTGGGGGCCGGTGCCCTGGCGGCTCTCGGCGGCTTTGATCGCCGCCTGCTTGTCGATCATGGCCCCCGGCATGTTCGGCTGGGCCGGTGGGGACTGTACCGGCGGCGGGGATGCCGATCGATAGTCGGCGATCGGCATCGCCGGCGTGGTCGGCTGCGGCTTCACCGGGGGCGTGTACGTGGGGTTGAGCGCCGCCGCCGTGACGCGGTCAGCCGTCGCCTTCAGCGACCTGGCGAACGACACCGTTTCCTCCCACGTCGGCACGCGTGGCGGTGCCGAGGGCGGCTGGATGGGGAGGCTTTCGATCCGTAGTTCAGCCTGCGTCGGCCGCGTAGAGTCGCCATCGCCGCGTCCGGCGTGTCCGGGCTCGACGGTCTCGAGGGGGGGCGGCGTCGGGGCCGGGATGAAAGCCTGGGCGGTGGTCGGCTTCTTCGTGAGGGCGTCGAACAGCCGCTTGCCCGGGTAAGACAAAGCTGGAGGGGCGGCGATCGAGTGGGTTTCGACGGGAGGGATCAGCAGGCCTGTCGCCGCGGCGCCCAGCGCGGCCGCCAGCCATCCGGCGGCCCGGAGGCACCGAGGCGACCGTCGACACGCCCGAGGCTCCCGCGAACCGCTGCCAGTCGCGACATCGTGGGTGGATCCGTGGTGCAACAACACAAATGATTTCGCCGGCGGGCCTTGCATGCGTCTGCGGTTGGGGTATCGGCCGTTTGCCGGTGGGGAACACGGCGGCCCGACGGGGCGCCGCAAGGGTTTCGGCAGACCGCTCGACACGCCCAGCCTGCGCGTCTTGCCAGGCGGGGTCGGATCCGGCTCGAACTCCGCTCGAAACGGGTCGGGCCCGCCCGACTCCTGGTCAGAACAGCTTTCGCCAGGCTTCGGCGATCGACCAGGACTCGACGCGGCCGGGGTCGGCCGCCCACTCGCGCCACACGTTGACGTCGTTGCCAAGATCGCGGCCGCTCACCTGCTTGAGCGCCGCCACGGCGCGGTATTGCACGGCCGGATCGGGATCGGAGAGCACCTCCGCCAGGGCCGGAATCGCCGCTTCGTTCTCGAGATCCCCCAGCATCCGGATGGCCTGCAGGCGGACGTCGAGGTCGCGGTCGGCGCGGCAGCGGTTCGCCAATTGCTGCACGGCTTCCGGGCCGCCCCGCTCGCGCCACACCTGGCAGGCCCGCGCACGGACGCGATCGTCGGGATCCTGCATCGCACCCTTGCAGATCGCCAGCGCCGAGGGGGTGTCGAACATGCCGGCGACGGCCACGATCTCGCAGCGCACGCGGGCATCGTGCTCGCCCAGCACCTGCTCGGCCAGCCCGCGGGTGAACTCCATTTCCTTGCCACCGCCTTCAGCCTTGGCCTGCTTCGCGTCGGCCTCGAGCGACTTGATCCTCTGATTGGCCGTGGGGCCATAGAGTTCCGCGTTCTTCGCCGCCTTGTCGGAGGCGGTCCAGGGCAGCCAGCCAGAGCAGCCGGCGACGGCCGGCAGCAGCGCCCCCAGCACGCACGCGGCCCGCAACCGCCAGGTGGCGGAACGCCGCAGCGTGAGTGAGTCGCCGGAGTGGGAGATCGTCATGGCGCGGGTGCCCCGTGGGACGGCGTCTGGCCGACCGCGGCGAACCTTATCCGGCGACCCGCCACCGGGCCAGAGCAAATGCCGCAGCGTTCGGCCCCCCGCGGTCACCCGCCATACAGGTTTTGCACTTTACCAGGTTCGCCGAACCTGCTTGCATGAAACGGATTCTCCGGTCGTGTCCTCAGGTCGTGGAGCCGGCAGATGCGGTGGCTGGGACTCGCGTTGTGCATGGGTGCGGCCGTCGCCACGGGGCCGGCCTGGGAGCGGGTGCATCTCGCCGGTGATGCCGGCGACCGCGTCGTCGAGGCGCAGGTGGTCGTCGAGGCCCTCGATGGAAGCCTGCTCCTGGAACACCGCGACCAGCGGCTGGAAGTGGCGACTGCAGCCGACGTCGGCGATCGGGCGCCGATCGAACCGCCGCCCGAGTCCCCCACGCCCCGAGAGGTGGGCGCAGACGTGCTCCGGACGTTGCCCCGGGGTTTCGATCAACTGTCCACGCGGCACTATGTCGTCTGCTTCGACACCTCGCGGGCCTATGCGCAGTGGTGCGCCGCCCTGTTCGAGCGGCTCCACGACGCGTTCATGAATTTCTGGCGCCAGGCCGGGCTCGAGCTCGCCGGGCCGGATCGGCCGCTGGTCGTCGTGATCTTCGCCGATCGGCAGCGTTACGAGGAGCATGCCGCCCGCGATCTGGGCGCGGCGACCGACCGCGTGGTGGGCTACTACAATCTCCTCACCAACCGCGTGACCACGTTCGATCTCACCGGTGGTGAATTGGGTGGCGGGCGGGAGAGCCGCTCGGCCGGCCGTGCCGGGCTCGAGATCCTGGCCAGTCAGCGGGCTGCCGGGCTCGTCGCCACGCTGGTGCACGAGGCCACGCACCAGATGGCGTTCAACTGCGGGTTGCATCGTCGGCTGGCGGCCGTGCCGCTGTGGGTGAGCGAGGGAGTCGCGATCTACTTCGAAGCGCCAGACCTGGGGAGCGACCGCGGATGGCGCGGCATCGGCGGCGTCAATCCGCCGCGGCGCGAACGGTTTCTCGCCGGCCGGCAGGCCGGATGGTTGGCCAGGATCGTGCGCGGAGACGAAGCGTTTCGCGATCCCGGCGAGGCTCTCGACGCCTACGCGGGCGCCTGGGCCGCCACGGCCTTCCTGATCCAGACGCGGAAGGGGGCGTTCATCGACTACCTGAGAGCGATGTCGCTCAAAGAACCCCTCGGGGAGGACGACGCCGGCCGTCGCATGGAGGAATTTTCCGCGGCTTTCGGGGCCGACCTGGTGGGCTTGGAGGAGGCGATCTTGAAGTTCGTCGCGCGGATGAAGTGACTGCGGCCAGGCCGCCCCGCTACACTGCAGGGAGGAGGATTCGCCATGCCGAACGTCCGTACGTCGCCCCTCGATCCCAGCCCGACCTCGCGACGCGAGTTTCTCGCCATCTCGTCCGGTGCCGTGATCGCAGGCGGGGCATTGCCGGCCGCAGGGGGGTGGGCAGCAGGTGCCGAGATCCGCATCGGCCTCATTGGCTGCGGCGGCCGCGGGACGGGCGCGGCGGTTCAGGCCGCAGCAGCCGATCCGGGCGTGCGGATCGTGTCGCTCGGCGACATGTTCGCCGACCAACTCGCCTCGGCGGCGCACGTGCTGGCCCGAGACGCGGCGGGCCAGTTCGCCTGCCCTGCGAAGGACCGGTTCTGCGGCGGCGACGCCTATCGCCGTGTGCTCGACGCCGGCGTCGATGCCGTGCTGATCGCGGCCCCGCCCCATCTGCGTCCGCTCCATGTGGAGGCGGCTGTCGCCGCCGGGGCGCACGTATTCTGCGAGACTCCAGCGGCGATCGACCTGCCGGGAGCGGTCCGCGTGGCCCGGGCCCTCGCCCAAGCGAGAGCGGCGGGCCGCACGATCGGCTCGGGCCTTCACTCCCGGCGTGATCCGCGTTTGGCGGCGGTCATCGACGAGGTTCGAACGGGGATGATCGGTCGGCCATGGCGCGTGAACCTGCATGCGACGCCCGGCCTGCCGTGGCGACTTCCGAGCCAGGCCGGCTGGTCGCCTGCGGAGACGCGGCTCCGCAACTGGGTGTCGCACGAGTCCCTCTCGGGAGGGCACTTCGTCGAGCGGCACGTGCATGCCATCGATCGGGGGCTGTGGGTGCTCGGCGATCGCCCGCCCGATCTGGCGGAGCCGCTGCCGACCCCGGTCGGCGACGGCATCGCGGTCCGGTTTCGGTTCGCCGACGGTGCGGAAATCCGAGCGACGTGCATCCACGGAGCGAAAGGCACGCGGCCTGCCCGGGAGTTCGTGAACGCCAGCCTCGGAACGCGGCATCTGTCGTTGGCGGCCGATGGGCGCCGGTTTCAGGCGACCATGGACGCTTTCCTCCGCTCGATCCGCTCGGGGGCCGGCATGCCTGGCATGGACGACAGTGGCATCCTGGTCCGTGGCAGCCTGGTCGCGATCATGGGGCGGTTGTCCGCCGCCTCGAGCCGGCCTGTCAGTTGGGAAGAGATGCTCTCGGCAGCCGACGTCACTTTCCCAGTGTGCCAAACCGTCGGGGGAGTGAATCTCGCCGACGTCTGACGTCGATACAACCAGCATCCTCGCTCCAACCGTCACATGGCAGCCCCCCGCGCCACCGTCGTGCAGTCGCTCAGCATCGCGCTGATCGTGTTCGTGATGCTCACGTTCGTGCTCGCGGTCACGACCTACCTGTTTTTCCGCCAGAAATTCGATGCCGAGGCGGCGGCCCAGGTGGCCGCGGCGGAGATGGCCCAGGCCAAGACGGCTTTGGCGACCGCCGAGGGGGACAAGAACAAGCTCAAGGAGATCCTCGGATTTTCCGAGGACAAAACGGTCGCCGACATCGAGACGGAAGTCAACGAGTTGTTCGAGAAGAACCACGAGGATTTCAACAAGGATTCGAAGTCGTACCGCAGTTTCAGCGAATGGCTGCTGGAGTCGAACGAAGCGAAGGACAAGACCGTCGGCGACCAGAGAAAGAAGGTCGACGAGCTCGAAAAAGAGTTGAGAAGCGCACGTGATGCGGCCGTGAAACAGCGGGAGAACCTCGAGGAACAGGCGCGGAAGAAGGAGCAGGAGGCGGCGGCGCTCAAGAAAGACTTCGACACCCGGTGGCAGGAGCACGAAAGCCGGTCGAAGAGCCTGACGGAAGAGCAGCGGAAGGCGTTCGACCGGGCGGAGCGGCTCGACCTGCTGGACCAGGAGATCGCCAAGGGTGAGCCGCTGCTTTCCGCGCCGCGGCAGGCGCGGTTCAAGACCCAGCCGCCCGAGGGCCGCGTCGCGATCCTGTTCGAGGAGTTGCGGGATCGGGAAAAACTGATCGCGCGCCAGAACGAGATTCTCGGCGACCTCCGGGTCGCCGACAGGAAACTGCAGGACACCGTACTCGCATCCACACCCGCGGACGACCGGATCGGCGGGTTCGACGGCCGGATCCTCTCTGTGAACGAGGTCGACCGCACCGTCCTCGTCGACGTCGGTTCGACGCGCGGTCTGCGGCCGGGGCTCGTGATGCGCGTCTACGAGCCGGGTGACCCGCGGCCGCAGGCGGGCGACTTCAAGGCGGTGGTCGAGGTTGTCGCCGTGGAGAGCGGCGCCCTGGCCCGAGCTCGGATCCGGTCCGACGCAGTAGGGAATCCGATCCTCCCGGGCGATCGGGTGGCGACGAGCCTCTGGTCGCCGGATGGCACGTTCGAGGCGGTGGTCGTCGGGTTCGTGCAACTCGACGCCGACCAGAAGTCGGATCAGGATCGGCTCCAGGAACTCATCGAGCGGATCGGCGGACGCGTGGAGCCGGGGGTGTCGTCGGCGACGACGATGCTGATCGATGCGGGGCTGCCGCAGTCGCCGGGAGGGGTGCTCGAAAAGGCCGCCGGCTGGCGGGCGGCGGACGAAAAGCGCCGCGACAAGGAGACGAAGGAGGCCCGGCGACTCGGGATCCGGGTCGTGAGCGTCGATGCCTTCCTCGACATGATGGGTCTCGATCGCTCCGCACTCGATTCAAACCGGTTGCCCCGTGTCGGGAGCCAGCCCGCTCCCGCCGTCCCCGGCGGCGTGGCATACTGACCGAATCGCCGCCCGGCTGTTCGGGAGGCGGACTCGTCTCCTGGAGGCCGACGTCGTGAGCATTTTCCGTGCGTGGCTGGGCCGTATCCTGGCCGCAGTGATCCTCTGTGTGGCACCTCCCGCGGCTGGCCGACTCGCGGCCGACGAGGCGGGGTTCCTTCCGATCTTCGACGGCAAGACGCTCGACGGTTGGGAGGGGAATCCCGAGATCTGGCGGGTCGAGGACGGCGCCATCGTCGGCCAGACGACGGCCGAGAAGCCGATCAAGGCCAACACCTTCCTGATCTGGCGCCAAGGGAAACTCGACGACTTCGAACTCCGGCTGTCCTATCGCCTGACCGGCGGCAACAGCGGCGTCCAGTACCGGAGTCGCGAGTTCACCGACGTGGGACCGTTCGTCGTCGGCGGATACCAGGGCGATTTCGAAGCGGGCACGAAATACTCCGGCATTCTCTACGAGGAGCGCGGCCGCGGCATCCTCGCGCTCCGCGGTCAGCGGATGAAGATCAACGCCGATGGCACGAAAACCGCGGGCGAGGCGATCGGCACGGCCGAGGACCTCCAGAAGTCGATCAAGCCCGGCGACTGGAACGAACTCAGGATCGTCGCCCGAGGGCCGAAACTCCAGCACTTCATCAACGGGCAGTTGATGTCGGAAACGGTCGACGAGCAGGAAGGGAAGCGGGCGATCGAGGGAATCCTCGCCTTCCAGGTGCACCAGGGCCCGCCGATGAAGGTTGAATTCAAGGACGTCCACCTCAAGCGGCTGAAACTCGCCGATGGCCGCAAGAAGCTCGTGATGGTGGCGGGCAGGCCGAGCCATCCGCCGGGGCA
>Ga0214917_10005517_pt1 | contig 13481 bp, 12 predicted proteins | sample LL_1208_BB_MetaG_FD_177983 | JGI IMG/M metagenome (GOLD analysis project Ga0214917, IMG submission 177983) | Freshwater microbial communities from Lake Lanier, Atlanta, Georgia, United States - LL_1208_BB | ecosystem: Environmental > Aquatic > Freshwater > Lake | place: USA: Georgia | collected... | reverse complement strand
CAGAAACATCACCTCGCCTGCTCCTGATGGGTTTGGCATTGGTGCGAGGTCGGTAACGCTCTCCACCGTTGGAGTTGTCACTGGAATTGAGAAGCTTATTCAAGAGAAGATTCCAGTAACGCTCGCAGTTTCATTACATACCCCAGATGATGAACTCCGTGACACTTTGGTGCCAATTAATACCCGGTGGAAGGTCCGCGAAGTCCTTGCCGCAGCCGATGAATACGCCCGGACAACAGGGCGTCGTTATTCAATTGAATATGCCTTAATCCGCGATGTTAATGATCAAGCCTGGCGCGCAGATTTACTCGGTCGGATGCTCAAAAATAAGAATGCCCACGTGAATCTCATCCCACTTAATCCCACACCTGGTTCGAAGTGGACCGCTTCTCGTCCCGAAGATGAACGCGCATTTGTGGCAAAGCTCGAAAGTTATGGCGTGCCGGTAACGGTGCGCGATACCCGTGGACGCGAAATTGATGGCGCGTGTGGTCAACTAGCAGCAAGTGAAAAATCTAAGCGTTAGTAACTCTTAGTCTCCGTCGTGCTTGAATCAGTGATAATTTCAATTCCTGCGCTTGTACCAAGTAAAGAAGCTCCCGCACCTATCAATTCTTGTGCTTGTGAAAAGCTTTTGATAGAGCCAGATGCTTTGACTTGAACGCCATTTTTTGCTCGCTCCACCAAGAAGCGAATACTTGCAGGGTTTGCAATTTCAATCTGACCGCTACTTGCATTCTTAAGGTAAGCAACTCCGGCCTCAATTGAGAGCTCGACCGCCAGTTCTTTTTCGGCCGCTGTAAGAAGAGGTAACTCCAGCATCACTTTAATAGGCACTCCAGCGGCGCGAACAACCCCTGCAATATCTTCGCGAAATTCTCTATGCATTCCTGATTTGAGCCAACCAACCTGCACTCCAATATCAATCTGTGTTGCGCCTAATCTCACCAACTCAGCTGCCTCTGCAGCTTTACCGGCGCTGCTCATGACTCCTACGGTAGGGAAATCAAGTGCAGATGCAAGAGCAACATTGCTACCCTTGAGGATAGAAGCTGCGAGCGGAACCCACGATCCAGCAACCATGGCTGCATTAAATCCATACTTAAGAGCTTCTTCACAATGAGAAATCATTTCCGCGCGCGTGGCACCTACCGTTATTTTTGTATGTTGAATGTAGGGCGCGACATCTCGAGGATTTATTGGATATGAATTCATTTCGCTAACCATTTATTTATCTCATCTCTAGTGGGAAGTGAATCTATAACGCCAGCGATACCTACACAGTGGGCGCCAGCAGCTGACGCAAATCTAATTGCCTCTTTCAAAGCTTTCCCTTCAGCAAGTGCAACCGCAAGTGCCGAAGTAAAGCTATCGCCTGCACCTGTCGTATCAACAACTTTATCTACTTTAAATGATGGAACCTCAAAGAGATTAATTCCATCATCAACTAAGCATCCTTGAGAACCAAGAGTCATAATTATTATTGCGTTGGTTTTTTCACGCATCAGTGCGAGAAGCTCTGTAGGAGACTTACCATGGTTATCTGGAAGACCCAGAAGAACAGGCGCCTCAGTGCGATTGGGAGTGATGTAATCAAATTGTGACCAAGTCTCTTCTGGCAGCTTGGTTGCAGGGGCAGGATTAAGGAGAATCTTTACTCCTTCTTCACGACCGATAGCGAGGGCGGCAGTTACGGCGGAGAATGCAAGTTCCATGGAGACAATCAGAAGATCTGCTGCCGCTATATGTTTTCTGAAATTTTCAACATGTTCTGAGTTAATTTCATCGAGCGCTCCAGCTGCGACAATGATGCGATTTTCTCCCTCCGCATCTACAAGAATAAATCCCACCATGGTGTGCCCTTGGCCAGTGATAACAGAAGAGGCATCAACGCCCTCTGCCATCCAAAGTAGGCGCGCAGCCGCTCCAAAATCATCAGGACCAATCGCCGAAAGGAAACTAACCTCTGCGCCAAGTCGGGCCGCACCAATTGCTTGATTGGAACCTTTACCACCAGGGCCGGCGTCAAAATCACCTCCCATCAGAGTTTCGCCAGCTTGAGGAAATTTTGGAAATCGCATCGTCATTCCTACGCCATAACTTCCAACGACAGCGATTTTCATAAGAACTCTCTCAATCTGAGATTAATTTCTAGACTCGGATAAAGGAGTGTAGCCACTTCGAAATAAACGAGGGACGTTGGGTGAGCGCCTCTTCTCGATCTGCCAAATCGGTGGCAAAAACGCTCCCATTAACGCCTAACCAGCGAAGAGGCTCTGGCTCCCACATTGGGTTCTGCCAATTGACGTGGGGTAGCGCAGTGATGGGATGGTCACGCTCTAAAATTAAATGGCCAAGAGTTTTGCCAGCCAGATGCGAGAGCGTTACGCCATCGCCTGAGTAGCCACCTGCGCTGCCAATTCCACTTCCCTTATCCCAGTGAATATATGGGTGCCAGTCGCGAGGGATGGATACGGCGCCACCCCAACGATGGGTAAATTTCACTTTTTTAAGAATTGGAAACCATTCACGCGCTAACTCGATAATTTCCAAATGCGTACGGTGATCCATCTCATGTTTGCTTTTTAAGCGCGAACCAAAGAGATAACGCGCACCGCGTCCTCCGAGCGCTAATCTATTATCAATGGTGCGTTGTCCATAGTTCACCAAGTGGAGCGCTTCAGCGAATGTTTCTCGATGAGCTAAGCCAATCTCCTGCCACATTTCGTTAGAGAGCGGCTCTGTTGCCACCATCAATGAATAGATCGGTGCATGGTGGCGTGGGTTTTTAGAGAAAACTTCCGTTGCTTTAATTATTGATGGCGCACTCACGCTTGCCTTCTCAGTCGTCACTAAGTTCGGTTCAATTGACAGGACTCGAGTTTTCTCAAATATCTTCACTCCAAGTTGCTCTACCTGCCTGGCAAGTGCTCGCACCAAACGTCCAGGATGAATCACAGCGCACTCTGGGGTAAAGGTGCCACCAATAGCTCCGCGCATATGGATTCGAGCGCGCACCTCTTCTTTATCTAGCAGCGCTACATCATCGGTTACTGTTTCGCGCAATCGAGAGAGTTGGGCTTTATTGCGCGCGATAGTGAGCGTCCCACTTTTAACAAAGCCACTCTCGGGGGAGTGTTGATGAGCAAATGAGCCTATTTCTTCAATCGAAGTTAATAAGTGCGGGCGAACCAGTTCATACCCCGCAGTAGTGGGATAGAGCGCCGAACACCAGCCGCCATTTCTTCCGCTAGCGCCAAAACCAATACGTTCTGCTTCGAGCATAAGAATTCGAAGCGAGGAATCGAGAGTTTTTAAATAATAGGCAGTCCAGAGTCCGGTAAATCCACCGCCAACAATCACGACATCAGCATCAACTGCGCTAGTTAGCGGCGGGCGCTCCTCTTCGTTGTAGAGGAGCGTGTCGCTCCATAGGTTCATGTTCGACCTTCAGGCCACTCCTTGAGATATCCAGGGAGTGGATGGACTGTTGTCATCCGTGGGTCGGGAACGGGCGTGCCATAACGATGTTCAATGGGAATATTTCCCGCCCAGACCGGCCAACTGAGATCCTCTTCGCTATCCGCTGGAAATTTGGAGGAAATTTTCACACTCGCCTCTTCGAGCGAAAGACGTAGCATGCTGGTCTGTTTAATCTCCTGGTCATTTAGCGGTCGAAGCGATGAACGGCGACCGGGAAATAAGTGATCTGTTAGCGCATCGAATGCACGTACTTTCTCTTCACCATCAAGTTCAACGGCAGTTCCGAGAACTAATGCGCTTCGATAGTTCATCGACGATTCGAAAGCAGAGCGAGCAAGGACGAGCGCGTTCAGGTGTGTTACTGAGACTGCACAGGGGGCGCCACCCGCAAGAGTTTTGAAGAGTCTCGAAGCTTTGGAGCCGTGGAGCAAGAGCCAATCGCCATCGCGAGCGATAGCAACCGGGATAACAAATGGCTGACCATCTTGGATAAATCCCACATGCCCAACGAGGGCGGCATCAAGAATCTGATAGAGAATTTCTCTATCTTTAATCTCCTTATGCGGTACCCGATGAAGCGTTGTTCGCTTAGTGGAGCCAAGCGGTGCGTTAGAAGATTCCATTAGAAAATCAACTCGCATGCTTCGGTGAGAACTGAACGGAGAATTCCTTCAATCTCATCGAAATGAGTTTGATTGGCAATTAATGGTGGTGCAAGTTGAATGACTGGGTCGCCACGATCATCGGTTCGACAGTACAAGCCAGAGTCATAGAGTTTCTTGGAGAGAAAGCCGCGGAGTAATTTCTCACTCTCATCAGCGTTAAATGTCTCACGGGTAGAACGATTTTTCACCATTTCAATGCCATAGAAGAAACCGGCGCCACGAACATCGCCGACTATAGGTAAGTCATAAAGCTTCTCTAACGTTGCGTAGAAGTTTCCTTCATTTGCTAACACATGTTCATTAATCTTCTCTTTCTCGAAGATATCAAGGTTTGCTAACGCAACAGCGGCACCGACTGGATGGCCACCGAAAGTGAAACCATGAAGGAATGCATTGTTATCTTTGAGGAATGGCTCATATAACTTATCGCTTGCAATCATCGCTGCCATCGGGAAGTAGCCTGAAGTCATTCCCTTACCGCAGGTAATGATGTCTGGGGTAATTCCATAGAGCCGTGAGGCGAAGTAATCGCCAATGCGACCAAAACCAGTAATAGTCTCGTCGCAAACCATCATTACATCGTATTTATCGCAGATCTCCCGAACGCGTTCGAGGTATCCAGGAGGTGGTGGAAAGCAACCACCCGAATTTTGCACCGGCTCGACAAAGACCGCAGCGACCGTATCTGGACCTTCGAAATTAATTATCTCTTCAATGCGATTGGCAGCCCACTGACCAAACTCCATGTAGTCATCGCGATGATTTAATGGTGCGCGATAGAAGTTGGTATTTGGCACTTTAAAGTGTCCGGCAATCAACGGTTCAAAATATTGTTTTGCCGCAGGAATACCGGTGATAGATAGCGCACCTTGGGTAGTGCCGTGATAGGCAATCGAACGGGAAATCACTTTATGTTTTAGCGGCTTGCCAGTCATCTTGTAGTACTGCTTGATTAATTTGATTGCGCTCTCTACCGATTCACCACCAGTTGCCGAGTAAAAAACGTGATTTAAACCTTTAGGGGTAAATGAAGTTAAACGTTCGGCAAGTTCAATTGCGGGGGGATTGGCATAACCCCAAAGTGGAAAATACGAGAGTTGTCGCATCTGTTTTGCGGCAGCTTCGACTAACTCTTCTCTGCCATGGCCGATCTGCACGGTAAATAGTCCAGCGAGGCCATCGAATATTTTCTTGTCGCGATCATCCCAAATGTAAACACCCTCACCGCGAGTGATGACAGGTATTGCGCCACCTTGCTCATAATTACCCATACGCGAAAATGCCAGCCAGAGATTCTGCTTTGCACGCTCTGACCAATTCTCATGATGTTCATCATCGTGATAAAGGACTACGTCGGCTTCACTTGTTGTTGCCATGATTTATGTTCCCCAGTTATATAGCTGTTTTTGTAGTTTGAGATAAACGAAGCTTTCAGTGCTTCGCACGGACGGTATTGCCCGGATTCGTTGGAGCAGTTCTAGAAGATGTTCGTCGTCATCGCAGATTGCTTCGACAAGGATGTCGAAGTTTCCTGCAGTCACAACGACATAATCCACTTCACGGTATTTACCTAAGTGGTCTGCGACAGAGGTGATATCACCTTCCACGCGAACGCCAATCATTGCCATTCGAAAAGATCCGACGGTTAGGGGATCGGTGACCGCAACAATCTGAATCACCCCGGAATCAACGAGCTTCTGCACCCGCTGCCGAACCGCAGCTTCAGAGAGGCCAACCGCCGTTCCGATTGCCGCATAGGGCTTTCGACCATCTCCCTGTAGCTGCTCAATGATTGCCTTAGAGGCATCATCAAGGTGTACCGAGCGGCTCTTTTGGCGCATGAGCCCCAGCCTCTCACGCCCCTTGCCTGCAAAGCAACTGAATCCGAAGTTTTGCGAGGAAATTGCTACGATATTCGTAGATTTCTCGCCAAAATCCAGGTCATATCGTAGATATTGCCCTCCGCCAGTTACAGGGCGGCTCTGGCCCTCTTTTGCGGTGGCGCGTACGCTGACGGCCATGAAAACCCTCACCAATTTCATCAATGGCAAAAGCGTCCCCTCCGCTTCAGGAAAAACCCAAGATTTGATTAACCCCGCCACTGGCGAAGTCTTTGCCAAGGCGCCAGTTTCTAATCAAGCTGATGTCGATGCGGCAATGAATGCAGCTGCAGCAGCTTTTGAAGAGTGGCGGGATTCAACTCCCGGAGAACGACAGAGAGCAATTAATAAAATTGCTGATGCAATTGAAGCGCGTTCAGAGGAATTAATTGGAATTGAATCAGAGAACACGGGTAAACCGATTGCGGTCACCAGGCAAGAAGAGATTGGTCCGATGCTTGATCAGATTCGCTTCTTCGCGGGAGCTGCACGAAATCTAGAAGGTCGCTCTGCAGCTGAATATGTAAAAGGCCATACCTCATTTATTCGGCGGGAACCTATTGGCGTCTGCGCGCAAGTTACGCCATGGAACTATCCAATGATGATGGCTGTTTGGAAGTGGGCGCCTGCTATTGCAGCAGGAAACACTGTCGTACTTAAACCAAGCGATACCACTCCGGTTTCAACCTTATGGATGGCTGAGTTAATGCAGGAGTTTCTCCCTGCTGGCGTTATCAACGTTATTACCGGAGATCGCGATACAGGCCGTGCTCTAGTCGATCATGAGATTCCACAATTTGTTTCAATCACCGGGTCAGTTCGCGCAGGTATGGAAGTTGCTAAGGAAGCTGCGAAAGATCTAAAGAAGGTTCACTTAGAGCTTGGTGGTAAAGCGCCAGTTGTAATTTTTGATGATGCCAACCTTGAGGCAGCATGTGAGTGGATTGCAGTCGCTGGTTATTTCAATGCAGGGCAAGATTGCACTGCAGCAACGCGCGTTATCGTCGAGGCGAGCGCATATGACGACGTCGTTGCGCTACTTTCTGAACAAGCAAAGAACAACATTAAAGTTGGATCACCAGAGGAAGATGTATTGGTGGGTCCCGTTAATAACGCCAATCAACTTGCCCGGGTACAAGGCTTTTTAGATCGAACCCCAGCACATGCTCGAGTCACTGCGGGCGGAAGTCAGATCAAGCGACCTGGATACTTCTGGACGCCAACGGTGGTAGCAGATCTCAAGCAAGATGATGAAATGATTCAAAATGAAATCTTCGCACCGGTCATCACAATCCAGAAATTCTCCGATGAGTCAGAAGCGGTCCGGATGGCGAATGGCGTGAAATACGGCTTGGCTTCAAGCGTGTGGACTAAAGACCATGGACGCGCAATGCGGATGGCTAAAGCCTTTGATTTCGGCTGCGTCTGGATAAATACCCATATCCCGATGGTTGCAGAGATGCCTCATGGTGGTTTTAAGCACTCTGGATATGGAAAAGACTTGTCGAGCTATGGATTCGAGGATTACACCCGAATTAAGCATGTAATGACTAATCTACAGGCATAATCGAGAACCTTAACCGCTGCCCACTCTCTATCTGAAGGAGCATGGAATGAACGAAAACCTTTCGCCAGAGACACGAGCGTTAATCCGCGCACAACTTACTCGTCGGCGTTTCCTTGCGGGCGCTGGTGCCGTTGGTGCAACTGCAGTTCTTGCTGCATGCGGTGGTTCGAAAGAAGAGGCGGGAAGCGCAAGTGAGAGCGCGAGCGCCGATACATCAGGAACAGTCCGTTGGGCTAACTGGCCTGCCTATCTAGATTTCGATGCAAAATCCAAAAAGTATCCATCATTGGAAACATTTATCGCCGCCTCCGGAATCAATGTTGTCTACAAAGAAGATGTCAATGACAACGATGAGTTTTATGGAAAAGTCCAAGGACAATTAAAAATTGGAAAAGATATTGGATATGACATTGTCACTTTGACTGACTGGATGGCAGGTCGATGGATTCGTTTGGGATATGCACAAGAATTTGATGAAGGCGCGATTCCAAATAAAGAGAATATTCTCCCCACTCTCGCGAATGTAGGTTTTGATCCTGGACGAAAGAGTTCTTTGACGTGGCAATCAGGTTTTGCCGGCTTTGGTTGGAATAAAGAGCTTGTCCCTGGTGGCATTAAGAGTATTGATCAATTATTCGATAAGAAATATAAGGGTCGAATTGAAGTGTTGAGCGAGATGCGCGACACGATGGGCATCATCATGCAATATCAAGGAGTTGATCCTTCGCAGCCATTTACTGAAGATCAATTTATGAATGCAATTGATTTCCTTGAGAAGCAGGTCTCCGATGGCATGATTCGCCAAGTTAAGGGAAACGACTATCTTGAAGATATGGTCAATGGCGATGCAGTGGCAGTCATTGGATGGTCAGGTGACATTTTCTCGCTCGCAAATGAGAACAATGACAAGTTCGCCTTTGCAATCCCTGAATCTGGCGGAACGCTATGGAGCGATAACACCATGATTCCGACAACCTCAAAGAATAAGAAAAATGCTGAGGCGGTTATCAATAACTATTACGACCCTGCAGTAGCTGCACAAGTTGCTGCATACGTTAATTACATCTGTCCGGTTGTGGGCGCACAAGCAGAGATGGAGAAGATTGATCCAACTTTGGCTAAGAGCCCATTTATTTTCCCTGACGAAGCAACGCTCGCAAAGGTAAAGGTATTCCGCCCACTTTCACCAGAAGAAGAGACGACTTTTGGTGAAGCGTTCGCAGCCGCTTCCGGAAATTAGTTATGGTTGATGTCGCCGCTTCGGCAACTGGTGATTTGCAGCTCCGTAATATCCGCAAAGAATTTGGCGACTTCGTCGCTGTGGACGATCTAACGCTAACAATTCCGAAAGGCTCATTCTTTGCTCTGCTCGGCCCTTCAGGGTGCGGCAAAACTACGACTCTGCGAATGATTGCCGGCTTAGAAGAGCCAACCGCTGGAACTATTTCAATCGGTAATACCGACATTACTGACACCAAACCGTATCGTCGGCCGGTAAATACCGTCTTTCAAAATTATGCTCTTTTCCCGCACCTCACCATCTTTGAAAATGTTGCTTTTGGACTCCGTCGGCGAGGTATCAAAGAGGTAAAGGAAGCGGTGGAGAAAGTTCTCACCCTTGTTGAATTGGCACATTTGAAAGATCGTAAACCAGGGCAGTTATCAGGAGGACAACAACAGCGAATTGCCGTTGCGCGAGCAATTGTTAATCGTCCAGCGCTTCTGCTTCTAGATGAGCCTCTAGGTGCGCTTGACCTCAAGTTGCGTCGCCAAATGCAAATTGAACTCAAGTGGATTCAAACTGAGGTCGGCATCACATTTGTGCACGTTACGCATGATCAAGAGGAAGCCATGACGATGGCCGACACCATTGCTGTTATGAATAAGGGTCGGATTGAGCAGATGGGTTCACCTGTCGACCTATATGAGAATCCAGAGACCGTTTTTGTTGCTAACTTCCTTGGACAATCTAACTTAATTGAGGCAACAGTTGGTTCAAATTCTGGCGCAGAAACTGCAGTGGATGTTCACGGAAATCGAATTGTGCTTCCCTCTTCGCGAAATAAATCATCGAAGAGTTCAGTGCTTGTTGGAATTCGCCCAGAGAAAATAAATATTCATTCGGCTGAGAGCGTCTCTGGCAAGAATGTGCTTCATGGAGGAGTTGTTACTGATATTTCCTTTGTTGGAGTGAGCACGCAGTACCAAGTTGAGATGCCGTGGAAGCAAGAGCTTATGGTTTTTGAACAGAACGATGGCGGCGCACCAAATATTCGTAAAGGTGATCAAGTTTCCTTATCCTGGGAGCCACATTTCACCTTTGCCCTCGATAGCGAGAAGTAAATGGCGATTGCTCACGTATCGCCAAGCACAACTGCGCACGTAAAACCTGAGCGTACTGGTCGTAAAATTCCTTATTTACTCTTACTGCCAGGACTTCTCTGGTTAATGGTTTTCTTTATCCTGCCACTAGTAAATCTTGCTGAAACTTCGACCAAGACTAGAGCGGCTTCTCAAGAGACCGGAGAATTCGTCCAAACTTGGCGTTTTGCTAATTACATCGACGCCTTCATCGAGTATCAACCGCAATTCACACGATCCTTTCTTTACGCATTTCTGGCAACTTTTTTAGCGCTAGCAATTTCTTATCCACTTGCCTATGCGATCGCATTTAGAGCAGGAAAATATAAGAATATTTTATTGGTCCTAGTTATTGCTCCCTTCTTCACATCATTTCTCCTTCGAACGATTGCATGGAAGCAGATTCTGGGCGCAGAAGGACCGGTCGTTTATCTACTTCGAACGCTACACATCATTGGTCCAGATACAACAATCACCGCAACTTCATTCGCTGTCGTGATGGGAATGACCTATAACTTTCTCCCTTTTATGACGCTGCCTATTTACGCAAGCCTGGATCGCATAGACCCACGCTTAATGGAAGCATCGAGTGATTTATACGCGAACGGGTTTACAACTTTTCGCAAAGTCACCGTGCCTCTCTCGATGCCTGGAGTGGTTGCCGGCACGTTGCTGACATTTATCCCGGCGGCAGGTGATTACGTTAATGCCGCGATTTTGGGTAACCCCACTACCAAAATGATTGGCAATGTCATCGATTCGCGATTCTTTAGAATCGTGGACTACCCAACGGCCGCGGCTTTGTCGTTCACGTTAATGGCAGTAATTCTCATTCTGGTCACCGTTTACATTCGTCGCTCAGGAACGGATGAATTGGTATGAGCGCAGTAACCAAGTGGTTCTCCCGTAACTTGATTCGTATTTACGCAGCGCTCGCCTTTATCTATCTTTTTATTCCCGTGGCGTACACGATGGCATTTTCCTTTAACGATGCTGGCAAACGTAATCTCATTTGGGTTGGTTTTACTTTAAAGAATTGGGCCAACCCCTGTGGCGCGCCCGAAGTATGTACTGCTCTCGGGAACTCACTAAAGATCGGTGCGATCTCTACATTTGTAGCAACCGTTTTAGGAACGATGATTGCATTCGCGCTAGGACGTTATAAGTTCGCCGGTCGCAGCGGTACCAATCTTCTAATTTTCTTACCGATGGCAACTCCTGAAATAGTTTTGGGCGCCTCGCTCCTAGCTATGTTTCTCAATCTCGGAATTAATCCCGGCTTTTGGCCTACTGTAATTGCCCACATCATGTTCTGTATCTCATTTGTGGTGGTAACTGTGAAGGCGCGAGTTGCTAGCCTTGATCCAAAACTTGAAGAGGCAGCTCGCGATTTATATGCAAATGAATTTGAAACATTTCGACGAGTGACATTTCCGTTGGTATTACCAGGTATCGCTGCAGCGGCGCTCCTTGCTTTCTCACTATCCTTCGATGATTTCATCATCACTAACTTCAACTCTGGAACCGTCTCGACTTTCCCCAAATTTGTCTGGATTTCGTCAGCGCGCGGCGTTCCAGCGCAAGCAAATGTCATAGGTTCAGCGATGTTCCTCATCGCTTTGGCGATAGTTATCGCCGCGCAAATAGTTGGTCGTGCAAAGGCGAAGAAAAGCCGATAGGCTTCGCGCAAGCCATTACGAAGAACTAACGGAAAGTACGTTGGGGTAATGGGGTAGGACTCCGGAGGACCCGGGCCCGCTGTAAGTAGAAGTTAAGGGGTGAATCCGGCTCGTAGCCGGATATATCGATGGCCACCATCGACCCACGAATCGTTCGCCACCTCAAAGATGCACAGCCAGATTTATATTGGCTCGATGCTGACCCACTAGAACCAAGCGCACACTCTGCGTTATTTGGCGAGGTCCACGCAGATTTAGCAATTGTTGGCGCAGGCTATACCGGACTATGGACAGCGCTCCTTGCAAAAGAGAAACATCCTGATTGGCGAGTAATCATCATTGAGATGCGCGAAACAGGCGCAGGTGCTTCAGGTCGAAATGGTGGCTTCTGTAACTATTCGCTTACTCATGGATGGACAAACGGCAAGCGACGTTTTCCTGATGAGATGGAAGTGATTTCACGTTTAGGTCGCGAGAATCTAGAAGCAATCGAAGAGACGATTAAGCGCTACAACATCCAATGTAATTGGGAGTGGACTGGCGAGTTGCGCGTTGCAATCGAACCTTGGCAGCTAGAGGGAATGCGCGAGGAAGCCGATGAGCGTAACCGCATTGGTGATGACGTTGAGTTTCTGGACAAAGCGGCGGTTCAAGAGCGCGTGCATTCACCAATTTATGAAGGTGGCTTATTTGATCACGATGGAACGGCGCTCGTTGATCCTGCCCGTTTAGTGTGGGGATTAGAGAAAGCCTGCCTTGCCCTCGGTGTGCAGATCTTTGAAAATTCACAGGTGCAATGGCTAGAGAACGTTGAAGATGGAGTTCTGTTACATACCGCGTATGGTTTTGCTAAAGCGCCTCGAGTTGCCTTAGCTACAAACGTGTTCCCGTCGCTTCAAAAGAAATTAAAGAAATACGTGGTTCCGGTGTATGACTATCAAATTGTCACCGAACCACTTTCAAAAGAGCAATTACTGAGCATTGGTTGGTCTGAGCGCGAAGGAATTTCAGATTCAGGCCATCAATTCCATTACTACCGGCTAACTGATGATAACTGCATCGTCTGGGGCGGTTGGGATGCGATTTATAACTTCCGTGGTCGAGTTGCACGCGAATTTGAATTCCGACCAGAAACATACGTGAAGTTGGTAGATCATTTCTTAAAGACCTTCCCACAACTCGAAGGAATCAAATTTACGCATGCATGGGGCGGTGCAATCGACACCTGCACTCGATTCTCGCCATTTTGGAAACTCTCAAAAGATAAACGAGTGGTCAGCGTCCTTGGTTACACCGGTCTGGGCGTTGCTGCAACGAGATTCGGCGCGCAGGTGATGCTTGATTTATTGGATGGTGAGGATAACGAGCGAACTCGACTTGAGATGGTTCGACGGAAGCCGCTGCCATTCCCGCCCGAGCCTTTCCGATTCTTCTTCATTCAGATAACGCGCTGGTCTATCAATCGCGCTGATGAAAATGGCGGTAAACGAAATATTTGGCTACGTACGCTTGATCGCCTTGGGCTCGGATTCGATTCGTAAGTTACCCTTCTCGTATGGCAAACCATGGGAATCTCTACGGCCCAGATTTCACTTTTCTTGGCATACCACGTTGCGATCTTGATGATCCGCGCAGCTATCAAGGTTTAGATGTTGTCATTGTTGGTGCTCCAATAGATAGCGGAACTTCACATCGTTCAGGTGCAAAATTCGGACCGCAAGCTATTCGAATGGGCGATTATCTTCCCCACGATGGTGCGCGGCCACATCTCTCTCTTCGAGTAGATGCACTGCAGGATTTAAAGATTGCTGATGCAGGCGATCTCATGATGCCCCCGGGAAATTTG